>Ga0209487_1001392_pt1 | contig 20450 bp, 22 predicted proteins | sample Poulit2012_FD_187524 | JGI IMG/M metagenome (GOLD analysis project Ga0209487, IMG submission 187524) | Agricultural soil microbial communities from Georgia to study Nitrogen management - Poultry litter 2012 (SPAdes) (version 2) | ecosystem: Environmental > Terrestrial > Soil > Agricultural land...
GAAGGTTTTTTTGTTGAAATATATTATTGTTGGATCTTCTCACTTTGGTTACGAGGCTGTAGAAACAATTTTAGAAGCTCAACCCGAAGCAGAGATACATTTATATGAACGTGGAGATAAAGCATCGTTTATGAGTTGTGGGGCGCAGTCTTATCTAGAGGGAATTGCAAAGTCACCGGATGAGATTCATTATGCAAACGAAGACTCTTATAAAGAACAAGGGATTAATGTTCACCTAAATAGCGATGTAGTAGGTATTGATCCAGAATCAAAAACCATTACAGTTAAAACGGATCAAGAAGAACAAGAAGCAAGCTACGATAAATTGTTATTATCTCCAGGTGGCTATGCACCTAAATTAAACGTACCTGGAAAAGATTTAGAGCATGTCTATACATTCCGCGGACGTGACGATGCAGAAGTGGTAAAAGCTCGTATGGAAGATGCTAAAAAGGTTATCGTTATTGGTGGAGGTTACATAGGAGTTGAAGTAGCAGAAGCCTATGTTCGAAATGGACAAGATGTAACGCTGATTGATGCAATTGATCGTTTCTTACCAACATATCTTGATGAAGAATTTTACTCAACGCTTATTGAAGAAGCAAAAGAAAAAGGTTTAGAGTTTAGAGGAAATGAATTCGTTCAAGAAGTTAAAGGTGAAGATGGCGTAGTTACGGGTGTAGTTACAGATCAGGGTGAATACGAAGCTGATACAGTCATCATGGCAGTGGGTGTAAGACCAGATACAGATTGGTTAAAAGACACACTTGATTTAGATGAAAAAGGTTTTGTCGTTGTTAATGATTACCTTGAAACATCTGCTGAAGATGTTTACGCTGGTGGAGATGCAACATATATTCGCTTTAATCCTACAGGAAAAGAAGCTTGTATAGGTTTAGCAACAAATGCTAGAAAACAAGGAGTAACTGCTGCGAAAAATGCACTAGGAGACAACGTTGAAGCTCCAGGTGTTAATGGAACTTCAGGTTTGGCCTTCTTTGATTTGAAATTTGCAACAACAGGACTAAAAGATTCTACAATTGATACTTACGATGGTGAAGTGAAAACTTACTATTGTGAAGAGAAAGTACGCCCTTCATTTATGCGAGATGGCGATATTACAGTAGAGATGAAAATCTTCTTTGATGCTGAAACAGAAGTTATCCTAGGTGCGCAATTCTTATCGACAGAAGACATCACGCAAGCTGCTAATACATTGTCATTAGCAATTACTGCAAAAATGACATTAACCGATTTAGCGCAAGCTGATTTCTTCTTCCAACCAGGCTTTAGCCGTCCATGGAACTTCCTAAATGTTCTAGCAATGAGAGCTCAAGGGAAAACATACGGTTCAACAAAAATGTTATTCTAAAAAGATCTATTAAACATAGAGTAAGAATAGATGGTCTTAACAAAACGTTAGGGCCATCTATTTATTTTGTCGTATAGGAAAGTACAAGTTTTCAGTACGTTTAAACATTGAGGAACTAAGGTTAAGAGGTTTCCTATTCGATGTAATGTGAAATTGGCGATGTGAAATTGGTGAAACGAATCTACTGGACGCGAAAACAAATCTCGTATTCAGTGGACGCGAAAATAAATCTGACTTCCAGTAGAACGTATATTTGATCCCACTGGCAACGAAAATCAATTTCGCGGCAACTGGAATCTTTTATTTTATCGTATAGGAAAGTATAGGTTTTAAATGTGGTTAAACGTGACGAGTCACGGTTAAGTTAGGTACAGTTAAGGTAGAAAACATTAAGGGTTTGAGGATATGAAAGAAGATATTCACATTTATATGAACCAACTAAAAGCAATCTTCTTAGATAATAACAATTGGGAAAGTTTAAAGGGGAAACACAAGAAAAGATTTGCCAATCGTTATCAAAGAGGTTGAAAAGTTCTTGTATTGTGGCGATTTATCGAACAGTTTTTGGGGCCTTCAAATGTGAAGCTTGCCCAAGAGAGAGGAAGTTTTGTCCAATCTTCAAAATAAATAATGGGCTTCTTCATTTCTGTTCGTATTATGATACAAAGCTAAAACCAAAACAATGAGTAGACAGCCAAACAAAAACTCGGCTTATAAAATAGTATTAATTCGAGTGCGCGAACCCCACCTCATGTCCATATAGTAGAAGTTATAAGTGCGCGAACCCCACCTCACGTCCATATAGTAGAAGTTATAAGTGTGTGAATCCCACCTCACGTCCATATAGTAGAAGTTATAAGTGTGTGAACCCCATCTCGCGCCCACATAACTACTAGCATAAGGGCGCAACACAAATTTCCAACATCAAAATAAGAAAACCCCATTTTTTCATGAATAGAATTAAATATCGCCCAAAATAAACGCTGGAATCATCTTTTGTAATCTAAATTGAGTAGGCAGTACGTTTGGATATTTGGTATGTTTATTACTATTTATTCTTATTAGAAAAATTATACAGGCCAAGGGAGAAGTACGGCCAGAACTAAGATTCATAAAGTAAGAAGTTAACCTTGAGAGAACTAGGTCGAATAAATTATACGAATTAAGCTACAAAATTGAAAAAATACTCAAAGCGTAGATTATTTTCGTAAATTAGTCTCAAATTAGAGGTGTGAATTATTCGGGTTTTAGAGAGATAAATAAAACTATGCATTAATTGAAATCATGGATGAGAATTATAATTCCTTTACGAAAAAAGTAAATTCAAGTGATGGTTATATTGACATTTTTGGTCTACAACAGTAAACTTATAGGTGTAGACGAACACCGAAAACTCACATAGGATATATAGTCATCTTTAAATCAAGTTTCTTTTAAGAATAATACAGGAAAAATAGGAGGTTAAAATGAGAAAAAATTTTAAGTGGTATGTATTGCTTACCTTATCAAGTGTGTTTTTAATCGGATATCTCAGTTATAAAGCATATAGTACTCTCACCTTTAGAGACCCAAAGGAGGAGTTTCGTAGAGAGTTCACGACTGAGGAAGCGTACAATACGTATCCAATAACTAGCGACAATCTTTTGCCGATACCTCCGCTGCTTGAAGATCAAAATCCAGAAGAAGGAAAAGCGGAGTTTCATTTGGAAGCTCAACATGGAAAAATGGAATTTGTCGAAGGCTACGAAACAAATACTCTAGGTTACAATGGAGATTATTTAGGTCCTGTTATTCGTGTCAAACGTGGAGACGAAGTAAAGATAAAGGTACAGAATCAATTAGAAAGCTCCACAACCGTTCATTGGCACGGTTTAGAAGTGACGGGAGAAATGGATGGAGGTCCGCACCAGGGTATTGCGCCCAATAGTTCGTGGATACCTGAATTTACAATCGACCAAGCAGCTGCGACACTTTGGTATCATCCCCATCTGTTGAATCTAACGGGCGAACAAGTCTATAAAGGGCTCGCAGGGCTTTTTTACATCGAAGATAAATATTCAGAATCATTGGATATTCCTAAAGAATATGGGGTCAATGATATTCCTTTAATCGTTCAGGATAAAAGGATAACGGATGATGGGCAAATCCCTTATAATTTGTCAATGGCCGACCAAATGAATGGTTTTATGGGTAATACGGTTTTAATCAATGGTGCAATTAGTCCACAATTAGAGGTAAAAAACGAAGTCATCCGTTTAAGAATTTTAAACGGCTCCAATGCACGCAGCTACAACTTTAACTTTACTGATGGGACAGAATTTTACCAAATTGCTTCAGATGGCGGTTTTTTAGAAGAAAGTATTCGTATGGATCAGTTACAGCTAGCCGCGGCGGAAAGAGTGGAGATTCTACTTGATTTAACAGAGTATGCACTAGGTGATCAGCTTTATTTCAGAGACGGTAACAATAATCTAATGAGTATCAAAATTACTGAAGAAAGTGACGAAGAGGGGAACATCCCTGAAAAACTGGTGGAGATAGATGAATATAATCGAGAAGAAGTTATTCGAACGCGGGAATTTGTGATGTCCGGAGCGGGGCCTATGGTAGCTATTAATGGTAAACAAATGGATATGGATCGCATTGATGAATACCTAGCGTTGGATGAATTAGAAGAATGGGTCGTGAAGAACGAAACAAATGGTATGGATATGGACGGTGGGCGAATGACGGGTGGTATGATGGGCATGATGTCATCACCACATCCTTTTCACGTGCATGGTGTTCAGTTTCAAATCATCGAACGTAACGGGCAAGAACCTGCACCCAATGAAAGAGGCTGGAAAGATACGGTAATGCTTGAAGAAGGTGAAGAAGTTCGATTGTTGGTAAAATTCAGAAAAGAAGGCCTTTTTATGTACCATTGTCACATTTTGGAACATGAGGATGCGGGTATGATGGGTCAGTTTTTAGTCGAATAAAAAGAAAGAGGAGAGTGGAAAATGTTCCATGGCTTTATGAATCAGGGGCATCACAATGTGTTTCTAGATTGGTTAATTCCTTTGATCTTGCTGGCACTTATTGTGCTTTCTATTTACAGTATTATTAAAAATAATCAAGCGACAAGAAACGAAAAAGAACCATCCATAAACAATGCTTTAGAGATATTGGATGAACGTTATGCGCGGGGTGAGATTGACGAGATAGAGTACGAAAAAATAAAGAAAAATTTGCGCAAAGATTAGTTTTCTTTAGTTTGAGGAGTACGGTTGATGCCAAAGGATGATAGTTGATCCGCGCAAAGAGAATAAAGCGGCCCTCAAGAAAGTCAACAAAGAATCTAAATATTATATAAGCATCAACATGAAGATGCGAAAGCAATCGGTTAACTATTAATGGATAGATCTTAATAGTTAACCGATATTTGAATTTTCAGTGGGTGAATTACTTCGAATAGGAAGATAATAAAAAATTGGTAATCATTTTAGGTTTTGTAGAATGGTTACATAACCAAACAGCATGTTCTTAAGGTTCTTTCTGACTAGTTCCGGATTCTTCATGATTAAATGACAAAAAATAAAGTTTTGTCATGATTCCTTGCCGTATGGTATACTAATGAGGAAAATAATATAGAGGTGATCATGTGGATTGGAAAATTGTAACCGATACCGGCTCGAACATTCGAGAAATCGATAACTTACCAGAAAATATAGCTTTTGATATCATTCCATTAATCTTACACATTGACAATGAAGATTATATAGATACGCCAGATTTAGATACTGAAATGCTTAACCAAAAAGTGGCAGAAGCTTCTAAATCTAGTTCAGCTTGTCCAGCACCAGGTGTTTACGCTGAAAAATTTGCAGGTGCTGAAAATGTGATTTGCTTTACGATTTCATCTGAACTTTCAGGAAGTTATAATAGTGCAGATCAAGGAAAGCAACTTGCTTTAGAAGAAAATCCTGATGCGAATATCTATATCTTTGATACAAATTCAGCTGGTGGAGAAATGGACTTACTTGTCTTTAAAGCAATAGAATTGGTTAAAGAAGGCATGAATTTCCATGAAGTAGTGGATGAGTTGAATAAGTATCACGAAAAAACTTATGTTGGCTATATGTTAAAATCAATTGAAAATTTAGTGAAAAATGGCCGTGTCAACAAAGTGGTTGGTTCTTTAGTCGGTTTATTAAATATCCATGTCATTGGTATACGTTCAGAAGAAGGAACCATTGAAATGTCTAACCGTGCTCGTGGGGAGAAACGTGCATTGAATACTTTTATCAATGATATTATTGAAGCAGGTTTTAGTGGAAAAGTGATGGAAATTGGACACGTAAATAATGAAACCTTAGCTAAGAAATTTTCTGAAAAAATATTAGAAAAATTCCCACAAACAGATATTCGTATTCGTCCAACGAGTGGATTATGTAGTTTTTACGCAGAACGTGGTGGATTAATCGTTGGTTATGAACGTGTTTAATTCTTTTTTAAAACAAAATAGCTGAAATATAAATTAATTTGAGCGACAATATAAGAGATGTATAAGTATGTTGTCGTTTTTTTTGTGTGCAACGAAGCTTGTTTCTTCAACAAACTATAAGAAAGAATGTGGAAAAATGTCTACAGAAGAATTGAACAGAACAGAAAAAATTGACTATGCAAAAAAAGTCTTAAAACAATACAAAAGTAATTCCTATCTAGCAGATCTTGGTATAAAACCAAATTTAACAGCAGATGGCACAATTAGTAATTTAAGTGAGTTCCTTGAAATTAAAGACAAAACAAAAAATCCTTTAAGTTGTGATACACCACTTGAAAAAATTGCTTCTATTGCGCCAAGAGCTGTTGCTTCTATTTTAGAGGGGATTCATAAGATGAATACTTCTTATGAAGAAAAGAAACATTTATTTGATTTATATATTGAAAGAACTGAAGAAGCGAATGAAGCTTCAGAAGATATGCTTGTTGCGTTTGCAGATGCATATGATGATAGCTATATGGGAACACCTACTTCCCAACCCGCAACAGAAATCTAATAGGCACCTAGAAGAAATATTTTTCACAGGAGGAAAAACAAATGGAAATGGAAAAAGTACAAGCACATGTCGGTTGTGTCAGTTTAGTACCTATTTTTAATCATTTAGATGAAGAGTCTATGACAAAAATTGCCAAAAAAGCACACCATAAAGACTTAAGGCGAGGGGAATATTTATACCAGGCTGCAGATGAAGATGATTCCGTTTATATTGTACACAAAGGGCAAGTTCGTATTTTCCATTTGTCTGAATCCGGAAAAGAACAATTAATTCGTGTATTAAATCCCGGAGATTTTACAGGGGAGTGGACGATATTTTCAACGGATACCTATCATGAGCATTACGCAGAAGTTACACGTAATTCTTCTATTTGTGTCATTAATCAAAATGATTTATTAGAGCTTTTAAAAGAATATCCTGAAATTTCAATGAAGATTTTATCTTCAATGTCTGACCGTTTACAACAATCCGAAAGGCAAACCGCTTCCGTTGCGACAGAACCAGTGACTAATCGTATTATTTATTATTTAGAAAGTTTGGCAGGGACAGAAACAGAAGATGAGGTCACTATAGCTTTACCGATGACAAGAAAAGATTTATCTTCCTATTTAGGTACAACGCCAGAAACACTGAGTCGTAGATTTAAAGAATTAGAAAATAAAAACTTGATTGAACAGTTACCGAAAAATAATATTCATATACCAAGCGTCGAAGAATTATTATTTTCGACAGAGTAAAATTAAATAAACGAAATTGAAATCCTAGAAAGTAGTGAGATTGCTGCTTTCTAGGATTTTTTTGATGGAAATTTGTAAGAATAGCGTCGACTCCTTAGGATAACCCTTCTATCCTCACAAGTGATCTCAAAAATATACGTGGATGGAAACGACAGGTTTAGCAGCAATTATCCGTCTTCAAAGTAATAGTTAAGATGTCCATTTATAGAAGGAAAATCAGAGTAAACTTAATCTTCGTTAAGTTCACCCCAATTTTTCTAAAGTTTGTTTATATAGCTCAATAATTTCTTCGCGACTAATTTTATCTTGATTATTTTTATACCAATGGACGGATTGAATCGTGATCCCCATAATAATTTGTCCTTTGTATTCATTCATCATTGTTATATCACTATTATCCTCGCCTGTGTTTACATGGTTTCTTAACATACGCTGCCCATACTCTTGAACACTTTCTAACTCTACAATAATGTCCGCATTCATTTGAAGACTGAAAATGAGATATAGCAAATTATCAAATTGGTTTAGTAGTTGTTCGAAAACCAAAATAAAAAAGTTATCTTCTTCATTCTCTAAATTTTGAAACGCACGATCAAAAATTATATTCATTTTATGCTTAATGAAAAAAGTTAGAAAATCATATTTGTCTAAAAAATGTTTGTAAAAAGTTGGGCGTCGGATCATCGCTTCATCGCATAATTCCTGCACTGAAATTTTCTCAAATTCCTTTTCATGTAACAATTTCTCAAAAGCTTCGATAAGTGATATATATGTTTTTTGAATTCTTAAATCTAAATTTTCCACTTTGAAAACCTACTCCTTCATAATTAATGAACATTTCAACCCTATCTGTTAATTAATTAACAGATGCCAAATTATGTCTCTTGTTCTAGATTTCTATTCAAGTATAATCGTTAATGTGACAAATGTAAATAAAGAAACAAATGTTAAATAACTATCAAATGAATAATAAATGAAAGTAGGTAAACGAATGTCAGTAATCGAAGTAAAACATGTTACAAAAGATTATGGCCAGGGTCGAGGTATCTTTGATGTTTCTTTTGAAATTAAGAAAGGTGAAGTCTTTGGATTCTTAGGACCAAATGGGGCAGGAAAGACAACAACTATTCGTCATTTAATGGGTTTCATTCAACCAGATGAAGGCGAATTGTATATTAACGGAAAAGATACTTGGAAATCAACTGCACTGATCAAACATGATGTCGGCTATTTACCAGGGGAACTTGCCTTCCCAGATTATATGACTGGTGATCAATTCATTGAGTTTATGGCAGAAGAACGCCATATTTATGATATGTCACGAACAGAGGAATTAAAAAAGCTTTTTGAATTAGATACATCAGAAGAGATAAAAGAAATGAGTTTAGGAGATAAAAGAAAACTAGCTGTCGTTACGGCTTTTATGCATAATCCAAAAATATTAATTTTGGATGAACCAACTTCAGGATTAGATCCAGTTATGCAAGAACGTTTTATTGAGTTTATATTGAATGAAAAGGCAGATGGAAAGACTATTCTGTTATCCAGTCATATTTTTAGTGAAGTTGATGCCACGTGTGATCGGATTGCGATTATTAAAGATGGTATGGTTGTTTCAATGATTGAAGCTGATCAACTGAAAAGAAATACGCATAAGGCCTTCAAAATAGAATTTTCAAGCTTTGAAGATTATGAAAAGTTTTTAGGAAAGACAGCATTTGCAATTCCAATTAAACGACCAAAACAAAACCAAGTAAAAATGAATTTGACGGATGAAAAAATGCAACAATTATTTACAGAATTGAGTGAAGTAAATGTAAACTTTATTTCTGAAATTAAATTTACACTCGAAGATTATTTCATGGATTTCTATGATCGTAAGAAGTCGGTTTCTGACGGGGAGGAGAACTTACAATATGGTATATATTGATATAAAGCATTTAACAAAGGACTATAAAAAAGGTCGCGGCGTTTTTGATATCTCTTTAGAAATTGAAAAAGGGGAAGTCTATGGTTTTGTTGGGGTTAATGGGGCAGGAAAGACCACAACTATACGCCATATGATGGGCTTTATTAAACCAGATGAAGGCAGTGTTACAATTCAAGGACTTGATGCGACAAAAAGTAGTGCGGAAGTGAAGCGTTACGTCTCTTATATTCCTGGAGAGATTAATTTTCCAGGAAACACGAGTGGTGAAGAGTTCTTGAAGGAACAAATTTATTTATCTGGAAGAGGTAGCTGGGGACGTGCCAAAGAATTGAGTGAACAACTCCAGTTAGATGTCACGGCAAACGTGCACTCAATGAGTAAAGGGATGAAACAAAAAACAGCAATTGTTTCAGCTTTAGCTTCGGATGCGGATATTTTAATTATGGATGAACCCACAACAGGTTTAGATCCTTTGATGCGTGATATTTTCATTGACCTTTTAAAAGAAGAAAAAGAAAAAGGAAAGACTATTTTTATGTCGAGCCATATTTTCCAAGAGGTTGAAGAAGTTTGTGATCGTGTCGCGGTCATTCAAGAGGGCAAGATAATAGAAGTCGTTAACATGAAAAATATTCGCTACAACAAAAATAAAGAATATCGAATGGAATTTAAAACCGAAGAAGACTTTAAACGATTTATTGGTTTGGGGTATCAAATCAGTAAAGTAAAAGCAGAGGATTTACAAATCTTTGTTCAAATTCATGATGAACATATTAATGAATTAATTCAAACTTTAAAAGATTTTGATTTAGTTTATTTCAAAGAAATTAAAGTTCATTTTGAAGATTATATTACTGAAGTATTCAAGGAGGAAAAATAAATGATATCAAAACCAATATTTAAACAAAGTCTACAATCGAACTGGAAGCTATGGTTGATCATAACAATTGTTGCGTCAATGATCATCTCTGGTTTCATAATAAGCTATGATGCGGCAGGTTACGCTTCAATTGCGGAAGCTGCTGAAGGGACAGCTTTTTCTAATATCTTATCCACTCTAACGAGTCTATTAGGGAGTTTAGAAAACTTTTATAAATTGATTGCTGTCATTCTTGGGATTGTTTATGTAGTATTTACCGCAAATAATCTTGTGGTTAATGAGGTAGATTCAGGATCTATGGCTTACACTTTGTCAACACCTATTAAACGTTCAAGTGTTATTTTTACAAAATCACTTTACTTAATCCTTTCTGTTGTATTAATGTATACCGTCATTTCACTAGCAGGGTTGACCGCTTCGCAATTGAATTATAACAATGTGACGGGTTATGCGATAACTGAGGATGTTGAAGCAGCAGCTAAAACGTTGAACCACGATGAAGATTATTTATCCGAGCGACTTTATCTAATTCAAGAAGATGAAGATGTTATGCGTGAAGCCGCTATTGCACGAGATATGGATACTGAAGCTTATGCGATTTATTTAGAAGATGTCATTCGTGAGCGTTCTTATGAAGAAGCGGCAGAAATTATTACAGACGAGCGTTACGACATTTATGATGATGACGATGATATGGAAGATGAAGATATCGAAATTACGATGGAAGAATTAATGGAAGATCCAGGAATGATTCTAGATAGTAACGATGCCCTAGCTGCTGGTGCGCGTGTTTACGGTCTTTCAACAAATGATTATCGTAAAATTGTTCTAGATGAAATGAATGACCTTGAGAGTTCAGAAGAAGTCGAAGAAGAAGCAACAGAAGAAGATGAGGAGCAAGGCGAAGAGGAGCAAGAAGCTGAAGAAGCAGCAGAAGAAGAGCAAGAACCACAACCACAACCAACTGCTTCACAAGAAGCACCAACTCCGCAAAGACAATTAACTGAAGACAATGCCGAATTGCTACTGCAAACAGTCATCGACTCATCCGCAACAGCTTTAAACTTAAGTAGTGATCAAGTAAGTGAAAACTTAACATTGCTTAAAGATGCGGAAGCCTTAGTCTTATCTACACAAACAACCGGATTAAATGAAGAACAAATTACATCAATGGCCAATCACGCGATGGTGTCTTCCGCTAGATCGGTTGATAAAGCTTTAGAATTTGATGTTGAAACGTATCTATGGTTAAGTCTGGGGCTACTATTATTAATTCTTGCAATGAGTTCAATAGCGTTCTTCGCATCAACATTGTTTAACCGTACAGGAATGGCGTTAGCAATCGGAGGCGGTATACCTTTTGCATTCTTCCTAATTACCATGATTCAACAATTAATGGATAGTGCCGATGGTCTTGAATATGTAACAATAACCACACTTTTTGACACAGATGCAATTCTTGCCGGTGGAGAATTTGGCTGGGGATTTGTTGCTTTAGGGATCATTGCTTTAGTTTTATATACTCTATCTCATATTATCTTTACGAAAAAGGATTTGCCTCTTTAATCATTATTTATTCTAACAAGACAGTTTGTGTATAAGAACTCAAGCGAATAATGAGGAGGTGAATGCTATAAAATAGGCATTCGAATAGAATTATAGAAGGTAATACAAGAAGAATATTGCAAATAAAATAATTTCTTCACATTTTAAGGCGTTTTATTTGTATATATTCTAAACAAGCGATACCATAATAATGGAACAAAACATAAGGAGGAAGATATATATGGCAAGTCAAGAAGTCAAGGATTATTTGAATACAGTGGTGGCTACTCAAGGACAATTCTATATTCGCCTGCATCAGTTTCATTGGTATGTAAAAGGATCTCATTTTTTTACACTTCATGAAAAATTTGAAGAGTTATATGATGAGACAACAGAAAACCTAGATGAGGTTGCAGAACGATTACTAGCAATTGGTGGCGAACCATATGCAACACTTCAAGAATTCATTGACCACTCAGTCATTGAGGAAAAAGTCGAAGACAAAAACCTTTCACAAGATGAAATGGTTGAAGCAGTTGTAGTAGATTTAGAAATCATTACCAATTTTCTACAAGAGGGTGTTGAATTAACTGAAGAGCACGGAGACTCCCCTTCAAATGACATGTTAATTGCCATGAAAGAAGGCGTGGACAAACATATTTGGATGCTGAAAGGTTACTTAGGCAAACCAGTGGACGCATAATCACCATATAAAAATAAAATAGTTGAACAAGAAAGCACTAAGAGTCTTTAAAGATTTTTAGTGCTTTTTTGAAGTGAAGCTTATAAATTGACACTTTAGAAGCAGAGATGTAGAATACATTTGAAACTACACATGTAGACGAAAAGAATAAGAAAGAAGGAATATTGATGAATAAATATGCACGTTTCGGACTTATGATTTTGACTTCTACGGTTATTATGTATTTTATGATGTTTGTGAATGTTAATGAGTTTGACCATGTTCAAATAAGTCAAACGCGTATTTACATGGCAGTAATGATGGGTGCGATTATGGCGATTATTATGATGGGCTTTATGTGGAAAATGTATGACAACAAAAAATTAAATACAGCGATATTAGTTCTTTCAGTAGTTCTTGCAATCGGGTCTTTTGGTTTTATTCAAACACAAGCTGGAGTAGATGATACAGCATGGATGAAAGCAATGATTCCCCACCATTCAACTGCTATTTTGACGAGTGAAAATGCTAATCTATCAGATCCTCGTGTACAACAATTAAGCGAAGAAATTATTCAAGCACAAGAAGAAGAAATTGCTGAAATGGAGCGTTTGATTAAAGAACTAGAAGAAAACAATGAAGAATAATTTTTTTCATATAGTAACCGTTTAGAAGATATAAAGAGGTCTCTACTATTAACGTAATCAACTTACTTTCTATTTTGAAAAAAATATAAATTCATAACTCAATAAATTAATAACAAGTAATAATGGTAAGCAAAAGGATGTTACTAACTGTAAAAGCGATAAAGGAGGGATTTTTTATTTTACTCTTACTCATTGTGATCGGTCTTGTATTATTCCTTTATTTTCAAAGAAACCAAACAAATATTAACTCTCAAAGAAAAATACATGACGCAATAGATATACTCGATGAACGTTATGCCAGAGGCGAAATCGACGAAGAAGAATACACTCAAAGGAAAAAGATACTGAGGGGTGATTAAATGCATCGCTATTGGATGAATGACTTTTATGATTTTATGGATCCAAACTCACCAATGGGCGGGTGGGGTGGATGGTTTATCGTTTATGATTTGGTAAAACTCCTGATTATCATTGCTGCTATCATTATAATCGTGCGTTTATTGACAAATAGTTTTCATAAAACAGACCAAGGAAAGCATAATAAAGCTATTGACATTCTCAAGGAACGTTACGCTCGTGGAGAAATTGATGAAGAAGAATATCGAGAGAAAATGGAAAAATTAAATAAATAAAATAAATAAAAATTTTACAGGAGGCAATAATAATGAATCTCGTTTATGAAAAAAGTACCAATAAAACTTTAGAGGAAGCGTTAAAAGCACTAGAAGAAAATTTGAAAGAAAACAATTTTGGTATTCTCTGGCAGTTGAACTTTAAAGACAAACTAAATGAAAAAAATTTAGAATTTCAAGATGATTTTATCGTACTAGAAGTTTGCAATCCTGAACAAGCTCAGGAAGTTTTAAATAAAAATATTCATATTGGTTATGCTCTCCCTTGTAAAATGGTTGTCCGAACTGAAGGAGAACAGACTTATCTCGGTATGGCTAGCCCGAATGTGTTAATCGGCTTATTTGACGAGCCGGAATTGAAAGAAGTGGCTCAAAAAGTAGAAGTAACTCTTAAAAAGGCTATTGAAGCTTCGGTTTAGATCACTTAAAGAAAGGAATAAAAAAATGAAAAGAGCATATCTTAGTATAACGGTAACTTCGATGCTGTTGTTACTAGGTGCTTGCGGAGTAAACAATCTGCCTCCAGTAGAAGATGAGAACACCTCTGACACACAAACAGAAGTTGAAGAGAATCAGGTTGTTGAGAATGATCATGATGAAATGGAGCATGATGAATCAGGAGAAATTCCAGCAGGGTTAACAACAGCAGCTGATCCAGAATTTCCAATTGGAACTGAAGTAATTCTACACACAGATCATATGGAAGGAATGAATGGTGCAGAAGCGATAGTAGTTGGAGCTTTTGATACAGTCGTTTATTCTGTTTCTTATACGCCAACCGATGGTAGTGACCCTGTTGAAGAACACAAATGGGTCGTTCAAGAAGAATTAAGAGAAGCTACTGAAGGACCTTTTAAACCTGGTGATGAAGTTACTTTGGAAGCGAAACATATGGCCGGCATGGAAGGTGCAAAGGCGACCATTGACCAAGTAGAAGACACAACAGTCTATATGGTAGATTATACACCAACAAGCAGCAATGAAATTGTTCGCAATCACAAATGGGTAATAGAAGATGAAATTTCTCCCCAAGTAGAGGATAATAGCGAAGAATCAGCCGATGAGCAAGAACCAGAAAGTCCTAGCTTGGAAGATTCAGAATCTATTTTTACAACATATACGGGGCGAGGAATCTACAAAAATCAAAATTCAGCGGATCAAATAACAGTTGAAATTGATGGTCAAGATAGAGAGTTTTATTTAACAAGAGAAGCTCAAAGTGATTTAGAGTATTTATATGAAGATGAAGAAGTAGCTTTTTCTTATTATAAGGAAGAAGATGAAAATATTATCGATTATATTGAACCAGACAGCTTTAATCGTCGGTTCCCGCATCACAACCACCATCATAATCGCAGATTTAATAGATAGAAATATATTTGCTAATCAAATATATTGAATAAACTCCCTTTTTGGATAATTCCAAAAGGGGTTTTTAGGTGCTTAAAATTACATAGACAATACGAATGAATAAAATCTTGTATAAATAGTAATAAAATATTCCTGGGCAACGAATAAGAAATTCGAACGTACGGTAAGATTTTCATATCCAAAAATTATCTTTAAATACATAAAAGTTAATATTTTTAATATATACAGTCAGTTTCTACTTATTATAAGTCTTATACATCGAAAGGTATAACTAAAAAAATAAATAAGAACTATAAAAAACGAATAAACTTGATATGGGTCAATTTAGATTCTATCCTTTCACTTTATACTACAGTCACAAATCAAAAACAATATTCTTCAAGGAATTTAAAAAGACTTGTTTTGTTGACGCAGGTCAATTTCAACAATTCAGATTCCAGATAGAATACGTTTAGAAATAAAGAAAGAAGGAAAATATTATGGCAAACACAGCGTTTAATGAAGCAAAGGAAAGAAACTTTGAAAGGTTAGAACAATTTACACCAATCGTTGATCGAGTTCATGGAGAGAATCACCCAGAATTTCACGAGGTGAAAGATCTTTGGGAAACGATCTATGAAAAATCACAAGCCTCAGATACAGAGAAACCTGAACTTGATAAAGAGTTTACGCAATTACGTGCCGTAACAGATAACTACACTGTACCTGGTGATGTCTGCGAAAGTTACGAAGCAGTTTACAATATGTTAGAAGAAGTTGACAAAGCTTATCAAGCATAAAACAAGTAATTGATAATGAAGTGGAAGAGAAAGTAAAGAGCTGCTCTTTACTTTCTATCTTTTAAAAAGAAATTATAATTATTGATTTAAATCAACGCTTACCGAAATAATCACTCTTAGAATGATAACAACAAATAAATAAAAACAAAAAAATATCAGGAGGAGAAAGAAATGGGTTTTCAACAAAAAATATTATCGAATAAAAATCAAATTACATTGATTTCAGGAATTTTAATTGCTATTGGATTCATCGCACATTTTGGTTTTAGTAACGTAACCGTTTTTAATACAACATTTATTATCGCATCTATCTTAGGGGTGGCACCAATTGCCATTCAAGCTTATCAAGCGTTAAAGGTTAAGGTTATCTCAATTGATGTCTTAGTGACGATCGCCGTTGTCGGTGCCTTCTTCATCCAAAACTATGAAGAGTCGGCTATTGTAACTTTCCTATTCTTATTCGGTGGCTGGTTAGAAGCACGCACATTGAACTCAACGCGTTCAGCCATTAAAGAACTCACTGAAATGGCTCCAGAAGTTGCTTTTAAACAAATGGAAAATGGTGAATTTGAAGAAGTCGACATTTGGGATGTGGACGAAGGTGATATCTTACAAGTTCGTACAGGTGGAAAAGTTCCAGTAGATGGTACAGTTATTGTTGGTGAAGGTCATATTAATGAGGCAAGTATTACAGGTGAAGCAGATCCAGTACGTAAAGAGTCGGAATCAGAAGTATTCGCAGGAACGATCTTAGAAAATGGAACGATTCAGATTCGTGCAGACCGTGTTGGAGAAGATACAACATTTGGTAAGATTATTGAATTGGTTGAAGAAGCACAAGACTCAAAATCGGCAGCCGAACGTTTCATCGATCGTTTCTCACAATGGTATACACCAGCTGTTTTAGTGGGTGCTTTCTTAACTTGGGTATTTACACAAAACGTTGAACTAGCGATTACGGTTCTTGTACTAGGTTGCCCGGGTGCATTAGTTATTGGTGTTCCAGTTTCAAACGTTGCAGGAATCGGTAATGGTGCGAAGAATGGCATCTTATTCAAAGGTTCAGAAACATTCCAAGACTTAGCAAAAGTTGATACGATTTTATTTGATAAAACGGGTACATTAACCGTTGGTAACCCAGAAGTTGCAGAATCAAAAACATATGGTAAAGCAGACCTAGCATTAAGCTATCTAGCAAGTGTTGAAGGCGAATCTGATCACCCCCTCGCAAAAGCTGTCCTTTCAGAATTAGGCGATATCGAATTATATCCAGTAGATAATACAGACGTTGTAAAAGGTGGCGGAATTGTCGCAGAAGTAAACGGTAGCCGTGTAGCTGTTGGGAACGTGGCACTAATGGAGAAAGAAAATGTGGCATTAAGTAAAGAAGCACGTAAAGATTTTGAAGCCTATGAAAAACGTGGAAACTCATTAGTGATCACAGCTGTTGACGGTGAATTGAAAGCTTTAATGGGTATTCGTGACCAAATTCGTCCAGGAATTAAAGAAGATTTACAAGCCATGAAAGACTTAGGCGTGGAGAACTTAGTTGTTCTATCTGGTGATAACCAAGGAACCGTTGACTTAGTGGCAGAAGAACTAGGTTTAACAAATGCGATTGGTAACTTATTACCAGAAGAGAAAGCAGAGTATTTAAAAGAATTACAAGGAAAAGGTGAAATCGTCGCCTTCGTCGGAGACGGTGTAAACGATAGTCCATCACTCGCAATGGCAGACATTGGTGTAGCGATGGGTAGCGGTACAGATGTAGCGATTGAAACCTCTGATTTAGTCTTAATGAACTCAGATATGAGCCGTTTACAATATGCGATTGGTTTAGCGAAATCAACAGTAAGCAATATGAGACAAAATATTATTATCGCAATTGGTGTTGTATTGGTCCTACTATCAGCCGTATTCTTCTCAGACTGGATGAACATGTCCATTGGAATGTTAGTCCACGAAGCAAGTATCCTAGTTGTAATTGTAAATGGGATGAGACTGTTACGTTACAACTTAAAAGGCAGTAAAGATTTTAATGTCGAAGAATCATCAGTCATCACAGAAGCATAATATGATTAAGCTGTAAAACCTGATAGACGATCAATTGTGGTTGTGTATCAGGTTTTTCTTTTGTTCAGCTTAAACAGGATTTTTTTATAAAAAAGAACTTAAAAAAGTAGAAACTTGATATAGATCAATTCAAAATGTTTTAACAGGCGATATACTATAAATGTAAATAAGACAAAGCAAAAAACAAACAAACAATATTCAAAGGAGAATGTATCGTGCAAAAAGCAAATATTCAATTAGAAACGTTAACTTGTCCATCATGTCTACAAAAGATTGAGGGAGCAGTTGGCGGATTAAATGGCATCGATAAAGACAGCCTAAAAGTGATGTTTAATGCTAGTAAAGTAAAAGTGAACTTTGATGGTAATGCAATCTCAATTGACGAGATCGAAAAAGCGATCCAAGATTTAGGTTACGAAGTGAAAAAATCACGTGTAAAATCAGCTTAAATTCCAAGGAACAATACCACTTATAATAATGGAGGAATAAAAATGATAGATAAAACACCACAAGAGCGATTAAAAGAAGAACAAGCATACAAAGAGCATATCCATCATACGAAAATTAATGCAGCAGCGATTGCTGAACATCTTTTAGGAAATATGCATACGCTACATGCAAAATTGCACCAGTATCACTGGTACGTGCAAGGTCCTCATTTCTATACTCTACACGAAATTTTTGAAGACCTATACAATGAGAACGAAAAATGGTTTGATCGTTTAGCAGAACGGTTGCTCTCTTCTGGCTTTAAGCCGGCTTCGACAACAAAAGAATTATCGGAGTATTCCATGTTGTCTGAGAATCCAGCAGATAAGTATATATCAGCAGAAGAGATGGTAGAAAATATTGTCGATGATTTTAGAGAAACGAGAGAACTAACTATTCGTGCCATTCACCTTACTCAAGAAGAAGGTGACGATGCTTTTGAGGATATGTTGATTGGTTACAAAGATTCCCTCGATACAAAAATCTGGATGCTACAAGCCTTCATTGGTAAAGAAGCTTTAGAAGATGATGATTACCATGACGAGGATGAAGACTAGAAATACAAAATAAAAAAGTCCAGCTTACTGTCAGAATCATTCGTACAGTAAGTTGGACTTTTTTGTTTTCATTAAAATTTTAGATAAGGAGTTGTTTTTGTTCATTATAAAATGATCGATAAACCATGTAACTTGCAATGAATGAAGAAATCGCTGTGACAGAGATTAACATAAACATTACTACAATTTGGTAACGGATGGCTTCGGTAGGATCGATGCCGGCAAATATCAAACCAGACATCATGCCTGGTAAACTAACCAGTCCCACTGTTTTTGTTCTTTCAATTGATGGGGACATTCCGGTTCGAATACTATCGCGCAAAATAGAGTGGGATGCTTGTTTTTCATTTGCGCCTAGCGCAAGTTTCTCTTGTACTTGTTGTCGACGATCATTGAATTGTGTCGTTAATGACCGATAAACCACACCAATAGTCGTCATGGCGTTACTAGCAATCATACCTGTGATGGGAACAATTTGTGAAGGGGTCCAAGTAATGGCTCCGGAGAGTACCATAATTAAAAGAGCGATGACCGTTCCGATTCCTATAGACGTTAGAGAAACTTTAAAAGAATTCGGAATGTTTTCACTTGTTTTATGTGCGTTATAAGCGGCATTAAATATGATAAATAATACCATAACCAAAGTTAGTAGATCATGATCTATTTGGAAGACAAAACCAAGCACATACCCAATGATAAATAGTTGAACGACTGAGCGAATCCCAGCAATAAGAATATCTTTTCCTAGTCCAAGTTGTTCTTTATAGTCAACAAAAATAGCGATAAAGAGCAATAAAGTGGATAAAAGAAGTGAAAAATTACTAATTTCTAAATTATATTCCATGATTTGTCTCCTCCATTTCTCCATTTATGAGACGAATAATTTTATTAGATGCCTCAATTTCTTCTTGATTATGGGTGATCCAAAGTATGGTCACATTCTCTTCTTCATTTAATTGACGGATAAAGGATAAAACAATTTCTCGATTCTCTGCATCTAAAGAGCTGGTTACTTCATCCATTAATAGAACTTTCGGTGGATACATTAAGTTTCGAATAAGAGCAACTCTTTGTTTTTCTCCTCCAGAAAGTTCTTTGATAGGCTTGTCAAGATATGTATCGGACAGCTGAACCGTCTCTAACCCTCGAATCGCTTGATCTTCATTAAATGTGTCCTCTCTGATATCGGCTGGGAAAGCGAGATTGTCGCGTACCGTCTCATCAAATAAAACGGCATTTTGGAAAAAATAAGAAACTTCTTTCCTATATTCTGTCGGTTCGTATTCGTTAATATCTTTCCCATTATATTGAATAATCCCAGATGTTGGGTTTAATAAATGACCCATTATTTTAAGCAAGGTACTTTTACCTCCTCCAGAAGGGCCAGTTACTGTGATAATATCTCCAACTTGAACAGAGAAGCTGATATCTTTTAAAATTTGTTGCTGATTTACTTTAAAACTAACTTGTTCTAATGACATGATTTCTTTTACCATAGTATCTCCTTTACTGTTTTATTTAGAATGGTTACAAATAATATTAACATATCGCTATACGAATTAAAAGAAAAGTAGATTAAAATAAAAAAATGATCCAAGTCAATTCTTTCCGAGGTTATGGTCGTTATAATATAAACATAAGAGGTTGAGAGATCTCTCTTTTAAATGACAAAGGTAGAAATTTTATTAAAAGTTGATCTAGGTCAATGTTTGGG
>Ga0209487_1001393_pt1 | contig 20445 bp, 18 predicted proteins | sample Poulit2012_FD_187524 | JGI IMG/M metagenome (GOLD analysis project Ga0209487, IMG submission 187524) | Agricultural soil microbial communities from Georgia to study Nitrogen management - Poultry litter 2012 (SPAdes) (version 2) | ecosystem: Environmental > Terrestrial > Soil > Agricultural land...
TTGAAATAAATGGTTTATTATGGAATAAGGAACGATTTGAATTAACTTATAGAAATAACCCAATTAAGCTAACTCCTAAAGAATTTATAATGCTTGGACATTTTATTCAAAATCCAAATCAAGTATATGCTAGGGAACAATTGATTGAATTGATTTGGGGATTCGATTCAGAAACAGAAGGAAGGACAGTTGATTCTCATGTGCGAAATATGAGAGAGAAAATTCGTCAAGCTGGCTTTCCGATTGACGATCACTTTAAAACGGTATGGGGTGTTGGGTATAAGTGGGTGAATTCATAAAATGATTTGGTTTTAATACGTAACCTTTTCTACATACTTGTTGATAGAAGATATTCGACGTAAATCCAAGCGCTTCAAAGAGAGTTGAACAAATGTTAATAACACTAAAGGAAAGTTGTCCCGAAGAAAAAGATATATAAATGTCCTTTTATTGAGACCTTGATGAACTAATTAGATAAAGGAGAACTTTATATGACATTTTACCGAGTAAAAGTTCAAGGAATGACATGTACAGGTTGCGAAAAACATGTATTAGTTGCTCTTGAAAGCATAGGTGCCAAAAATATTGAGGTTAATTTTCGGAAGGGAGAAGCTGTATTTGAATTGCCGAATAATGTAGAAGTAGAAACAGCAAAAAAGGCAATTGCTAATACCAAATATCAACCGGGTGACTTTGAGGAAGTCCAAACACAAGAGGAGATACAATCAAGCGATGAGGGTGACTATGATTTTATCATCATTGGTTCGGGGGCTTCTGCATTTTCATCAGCTATTGAAGCGGTAAATTACGGAGCAAAAGTCGCAATGATTGAACGGGGAACGGTTGGTGGGACATGTGTGAATATTGGTTGTGTTCCTTCAAAAACAATGTTAAGAGCAGGGGAAATCAATCACTTAGCAAAAAATAATCCGTTTATGGGATTACACACCTCCGCAAACGAAATTGATTTAGCACCATTGATCAAGCAAAAAAATGAGTTAGTCAATGATCTTCGAAACAGTAAGTATGTAGATTTAATTGACGAGTATGGATTTGAATTAATAAAAGGAGAAGCGAAATTTGTAGATGAAAAGACGATTGAAGTAAATGGCAAACAGTTGTCAGCCAAACGTTTCTTAATAGCAACAGGTGCGAATGCGTCTGTTCCTAATATCCCTGGGTTAGACAAAGTAGATTATTTGACAAGTACAACCTTACTTGAATTGAAAAAGATTCCGAAGCGACTTACTGTCATCGGATCAGGATATATAGGATTGGAATTAGGACAACTTTTTCATAACTTAGGTACAAAAGTAACATTGATGCAAAGAAGTCAGCGGTTACTCAAGGAATATGATTCAGAAATCTCAGAAGCAATGACAAAAGCCCTAACAGAACAAGGGATAAATTTACTTACGGGAGTATCCTATGAACGAATAGAACAATATGAAGATATTAAAAAAGTTCATATTGAGTTAAATGGTGAAAAGCGAATGATTGAATCAGAACAGCTACTTATAGCAACAGGGAGAAAGCCTAATACAGAATCATTGAATCTGCATGTAGCAGACGTTGAGGTTGGTTCTCAAGGTGAAATTGTCATTGATGAATATTGTAGAACATCTAATTCACGAATATATGCTTCTGGAGATGTAACGCTTGGCCCTCAATTTGTTTATGTTGCTTCATATCAAGGAGGGATTGTGGCTTGTAATGCTATTGGCGGAATGAATAAAAAGCAGAATTTAGAAGCCGTACCTGGCGTAACGTTTACTACTCCGTCTATTGCTACAGTAGGTCTAACAGAGCAACAAGCAAAAGAAAAAGGGATAAAGGTTAAAACATCTGTTTTGCCATTAGATGCTGTACCGAGAGCTATTGTCAATAGAGAAACAACCGGAGTTTTTAAATTAGTTGTAGATGCAAATTCATTAAAAGTATTAGGCGTACATGTTGTGGCAGAAAATGCAGGAGAAGTCATCTATGCGGGAACCTTAGCAGTAAAGTTTGGTTTAACTGCAGAGGATCTTAGAGAGAGTCTTGCTCCTTATTTAACAATGGCAGAGGGTTTGAAATTAGTGGCACTTACATTGGATAAGGATGTTTCAAAGTTATCCTGTTGTGCGGGTTAACTACTTGTTTTTTGAAAAACCACCCTCACGAAGTATAAATATTTACAAAACTGAAAGGAGAATAGATATGGTAAATGATAGGGGCAATTAACATTAGATGCATAGTTCAATCGTCAAGAAAAAGAGTAAAGGGGCTAAAATTAGCTCCTTTACTCTTTGTAATTATTCAACAATAACTTCTCCGATCATCTCGCTGTGTTGTTCTGGAGTACCACATTCAGGTATGCTACAGTAAAATGTAAACTCTCCAGTTTCGTCAACATCAATCTCCCATATTAAAGTTTCTCCACCTCCAACATCATCACTCATTAATCCTAATTCAGGGATAAGCACACCATGCGGCATATCGCCTTCATTCTTTAAGATGATGACATTTTTACCTTTTTCTAATTTGATATCATCAAAATCCCAATCATACATAGTAAGGACAGTGCCATCAACTTCATCTACATCCACAATTTGGTTTTCACTTTTGCTTTCTGCTTGGTTATCGTTCGTTAATTGTACAAATTCCTTTATCAAATTGGAAACTGCGTTATCTAGTTCATGTTGTGACTCATGTAAAGCTGCTGCTGGTTCTTTTGCTTGTTCAACATCATTTGCAATCAATGCTTGCTCTAATTCATTGATATCTTCATTAAATGTTGCTATTATTTCATCAAGACTTGGATCCCATGTAATGCTTTCTGCAATGGATTTTGCCTGTTGAACATTACGTAGGAAACTGTCATCAAGCTCACCCTTTGCGATTTGTTCATCCATTTCATGAAAACCTTGTTCAGAAATGATAAAATTAGCAATCATCATTTGGGCTTTCATATCTGGTCCTGTCATCGTTTTAACTAATTGTGATACAGCGTTATCTAGATCGTGTTGCGATTCATGTAAAGCTGCTGCTGGTTCTTTTGCTTTTTCAACATCATTTGCAATTAATGCTTGCTCTAATTCATTGATATCTTTATTAAATGTTGCTATGACTTCATCAAGACTTGGATCCCATGTAATGCTTTCTGCAATGGATTTTGCCTGTTGAACATTACGTAGGAAACTGTCATCAAGCTCACCCTTTGCGATTTGTTCATCCATTTCATGAAAACCTTGTTCAGAAATGATATAATTGGCAATCATCATTTGAGCCTTAGAATCTGCAACTTCGTCATTTGCTTCCTCACCTGTAGTTGACTCATCTGCGACTTCTTTGGCAGGGGCTGGTTGCACCTCGTTTACATTAGAACCACAGCCTGCAAGAATTCCTAAAGTAAGGACGATTATACTAAATAGAACAAACCATCTTATTCTCATTTTTAATTCCTCCTTTGTCCTTTCTACCTTTATTGTAAGATAGAAACGATAAACAATCATCGCCTCGAAAGGAGTAAAAATATACAAAAAAGGAGTACTTTTTACGTACTCCTTTAGAGTTACTTAGTCTCTTTATCATTAATAAGCTTCTCACGAATGGCCAATGAGGCTGCTTCTACTCGATTACTTACATGCAATTTATCTAATATTCGTTGTAAATGTTTTTTTACCGTATGTTCACTGATAAAAAGCTCATCTGCAATCGTTTTATTGGTCTTTCCTTGTGCAACTAGTTCAAGAACTTCTTTCTCTCGTTCGCTTAAATCATAATCGTCTTTCACATTTTCTTCTAGTTTGACTGACATGTGAGAAAACTGGGTCAAGACTTTGTTTGCTAGTCCTGGAGAAAAAGGAGTCTCACCATCATATGCTTTTCGTAAATGAGAGAATAACTTATCTAAATTCATATTTTTTAGTAAATATCCATTTGCCCCATTTTTAATAGCGTTAAATAAATCTTCTTCATCATCTGAAACAGTTAACATAATAATTTTAACCCTTTTATTCATTAATCTAATTTGTGCAGTTGCTTCAATACCATTTTTTTCTGGCATCTGAATGTCCATTAAAATGATATCTGGGTCTGTTGTTTTAGCATATTCGACCGCTTCGACCCCATTGCTGGCCTCTCCAACTAATTCAAATTCAGACTGCAATTTTATCAACTGCACTAATCCTTTTCTAAGGATCTCATGGTCATCACAAACAAGTAATCTGATTTTGCTCATATTACCACCTTCCTAATGGAAATGTCAACTCAATCTTGACGCCCTTACCCACCTCAGAAAAGATCGTTAAATTTCCATTAATTAGTTTCGCCCTTTCTCTCATTGTCTTGAGTCCATAATGTCCTTTAAGATCTATTGCATTATAATTAAACCCGACCCCATTATCTTTAATAATTAATACCGCTGTTCCCTTTTTGTTGCATTGAAGGTTAATTTCGATTTTTGAAGCTGACGCATGTCGTCTTGCATTGGATAGAGCTTCTTGAATTATTCTCACTATATGCATCTTTGTATAATCGGAAAGGCCCATTTCTTTCTCATAACAATGGTTGCAATAGGTACCTTCTATCCGAATGTTATTTTGTTCGCCGAATGTTTCAACATAATTTTTAATCGAATTTACAAATGGTTCATCCTCTAAGACATTTGTTCGTAGGTTAAATAAATTATGTCTAACTTCATGGTGTGCAATATTGACAATTTTAGTAATTTCATTAATTGTATCGGAAATTTCAGGATCATCTAAATCCTTTTCTTGGATTAGGTGCTTTAGAAATTGAACCCTTAATTGGATGGAGATAATCTCCTGTGAAACACCATCATGCATCTCTCTTGCAAGACGTTCGCGTTCCTCAATAATCGCAACATCTTTTAATCTTAAGTTCATTAACCAATTTTCAAAAAAGATGGATAGTGAGTTTGAAATACTGTTTACTAATTCTTGTTTTTGGAGACTCTGCATGATTTCTTTTTGCTTTCCTGTAATTAGATAACCAAGAAGTGTATCTTCTCTTTGTAAGGGAATAAATAATGTTTCATCTCTTACTTTAATTGGAACTGAACTTTCTTCATTTTTTTGTTTAATTTCTTGCATATGTTGTGAAAAGAGACTTTTTATTATTTGTTCGTTATTATCATCAGTCAGTGCAATAAGGTCAAAGTTCTCCTTTTCAAAGTTAAAAAGAAATAGTGCTACATATTCAGCTGAAAGTAGTTTTTGTATGTCTTTAGTTACAGCTTGTAAAATGGGCTGATCATTCTCCATTGAAAAATCCCGAATGGAAGCAATCCTTTTGGCTATTCGATACTGTGTCTCTGCTTCAAGTTGTTTTTGAGAAGCCTCGTTATACAAGTCTTTAATGATATTTTCCATCTGATTTCTTTCTGTTAAGTCCCTGACAATTACAGCTATTTTTTCTTCATCTTTACGTTCATTAGGAATAAGCGTAAATGTTGCACTGATTGGTATTTCTTCTCTGTTTTTACCTATTAATACACCCTCAACTACAGACGATTGAGCACTGGAAAATAAATCATGTAAGTCAATGGACTTTTTAAATTGCAATAAAGTGTCCATTGTATGTGAGGAAATTGACTCATCCATTTCCCATTCACTAAGTTTAACTGCTCCGTGGTTCATATCAACTAGATTCTTATTCTGGTCAAAAACAAAGATCCCATCCACACTGTTATCAAAAAGCGCCTTTGCCTCACGTTCTTTTTGTTGCCGTTTTTCTTCAATATTACTTATATGTTTAAAGATAAAATGCGAAAAAATAATGGCTGCAACTATAAATACAATGGAGGAAAAAATTAAATCAACATTGTGTGATAATTTATGCATTAGAAATTCATGTCGAATATATTCAAAACCTATGATGAAGAGACTGGTGAAAATGATCGCCATTCTTTTTATATTAAGATAATGTTTCATCGATTCACCTCACCTTTATCAATACTGATAGCTCATCTCATTCAAATCATAGTACAAGGGAAATAATGTGTCAATAAGCAGGATGGTGGTGGATAAGAGTAATAATCGATCTTCGACTTTTTTATTAGAAGTTTGATCGATTTTAGCATATATAAAATATATAATAGCTTATCTGAACGAGGTTTAAAATTTCGCTTAACTAATTCATCGTTGTTATAAGTTATATAAATGCCATTTCAAACATTAAATTACTTCATACATTTGCAAAATTTTCTGGATAAATAATTGATATCTTCTTGCTATATTTATATAAAGAACATATTTAAAATGTAGTAAGTCGAATTGTAATGGAACAAAGTAGGAGAGAAGTTAAATTCATGAGGCGAGAAAATCTTTGCCCCATCTGACGCGGCAAATGTCAAAAAGTCTATTCTAATATGAAGGAGGCAAGGTCATATTATGTTAAATAGAAGAGAATTTCTTAGCAACACAGTGAAAGGAGCAGCAGGTTTATTTGCCTTATCCATATTACCTATTGGATTATCTGCTTGTAGTGAGGATAAAAAAATCAATACGAGTGCGATGGCAAATCTGGGACCATTAAGTGAATTAGAAGTGGGGGAATTTCCTAAAACAGTTTCTTATAAAGTGAAAATACAGGATGCATGGGTTGAATCTGAAAGGGAGGGATTTGTATACATCAATAAAAATATAGAGGATAATTCCTTGCTTATTATGTCTCCTATTTGTACTCATTTGGGTTGCACGGTTGGGGATCTAGATATAGACATGCGAAATGATGGAATTCAATTTTATTGTCCGTGCCACGGAGGACAATTTGATGAGTATGGCATCAATGTTGGTGGACCACCGCCTAGACCTTTAGATATATTTGAATCCTATATTCAAGACGGAAATGTCTATATAGCCGTATTAAATCCTCAAGAAAGACTAAGTAAATAAGTTAGTATTCAATAATTTAATTCATGATAGGGCTTAGGCATTCGTTCAAAGCAATTTCCTTTTCTAAGATAGGAACAGTAATCGATTATACATTTGAGAAATGTAGGAGGTGGTAGTTTTGATATGGGTGTTGCTTCTCATGCTTCTTATATGTCCAATAATGATGCATTTTATGCATCGCGGTGATAAAAACCATATTGTTAAGGATCATACGGGGAATAGTCATGACTACGGGCATCATAACCATGCAAGTGAAGTACAAAATTTAGGTGACTATAAGGTCAAACAATTAGAAGAAGAAAATAAGTTTTTAAAAAGACAAAATGAACTGCTGTAAAAGGAAGTGAAAAACCATAATATTGTCCAAAAGTAATAAAGCGTCTTAATCATCGAGGCTACTATTTTGATCCAGTAGTCTCATTTAATTTAAATAGTAAAATTTTTGGTTTCTAATAAAGAAAGATGTAGTAAGACAATACCTTCGATAAAAGTCATTATTGATAATAACATGAAAAATATCGTTGTTTAGGCCGGAATGACAAGGTTCGTTTGTTGAGAAATGAAGAGGGTAAAGTTGTGGTTGAGTTAATGACCTTATAACGTTTTTTTAGAGCCAAATGATTAAATGAAAATACTCAATTTTATTATTGCTAATCTGTAACTTTCTCTACATACTTTCTGCACAATTTTTATTTAATATGATGAGCAGGTAGAAAAATATACAGAGGGTGTTTTTAATGGGAAGATACTTGTTAATAGTCATTAGCCTAATCTTCATTATTATATTAGGTGCATGCAATAATCTAGATAACATGAATCCACTTAAGACGAAGTGGCCAGATCATTCGAAAGAATCAATGATGATGGGTCATGGCCATCATAATCATAATATGCCGTTGGATTCATCAACCGGAGAGAATGAATTACAAATTCCACCTATATTAAAAAGTGATAAAAAGGTAGGAAATGACGTTTATTATACGATTGAAGCTCAAAAAGGAAAGACAGAAATATTTAAAGGCATTGAGACGGAAACATTAGGATATAACTCATCCTTTTTAGGCCCAGTATTGAAACTAAAGAAGGGACAAACGGCACATATAAAATTGAAAAATAGTTTAGATGAAGAAACGACCTTTCACTGGCACGGCCTCATTGTTGCAGGGGATGCAGATGGTGGCCCACATGATGTTATTCAACCTGGAGAAGAGAAGGAAATTATCTTTGATGTACAGCAAGATGCTGCTACCCTTTGGTTTCATCCCCATCCATTAGGCAATACCGCAAAACAGGTTTATGAAGGGCTTGCTGGATTAATGTATATTGAGGATGATATGGACAATCCATATGTATATGGAGAAAATGACTTTCCGTTAATCATCCAAGATAGGACCTTTAATGAGCAAAAACAATTTGATTATAGAGCTGTAAGAGATCCCGACGGTACAATGGGAGAAACCTTACTTATCAATGGTACAGTCAATCCACGATTAACAGTTAATAAAGAACAAGTTCGTTTAAGACTGTTAAATGGTTCGAACATGAGAAATTATACATTTAAACTAAGTAACAACCAATCATTTGAGCAAATAGCGTCAGATGGTGGTTTATTAAACGAACCAGTGGAATTAACCGAGCTACAATTAACACCTGCAGAGAGAGCGGAAATTGTGATTGACTTTTCTAATATCCAGAAAAATGAAGATGTGAAGTTAGTTATGGATGACGGAACGGTTCTATTACCGTTTAACGTAAATGATGAAGAAAACAACGTTCAGAAGGAAATACAAAAACCACAAAATCCTATTACAATAACTGAGAAAGAAATGCAACAAGAAGTAAGTAAAGAAATTGTTTTATTTGGAATGATGCATCACGTGACGATTAATGGCAAAAAGTTTGATATGAATCGGATAGATTTTACACAAAAGGTAGGGGAAACGGAAGTGTGGGAAATATATAATAAACCCGACATGATGGGTGGGATGATTCATCCGTTTCACTTGCATGGTACACAATTCAAAGTAATTTCTATTAACGGAGAAGAGCCTCCTGAAAATTTACAAGGATATAAAGACACAATTTCGTTAGACCCGGGTGATAAAGCAAAAATTGCAGTGAAGTTTGAAGAGCCAGGGATCTATATGTATCATTGTCATATTTTAGAACATGAAGATAATGGGATGATGGGGCAAGTTAAAGTTGAGTAATATTATGTGAATCAAATTCACTCTCTTGTTCACTCATATAAGATTCTGTATCTGTGTTATTGTTTTCTAAACTCTGTTCATCATTATTTCCTGAATAAGCCGATAAGGCTAAGAGAGAAATAATAGATATAAGTCCTATGGGTAATTTTTTAAGTTTCATTATCAAAATCCTTTTAATTTATTAATTAAATGTCGAAGTGTAAAAATAATGTTAGATGTGTGATTATCGATAGAAATAACCTTAAACTGTTCGTGACAAGACGTATAGAAAATTTCTCAATATTAAATTTAATATTGAGAAATTTTCATAGAACTAATACAATTGCTAAGCGATTTTTCGACAAGCTTCTGCACATTTAAAACATACTTCTGCACAACGCTGACAATGATCGTGTGGATGCTTTTCGCATTCTTTTCCACATGCTTCACATATGGTTGCACAAACTGCCGCTAATTCGGAAATAAAAGGTGTACCCCTTGTAATGGCTTGTTCTAAATAACCACAAATATCCGCGCATTCTCTATCCAACCGAATGCAATTAGCCATCATTTGCAAGTTGTCCTCCTGCAAGCATGCATCATAACAATGGTTACAAGCTGTCATACATTCATGTAATATTTGCAGCAGTTCTTGATGTTGTTCATGTGACATGATAAATCCTCCTTGTTAAACTTTATCTTTCAATATATAATTTTCCCAGCATTTTCTTATATAAACATAAAAAGCAAAACTCGATAGAAAATGCATAATGTTTAAAAATTGAGACGAATTTTAAACTATCAATGATACGTAACATTTTCTCGATAAAATCTTGAAATTTTTTCTTTATTATAATAATTGAAGGGAGGGACAATCAATGAAGAAAAAGATTGTATCTATTGCCATAACATCTATTTTAGTTTTAGGGTTAGGTAATGTAGTATTTGCACATGGTGGTTCAGAAAACGGCTGGAGTTTTCAAGAAATGCTACCACATATGAAAGAAGTGCATCCCGAGATGAATGAACAGCAAATGAAACAAATGTATCAAGATTGTCATGGTACTGTTGATGAAAGTAATGGAAAAGTTCCCATGAGTAACAAGTTTTAATACATTTTATTAAACCAATCCCCCTCATTTTATATAATTGCAGAACTATCAACGTTATGGTAGTTCTATATTTTTGTTTAAATATACCACTTAGGGGTATTGTATGATATAGTGAAATCAGACAGAGATACATTGTATAAAATACTTATTCAAATTATGTAAAGGAGTGATATCAATGGCAAAGCAGGAACAAGAACAACATTTACATAGTAAACATGATCATTATAAACACAGTCATGACCATGGCAGTCACGAAGGGCATGATCACCACGATCATGGAGAGATGGTAGAAGATTTTAAGAAACGCTTTTTTATATCTTTAATCGTTACTATCCCAATTCTCGCTTTATCACCAATGATTCAGGAGTTTATAGGAGTTGATTGGCGATTTGCGAATGACCAATATATTTTATTCATCCTTTCTACGTTCGTGTTTTTCTATGGTGGCTGGCCATTTATAACAGGCGGCATTAGTGAATTAAAAGATAAGAATCCTGGAATGATGACACTCATTGGTCTTGCCATTACAATTGCATATGTTTATAGTTCCCTTGTCGTATTTGGATGGGAAGGACACAATTTATTTTGGGAATTGGCAACTTTAGTAGACATTATGTTACTGGGACATTGGATTGAAATGCGATCAGTAATGGGGGCCTCCAATGCCTTAGAGGAACTTGTTAAGTTGATGCCTAATGAAGCCCATAAACTAGATGATGACGATGAAATTATAGAAGTACCTATTTCAGAACTTACTGATGGAGACAGGGTGCTTGTTAGGCCTGGAGAAAAGGTTCCAGTGGACGGTCAAATCCTTGATGGAAGATCGACTGTTGATGAATCCATGTTAACTGGTGAATCTGTTCCAGTGGACAAAGGCAAAGAAGATGAAGTTATTGGTGGGTCGATAAATAATGAAGGTTCTCTTATTATTCGAGTTGAGAAAACGGGAGACGCTTCTTACTTATCTCAAGTAATAACATTAGTTAAAGAAGCCCAGGAGTCGAAATCAAAAACACAAGATTTAACAAATCGTGCGGCTAAATGGCTGTTTTATCTTGCTTTAACGGCAGGATTTGCAACATTATTTATTTGGCTTGCAATGGATTATCCTTTCTACATTGCATTGGAGCGCATGGTTACAGTCATGGTAATTACTTGCCCACACGCCTTAGGATTAGCTGCACCGCTTGTTGTTGCAGTTTCTACTGCCATATCGGCTCGCAAAGGGTTATTAATTAGAAATCGGGCTAATTTTGAAAACGCACGTAAACTTAATGCTGTTGTTTTTGATAAAACAGGTACACTTACAGAAGGTAAATTCGGGATAACAGATATTATTCCTAGTAAAGGATTTAGCGAAGAAGAGGTTCTGACTTGGGGTGCAAGCTTAGAACAAAACTCAGAGCATCCAATAGCTGCTGGGATAGTAAAATCAGCACTTGACCAAGGGATAAGTCTTAAACCCATTACAGACTTTCAATCGATAACTGGTAAAGGGATCGAGGGAGTAATAGAGGGAAAGAAAATAAATGTTGTAAGCCCCGGTTTTGTAAACAGCAAAAATATGGACTATAATAAGCAAAAATTTAATGAAATGTCTGAAGTAGGTAAGACAGTTGTGTTTGTATTACTAGACGATGAATTGATTGGCATGATTGCACTTGCTGATATTATTCGAGATTCAGCAAAAGAAGCAATTTCATTATTAAAGAAAAAAGGTGTTCATTCGATCATGCTAACAGGGGATAATAAAAAAGTGGCACATTGGGTGGCTGACCAACTTGAAATAGATGAAGTGTATGCAGAGGTTTTACCAGATGATAAGGCCAATCAAGTGAAGGAAATTCAATCAAAAGGTTGGAAGGTTGCCATGACTGGTGATGGTGTAAATGATGCTCCAGCATTGGCTATAGCGGATTTAGGGATTGCAATTGGTGCTGGAACAGATGTTGCGATGGAGACGGCAGATGTAGTATTAGTTAGAAGCGATCCAAAAGATGTTGTCGATTTGATGGACTTATCTAAAAAAACATATCGGAAAATGGTTCAAAACTTATGGTGGGCATCAGGATACAATATCTTTGCAATTCCACTTGCGGCAGGGATTTTAGCACCTATCGGAATTATTTTAAGTCCAGCGGCTGGGGCCGTTTTAATGAGTTTAAGCACGATAATTGTTGCTATTAATGCGAAATTATTAAAAGCGTAAACGCTATTCGAAAACATTTAATACCCCCAAAAGGTTATTTCTAATACAATCGCAGGATATCAAACTATTGGTGGATTTTTTGTATCCTGCGATTAAAACAACATATAAAAAATATATCCTTTAGCTAATTGAGTAATGAATGATATGTGCTATTTAAATCATACAAAGTGTAAAACATAGCTTACGGAATTGATCCCTAAATTTGAATACATAGAAAATTCAACTTTTCAATAGAAGTATACTCATTGCTATTGTCTAAAAACAATTTACTTCATTTTTTCGAACTCTTGAACCATTAATTCGTAATTTAGTGCCCCAAAGGCTTTATATTGAATACGACCATCTGAATCGATCATGTATGAAGTGGGGATTGGTTGGATTCGATATAAATTGCCCACCTTCGTATCTGTATCTAATAGGACTGGAAATGTTATGCTAAATTCTTCAATAAAATTTGCCACATCTTCCTTATTCCTTTCTGTTTCAACTAAATTAATTGCTAAAATAACAACGTCTTTACTCTCATAAAATTTCTGCATATCGGGTATCTCCTCACGACAAGGTGGGCACCAAGTAGCCCAAAAATTCAACATTACACGTTGCCCTTGAAACTGAGATAACTTTATAGTTTCCCCGTCAAAGGTAGTTAATTCAAAATCAGGTGTCATGTCGCCAACTTGGAGACCTATTGAATCGAAATCTAGCATTTCTTCATTGCTTGTAGTGGTACTTGTCTCTTCGGAAATTTCATATTCATTTGTTCTAGGTGTAGCTGTTTCGGTTAATTTGCTTACGAAGTCATAAATAGCCCAAGAAAACATCCCTACTATTATCATAATAATTATTGTTTTCCTCAATTCAATACCTCCATTTATTACCCTAAATTAATCAACCATGTATCTTTTATTAAATCGAACACGAAGGCGGATATTTTGGTCATTTGACCTGTAAATAAAAGCAAACCCATCACAATCATAATTACACCGCCGATTTTCATCAGTGCTTGGCTATAGCGAACAATCCATTTTGTTGAACCGATGAAAAAGGTAAGCGTAAGAAATGGTATTGCAAAGCCGATGATGTACATGCCTGTGTAAAGCATTCCTTGATTCGGGTTACTTGCTGCTAGAAACAATATTGTAGCAAGTATTGGTCCAATACACGGTGTCCAGCCTGTCGCAAAACCGACACCTACAAAAGTTGTGCCTACATAGCCAGCAGGCTTTTTTGCGAAGCGAAAGCGTCTTTCCTTCATGAAAAAAGTAATATTAAGCCAGCCAGCAACGAACAGTCCCATTATAATAATAAAAATCCCTGCAATTCTCTGTATGAAAAGTCCTAAACTCCCAGTTAGAATACCTTGAGCCCACTGGCCTAAAAAGGATGCACTAGCACCTAAACTAATAAAAACAAATGACACTCCTATTAAAAAGAAAACAGAGTGAATGATTAACTTGCTACGAACTTTTACATTATGATTACCTTCCAGGTCTTTCACACTCATCCCAGTTATATATGATAAATAGGCTGGATAAAGTGGTACTGTACAAGGATTTAAAAATGAAAGCATCCCAGCACCAAATGCAAGCCATAATGTAAGATCAGCTGCTTCAGTCATCATGATTCCCACTTTCTATAGTTTTTAATAAATAATATGAAACAGAATAGCAAAATAAGACTCATAAAGTATGGAGACATCATATACCCAAATACTGTTGTAAAGGGCATGGTCATTGCTAAAATCAATTGCCCCAAGCTCCATATTGTCAGAATGAAAAAAGCAGGGAGTTTATTTTAAGCTTCTGCCGCTTTACTTTATATCCGATATTCAAAATAAATAATATATCCGTTATCAGTAGCGTTGCATAAAAGGATTTTTTAGTTGTCAAATAATTTAATTCTGAACACAATCTATATATCTGAATTTTAAGACATATGGTATTTCATTTTTTGAAAAAAAGACAACTCGACTAAAAAGGTAGTCCTTATCCATTAATTTACATTTATTTAAATGACTGGATCGTAGGTTTGATCATCCAAATGTGACACATCACCTGATTCGTATTGTGCTAAAGTTTCATCAAAGATACGTTCGTGGCAGGGTCGCCGTCGACCCTTAGTGGTTCGGGTTGGTTTTTCAAATAACTCTTTAACAAAGTTGGATATTTTATTTGACCAACAGTCGGCTACCCAATCCATCATTTCTAATAGTGTCCCTTGGTATCCCAAGTCATTTTTCAAGAGTAGATTTAAACAAAACGTAATCATTGCAAGGTAAATTTGATTAAATACAGCATTTTGGCTTTTACCGTATAATTTTTTGATGACGAGATTTTGCTTAATCCATCTGAAAAATAGTTCTATTTGCCATCGCGATTGGTAGAGGTCACTAATTTCCTGTCCGTCTATATTTAAATCGTTACAAACAACGGAAATTTTATTTCCGTCATTGTCCAACGTTTCAATTAAACGTAAAGGATGTTCCATCATACCTATTGTGACAATAGCGTCCCTGATAATTGTTGAAGACGGATCTGATGGTAGTTCCAGCTCCTCTATTACGTTAACAATTGTATTTGATTTAGTTCTAGTAACGAAACGGATACCTTGTTCGCAATAAGAGCTGAATTTTGTAAAGTTAAAATAACCTCGATCAAATACATGCAGCGCATCTTTGTCTGGTACAATTAAAGCGTCCAATTGTGTTTCATCCGCAGGTCTTGCCGGTGTCAAAATCATGTCATTTAGATATGAATCTTCATCACAAAGGATAATAGATGTATGCATTTTTATTCCGGATTTCGTTTCCCGGAAATCAGCCCATTCATATCCAGATAGACACATTGAAATGGTTGATGAGTCAATAAGATGAATCTTTCCGGTAATCTGGTCAAACCTACTAGGTGCCAACTTTAGATGTAGCTCCTGTATCAGATTTTGTAAAACACTGTACAAAAAATTAGGTGGTATATCTCTCAATTTTCTAGATAATTGAGAACTACTAATCGTTTGTAATCCCGTTAGTCTTTGTACCGTCCTTTTACGTTTAACTTGTTGACTTATACGCCGAAGGCTTGTATGACCTTTTAATTGGGCATAAATGAACAACTTTATAAACGCAATAGTGCCTAATTTTTTAACATACTTATCAATTGACGTGTTATTAATCATTTGTTGCATAAATTCAAAATGTAATGGATATAAAAATTTCTTAAACACTGTTTTTATGGTATCATTGTCCATGTATAACTCCTTATAGTTAGGGTATTTGGACAGGACTACCATACCCTAATTATAAGGTTTTTTTATTGAAATTAACGGTGAAAATTCACATTATTCATAATTTTCTTTAAATTATATTGTTTGACTTTTCTTCAAAAAGTTTATGCAACACTACTGATCCGTTATGTAAAAAACTTGTGAGGTGCTTGGATAGATTAAAGCAGCCAAAGGATGGCTAATGAAAATCTTAATATGTAAAGTTACTTTTCCTATTCAATTGAAAATTTTAAAGTCGATTAGTAATGAGGTAATCTCCCCTAATATCTTTTTTTGCATGATTTGTTAATAAACTAGCAACGTAAAAAAGATATAGCCCGCTATAAAAGATATTATGATAATGAAAATTGACATGAACATCCCAGCTGCTGGCATAGTCTTGCCTCCAATTATAAAGTTTTAACCTTAATAATATAGGGTAAATATGAAGATTTAATGGAGATAGACCACAAGTCTTAATATTTTATTCGGTAGGTAAGGCTTCTAACATTCACAAGGGAGACTGTTATAAACACTGAAGATGATCATAGTGAAAGATGTGCATATTAATAAAAAAATACCAGTCCCATCATGAATTTACCTCCATAGTTGAATTGAGTAAGATATCAATTCAACCATGGAGGATTTTTTTAATGTATAGTTAACGATTTTACTTTACTTTATATCCTTGATCTTCAATTACTGCTATTATCCTTTCTCGCCCAATCTTGTCAGCTTCATATGTGATCTCTACAGAATTTCCATTAAGATTGACTTTGGCACTAGATACTCCCTCAAGTCTATTTAAAGCACCTTCAACCGATTGAGCACAATGATTGCAAGACATACCCTCTACATGTAAAATTACATTTTCCATTCCTAACCACTCCTTAAAATTTTTTTATATTTGTGCACGTTTTAAACGTAATGAGTTAAGAACTACCGATACAGAACTGAACGCCATTGCTCCAGCAGCAATCCACGGTGCTAGTAATCCTATAGCCGCTATTGGAATGCCAACAGTATTATAAATAAAAGCCCAGAACAGGTTTTGTTTAATATTCGTCATCGTCTTTCGACTTACCATAATTGCATCGACAATAGCACCGAGATTACCACGCATTAATGTTACATCTGCTGCTTCCATTGCAACGTCTGTACCAGTTCCTATAGCAATTCCAACATCTGCGGTGGCCAGTGCTGGTGCGTCATTAATTCCATCTCCAACCATACCAACAACTTCACCACTATCCATAAATGCCTGAACCTGATGAGCTTTTTCTTCTGGTAGAACTTCAGCAAGAACTTCTTCAATACCTACTTGTTTTGCAATTGCATCTGCTGTTCTCTTGTTATCTCCAGTAATCATAACTACTTTCAAGCCCAAGTTTTTGAGTTTGGCAATCGCCTCCACCGAATCATCCTTCAATGTGTCAGCTACAGCAATAACACCTGCTAATTTATCGTCTATTGCAATTAACATCGCTGTTTTTCCGTCCCTCTCCAATTCCTCCATCTTTGTTTCCATTTCGTGGTAAGGAATATTTTGCTTGGACATTAACTTACGTGTACCAATAAATATTTTTTTGTTATTCACTTCTGCTTCCAATCCAAAACCAGGTATAGCATTAAATGATGTGGCACTGGCTAATTGTAATCCCTTTTCTTCTGCACCCCTTACAATCGCTTGACCTAAAGGATGCTCAGAAGATCTTTCTGCGGAAGCAGTTAAAAATAACACTTCTTCTTTATCAAAATCATTTGTCGTTAAGATATCTGTAAGTTCAGGCTCTCCCTTTGTAATTGTTCCAGTTTTGTCTAATACAATCGTGTTCAACCTTTGTACACGTTGGAGATGTTCACCACCTTTGAAGAGTACACCCATTTCTGCTCCTTTACCCGTTCCAACCATAATTGATGTTGGCGTAGCTAAACCAAGAGCACAAGGACATGCGATGACAAGAACAGCAATCGAAGCGGCAAGAGCGATAGGGAAAGATACTCCAATTACCAAATACCAAATAATAAAGGATACTATAGAAATAACAACGACTATTGGTACAAAAACTGCCGAAATTTTATCGACAAATCTCTGAATAGGGGCCTTGGAGCCTTGTGCATCCTCAACAACTTTAATAATTTGTGCAAGAGCCGTATCTTTTCCGACTTTAGTTGCTTCGAAAACAATTCTTCCATTTTTGTTAATGGTTGCACCTATTACTTCGTCACCAATTTTTTTGTCAACAGGAATACTTTCTCCAGTTAACATAGATTCATCAACAGCGGATGATCCTTCTATAATCTGACCGTCAACAGGTATTTTTTCCCCAGGACGTACAACTACATGATCACCAGCTTTTAGTTCCTCAATCGGAATTGTTTTTTCGATACCGTCTTGAATAACTAACGCTGTTTTAGCTTGCAGACCCATTAGCTTTTTTATTGCCTCAGAAGTACGACCTTTAGCATCAGCTTCTAACAATTTACCTAAGATGACCAGCGTTATGATAATCGCTGCAGTTTCGTAATATAAATGTGTGCCTCCAGTTAAACCTTCCCAAAAACTATAGACGAAGGCCGCAGAAGTACCTAGAGCTACCAAGACATCCATATTTGCACTCCCACTCTTCAGTGCTCTGTAAGAACTTGAATAAAATTGGGCACCTACGTAAAATTGTACTGGAGTTGCCAAGACAAATTGAAACCATGGATTATGCAGAATTTCAGGTACATTAATATTGATAAACTGTAGCATTGATAATAATAAGGGAAAGGATAATATTGCTGAAATAATAAATAGTCTTTTCTGCTTTTGTATCTCCTCTTGCCTTGCAGCTTGTTCAGTATCTGCATCATCTGACTTTTTTTCCTGTGCTTTATATCCAATCGATTCTATCTTTTCAATCAATTCTGATGGCGAAGTGATGTCACTATTATATTCAATAGTCGCTCTTTCCATCGCCAAGTTTATAGTCGCATTTATAACGCCTGGAAATGTACTTAGACCTTTTTCTATACTTAAAGCACAATTTGCACATGTCATACCTACTATATCTAGATCAACCTTATCATGGATAACTTTGTATCCAATATCAGAAATCTTCTTTTCGAGATCTTGTACATTTATTTTGGATTTATCATATTCCACTGTCGCTCGCTCCATAGCGACATTCACATTCGTGTTCACAACACCAGGAACCTTATTTAACCCTTTTTCTATTCTGGTAGCACAAGCTGTACAAGTCATACCGCTAATTTTCAATACCGACTTTTCCATTTTGAATCTCCTTTCTTAACCGTTATTGTACAAATTGTTTTACCATCCGGAGCATCTCTTGGATTTCCTCTTCCCCATTTCCATGCTCAATTGCATTTTTAACACAACCCCTTGTATGATTCTCTAATAGTGCAATAGCAACATTATTCGTTGCAGATTGAACAGCAGATATTTGCTGTAACACATCTATACAATATCGATCTTCTTGAATCATTTTTTGAATACCTCTGAGCTGGCCTTCAGCCCTTCTTAATCTTACTAAGATTTCCTCTTTATTCATATGACTCACCCCCTACAATACCCCGGTAAGGTATGTTCAATTATATTATAGTACCTCACTGTGCAGAAATGATGCATTTACTTTGACGTTTTTGTAAATAGAGGGAATGTTGGTTAACAGTGTATCTTGTATTACATTTTGGGTTTATTCAGATTCAAATAAAAACCAGGACTTGAGTGGAGTATAAAATATGAAATTCATAATTTCTGCAAAAGTTTTTATTAAGATAATAAGTAGATTGAAAAGTACATTTTGAAATAATTGGAGGCAGTAAAATGAAGATGATTTTTGACCAATCAATCACAATAAAAGTCATTTAGTATTTCTTAAAAATGTAATTGGTTGTATAACATGTGGGCATTATTCGGTAAAAAATGATCAGTAGTTTTTAATTCCTATATATTCGTTTCTGTTTATCGGAGTTGTGGGATTATATATCTGGCTAAACCCTTTCGGTCTAGGTGTAGGCTATTTTACTAAGAGATTTATCTTTGATTATAAAATAAATGAAGGTGTGAAGATTTATGATAGATAAGATAATATTTATTATAATTATTGCAACAGGTCTTTTGTTGGGATTTAATCTATGGAATGACCATGCCGGAGAAAGTAATATACCTGAGCCAGAAGAATTTACTCCGGAAAGCTTTGATTGGCAACATAACGGAAAAAAAGGGGAATACATCGTTAAGTTAATTCAGGGAGAACTTGATGAAAAAAACCCAGGAGAAGTTTTAACAGATGAAAATTGTCAAAAAGATGAGGAAGGCATAAGTCGTTGTAGTCAAAAGGTCTTGTTGGCAAATAATGAAGAAATTGAATTTATAATGCCACATAATATGATGAAACATCGTTGTCTAATCCCAGGTGAAACTGTTAAAATTTTACCATATGCAGATGATGGATATATTAAAGTTAAAATATAAATTTAAGAAGCCATTAACTATTTTTATACAACAATCAAATAATTAACAGTTAAATAGAATTGTCTAAATTATTCATCACAGTTTGCCCTAGGTATCCGATCACATACCTATGGTTATTTTATTTTCACTACTAAAAATATTTAACTATCGGAAAAAGAGATATTGGCTGGATTGTATAATTAAGTTAGCCACTAGCACATTATTTCAGAAAAAATAAACAAGTCATGTGAATTCTGCTATATTGAAAGTACCAAACAATCCATATAGGAGTGAATTCACATGACTCAAGTAA
>Ga0209487_1001394_pt1 | contig 20443 bp, 22 predicted proteins | sample Poulit2012_FD_187524 | JGI IMG/M metagenome (GOLD analysis project Ga0209487, IMG submission 187524) | Agricultural soil microbial communities from Georgia to study Nitrogen management - Poultry litter 2012 (SPAdes) (version 2) | ecosystem: Environmental > Terrestrial > Soil > Agricultural land...
TTCAAACTGGCGAAGAGATGGCAGACTTGAGTTCTGATACAATGCGCGTATTCAACCAATATCAGGCCAATCAGGAAGATAAACAAATGACATTTGTTATGTCTGTTTTTATCTATGGATTTATTACGTTGATAACGCTCATATCGATTGCGAATATATTTAACACGATTTCAACGAGTATTTCACTGAGAAAGCGTGAATTTGGTATGTTGAAGTCAGTTGGTATGACGCCAAAAGGCTTTAATAAAATGATACGTTATGAAAGCATATTTTATGGCATCAAGGCCCTTTTATATGGCTTACCAATTAGCATAATCTTAATGTTCCTGATGCACCGCGCACTCGCAGACGGCATTATCTTTAAATTTGCGTTACCATGGGCACACATTGCAGGTGTTATTATTGCCGTATTTCTCATTGTTGGCTTATCCATGATGTATTCCAGCTCGAAAATGAAAAAGGAAAACATTATTGATGCATTGAAACAAGATAATGTGTAGATTCAGTTAGACTGACATAGGTACGTATTGACTAAAGTGATATACAATTTGGCTAAAGATGCATGTGATGTGGCTAAAGATCTATGAAAATTGGCTAAAGACATACTAAATCTAGCTAAAGTTACGTGCAACCCAGTCAAAAAATCAGAGAGGTGCTATCACATATGATTAGCACCTCTCTCTTTTTTGTAGTGACTCTGGTGTTATATTTCCTTCAAGTTGTACCTTATTTCTGATCTGACAACCATTGCGCAACTTGATCGGCTTCTTCGCCTTCAATAAGCCCGCCTGGCATGCCATCGCCACCATCTTCAATTTGTTCGCGTATCTCGTCCTCGGACATGTCACTCCCGACTGCTTCTAGGCCTGGGGCATCACCTTCACCTTCAAGATCATCTCCATGACAGCTTGCACAATTGTCCTTGTATACCTCTTCGGCACTGGCCGTCGTATCATTATTATTTTCATCATTGTTATTAGGCTCTTCAGTATTGTTATCAGTATCGTTATTATTAGGCTCTTCAGTATTGTTATTTGTACCGTCATTATTCTCCATATTATTATTGTTATTATCGTTTCCACCACAGGCAACCAGAATCGTTGCTAAGATGAGCCCAGTAATAAGTAGTAAAGTTTTTTTCATTTCGCGACACCTCCTTTCAATGGTTTGTCGTGCACACTTTCTCTGGATACTTTTCAATGCATAAAATAACTCATTCTGCGTACACAATATAAATTCCCGATTGACCTATTTCTAAAACATTATTTTTAAAATTTGTGAACTTATTGGTTATTTTAAAATGAAGCGGGGGATAGCTAGAGGAGAGGGAGTGAAATGGACATGGCAATGAAAAAGAGTAAATGGAGGTTAGTAGGGACAATTGCGATGCCACTTGTTGGTGGCACAATAACGGGGGTGCTTGCGACACGATCTGCTAAAAAGAAATATCGTCATTTGAAAACGCCTAAGTTTGCAGCCCCAAGTTGGGTGTTTCCTGTTGCATGGACAAGTCTTTATGCATTAATGGGTGCGGCAAAATATCAATATGACCGTTCAGCGCTAAATCGTGATGGACAAACTCAAGCCAATATTGCTTATGGTACGCAGCTCAGCTTAAATTACTTTTGGTCCTTTTTATTTTTCCGTTGGCAAATGCGTGGTTCGGCACTGGTTGACTCCGTGCTATTATGGATGGCTATAAATATCAATACGTATTATTTTTATAAGAAAAGTAAATTGGCAGGTTCACTGATGTTGCCGTATATTGGTTGGGTGACGTATGCAGTTGGACTGAATTATGCGACATGGGATATGAATAAAAAACTAGAAAAAAAAAGTTTGATTTTGTAGCCGATCATGTTTAATTATGTCTATCTCTTATGGTGTGCAAGTGAATGAGAGAGTAAATTGAATGACTCGCAAAAAAATCGTCATTCCGTGTGGTTATTGGAATGGCGATTTTAATCAAATGATGATTTCATGGAGTCATTTCACTAAATATGTTTTGCCATCTCTTTGTTCAACTTTGCCTTGTTTCATCAGTCGCCCTAGCGCACGTTTAAAAGCCGATTTGCTGAAGCCAAATTGGGCACGAATGCGTTCAGCGTCACTTTTATCGCCGAAAGGAATCATACCGTCATTATTTTTCAAATGCTCTAATATGGCTTCTCCATCAGCATCTATACGCTCCTCTTTCAGTGGAAGCAAGGAAACGTTAACAGTTCCGTCATCTTTGACCTCAATAACTCGGCCGCTGACTGTTTCCCCCAGACGTGGTTCACTTTCACGCTCAGTATGATGAACAAACCCTCGATAACCATCTTCTGAAAAAATCGCGGAACCTTCACGACTTGTATAATAAACACGTCCCGAAATCGATGCATTTAAAAGATCGAGTGGGGCGATCTCTCTCATACCCATAAAAATACCTTCTGTTGCAGGTAGGGCAAGCAAACGCTCTTCCTGATCTTTACTTAGCGTCACATATAATTGATCGCCAATTTTCGGCCAAACCCCAGTGTATATCGGTAAATCATCGACTGAAATGAGGATATCTTTTGCAATCCCAATATCGACAAAGACCCCTAGTTTCGGAACGACATTAACAACTTCAACCCAACCATATGTATCCTTTTGTACGTGCGGGATTATTGTTGTAGCAACAATCTGATTGTTTTTATCATTGTATAAAAAAACATTGACAGCTTGATCGATCTCTAGATCAGATTCAGTCTCATTATGATGTAACAGTACCTCATCTGTCTCCTTTTTTAGTACATAACCTGTTTCAATCTTTCGAATCACTGTAGCTGTTTGAACAGTTCCGATCGGTAAATATAGCATGCAACAACCACCTTTTTAAAGAATAATATTGGAAAAGGGAACCCCATGTATACTAAAAGGGTTCCCTTTGATGACTAAAGTAACGCATAAGTTTTAAAGTTTATTTCTGTGATGATACCAGGGCACATTTAATGAGCATGTATGCGTACCACCAAGTTATGAAATAAGTGTCACTCAGGATTCTGATGTACCTATCCTAGAGTCTTTGTATTTTTATCCCGATAATTTCGGGTGGGAAATCTCTCGTTTTGCATATTTTTAGGACTATCTTTATTCGATAATCTTATTAAAAGATTCACTTTGCCGCGGTCGTGTTCCACTGGGTGTTTTCTAACTTAACCAACGTAAACCCAACCTACTTTTACGTCCTTGCGACCCCTTAGTCGCGCCAGTGTGAATAAGCTTCCACAAAAACATTGCGTAGAATGCCAGATTCACTTATTTGTTACTTTATCTATTAACTTTATAATCATATCCTAATAAACAAAATCTGTCAATTTTTAGTTGTCTGATGATGCATAAAGACGGTATGAAAGCCACATGGATACAAAGAAAAGTATAATTGCTATGAGCAGTAGTAAAGGGTATGTTTGAAATGGTAAATATTGTTCAACAACGATATGAACGCCTGGATCAAGTGCATTAAAATTAATATAGTCTTCCATGTTTAGTGCGCGGACGAGTAATGGTAAGCTGGATAATATCCCTAAAATATAGAGTACGCCAACAATGACTGTTGCCCACACGAACGATCGCACAAGTTGATAGATGGGAATGACGATGGCTGAAACAATTAGAACAAGACTAAATAGAATAATAACATCGCGCCAATCATAAATATAAAGTGCCGTTCCGAACGTAACATAGACAATGGCCATAATGATTAATTGTAACAATAAAATACTCATCCCCAATAAAACAGAGAACACATATTGACTTCGAATAATCGATATCGTTGAAACAGGTAAACTGACTAAAAATCGATTGGCATGACTCTTATAATTAAAAAAGTATATTATAATAGGGATAGAGATGACTGTAACAGAGAATAAAAACATGGGGGGCACATTGATCAAATATCCCATAATAATCATGAGCGGAACAACAAAATATGACGTTAAATCAATTGTTAAAAAGTGATGTTTGACTAAAGAAAACATGTTTAAACACACCTTTATCATTAGATAATATCCTTTCTAGAAAAAATCCACGTAGATATGACATAGGAAACCAATAAACATACAACAGAAAAGGTTATAGCAATTAAAATTGGTTGAAGTTCAATAAAATCTACAATGCCATTGATAAAAGCTTCTGGGATTTTGTCCAAAAAGTAACCCAAAGCTGCGAATGCAAGCGGTCCAATAAACAGCAATGCGCCTTGGATAATCAATGCTTTAATAAAAGATTGACATATATAAAAGATCGGAATAGAAATCGAAATGAGCAACATAATGCCGGCAAATACAAGCAATACGGAAGTAATTGATATAGGTTTGTATGGAATGATAGGCAACAAACCGCTTAAACTAGGTGCAAAATAATGTACCAACATATCAATGAACCAAATATATATAAGAAACAAAATAGAGACGAAAAATAAGAAGGTATAGCGCCCCAGAACAATCTGTTTTTTATTAATCGGCATACTTACAATCGAGCGGCTGACATGATTATGATTGTCGTAATAAAAGACATTGAATATAAAACCGACGATGACGCCCAAGTATGCAAATAAGGGTGAAATTTGTGCCCAATAAATCAATGGCAGTGCTAAAATAATAATCAAAACGTATAAAAAGTTAATATAATAATCTCGCTTTATCATATGCACCATCATTAAGACACCTCCCGTGTCATGAAAAACATCACATCTTCTAGGGTTGCCTTTTCTATGATCAACTCATCTTCAAATGCATCAAAAATAGACGGATCGCCTTCAAATAATGCTGTAAATCCTAAGCCAGTTTTTCTCATGCCTTTAAAAAGCCGTTCTGTATCCGCATCGATCATTTCTGAATGCCCGCTTACAATATGAAATCGGTCACGCGCGGCTTCCATGCTTCTTTGAAAGACAATATTACCTTGATAAATAAAAATAATATAGTCCGCAATCCGGTCAAGGTCAGTCGTAATATGGGTTGATAAGAAAATAGTTTGATTTTCCCGAACCATCAAATCTTGCAATAGTTCAAGTAACTCCCGACGGAAAATTGGGTCAAGACCTGAAGTTGGCTCATCCATGACGATCAATTCAGGTTCATGGGATAACGCAAAAAGGAGAGAACATTTCATTTTCATTCCTTTGGAAAAATGTTTAATTTTTTTCTTAAAAGGGAGTTCAAACATCTGTAAATACGTTTGAAACAAATTTTCATTCCAAGTTTCATATATTGGCGCAATGAATGATTTCATTTTTTTAATGTTAAATTCTTCGTACATATAGAGATCATCATAAACAAAACCAATTTTTTGTTTGATATGATGATTTTTATGACTCGTTCCAAAAATTTGAATATCACCTTCATCAATTTGCAAAATATCCATCATCATTTGAATGGTTGATGTTTTGCCACTACCATTGGGGCCAATGAATCCGGTTATGAACCCTTTTGGGATTTCGATGTTTAAGTTTTCAATAGAAAAGTCTTTACGTTTTTTGGTTACATTGTTAAACTCTACAACATTCATTTCACTCATCCTCTTCATAATAAATCTCGAGTAACTCAATCATTTCACTTTTCGTTAGGCCGACTCGTTTGCCAGCTTGAACGGTTTTTTCAAGTTCATTTTCGATCTCCCGTACTTGCCATTCCTTTAATACATGTGGCTGCTGACCGGCAATAAATGTTCCCTTACCAACGCTTGAAAGAACGTAACCTTCCTTTTCCAAATCTTCATACGCTCGTTTTGTTGTAATGACACTCACTTTTAAATCTTTTGCTAAAACCCTAATGGATGGCAAAGCATCGCCTTCTGTTAACACACCAGAATAAATATGTTGTTTGATTTGTTCTTTTATTTGTTTAAATAAGGGTTCTTTGCTCTGTGTTGCAATGACAATGTTCATGACATCACGCATCCTCAAATATTGTATATATACACTATATACAATATATACATAACTCAATATGTTGTCAATAATATTTTGAAAAAGTTAGCATAAAAGTGGGGATTCAACTTGAATTCATGTTATATTTTAACAAGTAGCATGTACTAAGAAATGGTGGAGGTTTAACTATGAGTGAAGAAATACGCTTACGCGCGTTAGAAAAAGATGATTTGGAATTCATGCATCGCCTAAATAATGATCCTGATATTATGACATTTTGGTTTGAGGAGCCTTATCGTTCTTTAACCAATTTGCAAAATCAATATGAAGAAAGTTTAAAAAGCGAATCTTTACGTCAATTTATTGTGGCGAAAGGAGATGAGAAAATCGGTTTCGTCGGACTGTTTGGCTTTGAAGGTGTTCATAGAAAGGCAGAATTTGGCATTATGATTGATACAAAACATCAGGGGAAAGGGTATGCAAAAAAGGCTACTGAATTGGCAATGGCATATGCTTTCTGCCGGATGAATGTGCGTAAATTAAACTTAACAGTCGATCAATATAATAAAAAAGCGATTCATGTTTATGAAAAAATGGGTTTTAAAAAAGAAGCTGTACTAGAGAAAGAATTTTTTGTGAATGGCGAGCATCATGACGCCCTGATGATGCGGATTTTTCAAGATGAATACATGGCAACTAACGAATAAAATAATAAAAGTAATCACACGATTTGTGGTTACTTTTATTATGGACTTTGAAAACGTGTCTATATTGATATCGGAGAGCGTCTGACGTGGCGTGAATAATTTTCATATGTTAAGAAAGATTGTTTTAAATAATTGTTAATACTATGATAGACTACAGAATGGACAGACAATTTGATTGTCGAACATTATAATTGTTTTTTTGCGATTACACGGTAAGGGAACATATTATCTAATTTTTTTATAAAAAATGAGCATTGTCCTATTAAGTCCAAGGCATGCTATTTTTGTGTGCCTTCCGTAGCAATGTACCGCAATAGTTCATCTGTAACATTTTAATGAAATATTTGAAAGGAGGTCAATGACGGTGAATGCAGTCAGTTTAAGGCCTTTTCATAGACGTTTAATTGTGGCGATTTTATTATCGGCATCTTTTTTATCTGTTTTAACACAATTTTTGCTCATTACAGCTTTTCCGAAAATTATGCAGGCATTTGCTATTGATTCTACACAAGTGCAATGGGTAACAACGAGTTTTATGATTACAGTAGCGATTTTAATTCCAATTACTGCATATTTTATCGATACCTTTAAAACAAGAACATTAATGATGGGTGCCTTATTCTTTTTCTTGATGGGGACGTTCATCGGTTTATTGGCACAATCTTTTCCAATTTTATTAGTTGGACGGGTATTCCAAGGTGTCGGGTCAGGTATTATGATTCCATTGATGCAAACTGTGCTTTTTATTCTTTATCCAAGGGAAAAAAGAGGATATGCAATGGGACTTGCTGGTTTAGTTATTAATGTTGCACCTGCCATTGGCCCGCCTTTATCAGGTGTTATCGTTAATCACTTTGAATGGCGTGCATTATTTGCTTTAACACTCCCGCTTGCAGCAATATTACTGCTTTTAGTTTTTTTATTTATGCATAATGTTACAAAACAAAAAGAAACAAATATTGATATAACTTCTATTTTACTATCAATTGTAGCTTTTGGCGGTTTGCTTTATGGATTCAATCAGCTTCAAGAATCTGGTTTTAATAATTTGTTTACAATTATCAGCTTAACAGCTGGTTTGATCGCACTTGTTTTATTTATTTGGCGGCAGTTGCGACTCCCGACACCTATTTTAGAACTGCGTGTATTCAAAGTACCCGTTTTTATTTCAGTTGTTTTGATTTCCATCTTAGGTTTCAGCTTATTGATCGCAACGGAAACAATTCTCCCGATGTTTGTACAAAACGCTCAGCAATATTCTGCTTATTATGGCGGATTAATTGTTATGCCGGGGGCATTAACACTTGCTGTGATGTCGCTGTTAGCAGGAAAGTTATTTGATAAATATGGCGGTAAATCCATTGCAGTGATTGGTTTTATTTTACTGAGTGTCAGTACGATTGGGTTTTATTTTATGCTCGAACTGGATACACCTTTTATCGTGACAATTATTTTATTTATGGTAGCAATGGGTGGTGTCGCATTGATCAATATGCCGATTATGACAACGGGTATTAATGCTTTACCTGATCACCTTATCCCACATGGGACTTCAGTTATCAATACGGCACGTCAGTTTGGTGGTTCTTTAGGATTGACGTTTATCATTTCCTTTATAAGTAGTGCAGACGGTGGGGCAGCTATTGATCGGGCTGCTTATTTGATTGGCGTAAAGACGGCATTTCTAGTTTCCTTTTTATTTGCAATAACTGGATTAGTCTTGTCCTATTTTGTAGGGAGGAATCAGTCTTCATAAGCGGGGGAAAACGATAGAGGACCTTTAAGGCCGAGGCGGTAACAAAAGCTCTCAGACGCAGAACAAACCACCAGTTCACACTGGTGGTTTTGAATTTTAGAACATATTAAAAATACCCAGTGCAATGAGTAAAAGGGGTGGGATAACAGACATCTTTCTCATAAATGTGCTATGTGTGAGCAATACCCCCAAATTAATACCACCAAAAACAAATAACCCGCTCATTCCTGAAATGAGAATGGTCGTTAAGATCGGAGAATAACCAATAATGGATGCACCAATCCCTGCACCAAATGCGTCAAGTGCTAACGCAATCCCAAGTATAACAGCTTCACTTATCGAAATGCTTCCTGATTGATCAACGTCAGCCTGATCAGGTCGCGTGAGTATAGTCGTAAAATTTCTTTTTTGTTCGGTAGACTTTTCTTCTGTACGATTTCCTGCACGTCGTGACTTTAAAACATTGTATAATGAAAATAATCCGAGAAAAACTAAAATACAACCACCAAATATTTGTGCGAGATCTGGAGAAATAAACGTACTTAAAATATTTCCGATCGTCATCGATAATAATACAACAATACCAGAACAACCCATTATAATTAACAATGCCACAAATGGTACATGAATTCTTCGCAAACCATACGTGATGCCAACGCCAAAACCATCAAGGCTGACGGCAAACACTAAAAATATAAGACCCGTATAAAAAAGCATTCAACCAAATCCTTTGTGTGTTTGTTCTAGAGTATTGTATGGAGCAGGACATTGTTATGATTGGGCTAGGATACAGTAATTTAGAACATAATGGTATTTTCCTATAAACAAAGTGCCCCGTTTTGTCCTCTTTTATATATGATAATTGCGTTTAAAATAATAGTCTATATATTTGTGACTCATGAGTTCTTGTACTTGGTGTGAATATATATTAGATTTCTTAGCAACTGAATGTTCAATTATACTACAGTTAAGACAATGTGCTGAATATATGCTCGAAAGGATGACTGAAATGGCTCGATCTTCTAAATGGTTTCGTATGATTGGTATCGTTTGTTTTCTCATATGTTTTGGACTTGGAAACAAAACGCTCTCAGCGACAAGTTGGGTGGAACTAGAACCTGAAGAAGTTGAGGAAAAAGCTGAAATTGTAGTATTAGAAACGTATGATTTTTCTGAGAAATCAAAAGGACGAGAATCTGTTTTTGAAGGATATCCATTTTATGTGACGGACGTGTATAAGGGCGCAACAAAAGAAATAATCACTGTTGGTATTGATGGCTTTGATGTCGGTTGGGCAACGGAATTTCAAGAAAATGATGGATCATTTTTATTATTTTTAGAAAAACTCGACAAGGCAGCCTTCTTAACTCCTGTAGGCGGACCGAATGGTATGATTCAGGTGAGTGATGATCAGGTTGTACCAAAAGAACCATTTTTTGACGCCATTTTGCAGGGAAACACAAAAGATCCCGAACTAGGCGATGATCGCTTCACGCCTTGGCAAGATTATTTATGGCTGGTATTTATCATCGGTGTGTTGATCATTCTATTTTCGTTCTTATTTAAAAGAAGAGTCAAGTAAACTTTATGTCATTGGTCAAGGAAAGCACCTCATCTTCAATTTGAATGTGCTCGATACTACTAAGGCGCATTTTCTGCAATTCTACTTGAAATATGGTACGATTGGCTTCGTGCTTATGAAAATGCGTGAATGTCAGAGCATTAGATGGAGGCTAAACAGTGGGTAAAAATATAACACCTTTAGAATATACGAAAAATAAACAGGCAATGCAATGGTTGGTGTTGATCGGCATTATTTTAGTTGGATCTAATTTACGTGCACCACTGACATCTGTTGGTGCACTTATTTCATCTATCCGAGATGATCTAGGTATGAGCAATACAGTAGCGGGTGCGATTACGACATTACCATTACTGGCTTTTGCTTTATTATCCCCTTTTGCTCCAAAAATCGCCAATAAATTTGGGATGGAGCGGACAATATTTATGTCATTATGCGTATTATTAATTGGTTTAATTACACGATCATTATTTGGGATGACTTTTTTATTTTTAGGAACGCTTTTGATTGGCTTGGCCATTGCTGTGGGAAATGTTCTGATACCTGGCTATGTTAAAATGAATTTTCCACTAAAGATCGGGATTGTTACGGGATTTTATGCTGTCTCCATGAACATATTTGGCGCCCTTGGTTCTGGTTTAAGTGTCCCGCTTTCATCAATCGGTGGTATTGGTTGGAAAGGGGCATTAGCTGCCTGGATTGTATTAACTGTTATTGCCCTAATTGTCTGGTCTCCTCAGTTAAAGAAACATGATAAAAACAAACATACGGTTGATACAGAGGCAAAAAAGGGCAATATCTGGCGCTCGCGTTTAGCGTGGTATATAACCATTTTTATGGGATTACAGTCTCTTGTTTTTTATACATTGATTACGTGGTTGCCAGAAATTCTCCAGTTACATGGATACAGTGCTGGAGCAGCGGGCTGGATGTTGTTTTTGATGCAGTTTGCGCTCATTCCAGTCACATTTGTAATGCCTGTTATCGCGGAGAAAATGGACAACCAAGTATTGTTAAGTGGTTTAACAGGCATGTTTTTCATTGTTGGGATTATCGGCATCCTATCGGGCAATCAATTTGTGATTCCGATTGCAACCATGATGCTCGGGATGGCTTGTGGTAGTGCATTTAGTTTATGTATGATGTTTTTCAGCTTAAGGACCCGTGATGGGTATCAAGCTGCTGATATGTCAGGCATGGCGCAATCGATTGGGTATTTGTTAGCTGCAGTCGGACCCATGTTGTTTGGAGCATTACATGATTTCTCAGGTGGCTGGCAAGTGCCTTTGTTGGTGCTCATTGGTTTATCTGTTATTATTTTATTTGCCGCGCTTGCCGCGGGTAGAGATCGTATGATTGAAGTGACAAGGTGAATTCGCATAAATGTTTATATATCAAGAGTAGCACTACAATATAATGAATTCAGGCTGATGGGGATGCAGATGATCAATCATTTGTATCCTCATTTTAATTTTCTTATTTGTATGGGATGCTGGGAAATATATGGAAAAAGGACTGTTTCTTCATAATAAGGTGTAACGTCACCATGACATACATTTAAAACGAATATGTCTAAATATATGAAAAAAGTTTTAATATAAAAAACATTATGTGAGTATAAAGCGTAATCTGTTATAATAACTTTGTAGGAACTTTATTCATAGGTCCGTCTACTGAAGGAATTAAAAGGGAGATGTCACCAATGACTATTGAAAACTCTGATAGGCAGAAACGTTCTTGGTACTTAAGGAAAAGTTGGTTATATGTCATGTGCCTCGTATTTTTTCCTCTAGGGTTGATTATCGTTTTACGGTATCGAAATGATTTACAGCGTGATGAACGAAGAGAATATATAGGTATTATAATCATATCAAGTTTCTTTTGGGCATTGCATCTTTTACCCGACCATTTATCAGGACTGATTTTTGCTCTCGTATTAGTAAGTCTGATGATCATTGGGGTTGCTCAACTTGCGAGGAAATAAGGGGTAAGAAAAATAACAAAAAGAATCACCGATAAATCAGATTCAAAACGCCTTCGTCAATCAAATTATTTTCGACATCTCGGTATCACTGATACAATAGCGGCTCACGTTGTCAAATAACGGAAAAGAGGGGCGGTTAATGGTATTTTTAAGTATCTTGAATTTACTATTTGGATTATTTATACTTATCTTCCCAAGGACATTTTGGATGATTACTGAGCAGTGGAAATCGACAGGAGCGGAAGACCCATCCAAGATATTTATCATCTCTACGAGGTTTGGCGGCATATTGTTTTCAGTTTTTGGGCTTCTTGGCGTCATCTTCATTCCATTATTAGATTAGTATTCAAGAAAAAATGCGCATTACCATACACACCTTCGTAATGGAATGCATTTTACTTTGACAGCTCAAACAGCAGTTTATAACACCCCCAAAAAACCTCGTCTGCCTTGATATAACCATTCTCTTACATTCCCGTATCCATTTTAATAGATTGTAAATCGTAACATAAGCATCAAGTTTTGCTGATGCATATATGTTGATCACGATTAGCACATAGCGTTGTTTTCATGTACCATACGATTGTCCACTTTTTTTGGGTGTGAAACTTATGGTAAACTGAAAGAGGCGATTCGAGAAACCTAAACATTGAAGGTATGCATTCATATAAATATTGGTTTTTAAGCATGATGATTCAGTATGCTCACAAAAATTTATTCTAATTGTTTGTTTTAGAACCGGATGTTACCCGGTTCTCTTTGCCGTCAACGGTCATATATTAAATATGCTCTATGTCAATAGAGGAAAAGGGGTGTATGGATACATGTTATTACAAGGCGCCTATAAACAAATTAAACCCGCGACAGGGGCGGTTATTATGGCTAATGGTATCTTTTTAATTGGGTCTATAGAGGCATTTCCAATATTGGATATTCAAATGGGAAAATATTTGGCGTTCATTTTGCTGGTCTTGTGGGTTATGATTTATAAATCATTGACCATTCAATTTTTTCATCGTAATTTTCTGATACCTTTTATTACACACCCTGTACAATCGTTTACAATTGGAACATGGATTGCTGGTGTATCTGTTTTATGTAATGTCTTCTTGAAGTATTTTCCAAATATTCTGTTGCTTACACAAGCGATGGCGCTCTTAAATACTTTTTTATGGCTGTTTTTTCTAGTTAATTGTATTTATAACTTTAAACAATTGATTTTTAATCAACCTAACTATCCTGTACACGGTATTTTATTAATGTCCACTGTTGGTACACAATCGATTATTGTCTTACTAAATAATGTCTTTTCTAAGTTACCGGCTCTTGTGTCGGAAATGATCATCATACTAGGCATTATTTTTTATATGATTGGTATGTTTTTCATCATAAAAAGGTATGTATCAGAAAAAAATTGGACCTTGGCTGACAACTGGCCTAATACCAATTGTATCATTCATGGCGCATTGTCGATTACAGGTTTAGCAATTGTATCATCAAATACATTTTCAGCTTCGTTTTTGATCATTTTATGGATCAGTATCGTTTTATTGTTAGTTATCATTGAGACAATTGAAATCTATCGTGCGGTTGCTAGAGTACAACTTTATGGTTGGAATAAGGGGCTATTCACGTACCATGTCTCACAGTGGTCACGGAACTTTACGTTTGGGATGTTTTATACATTTACGTTATACCTGCATCACAATCCGTATTACGTCATACCACAAGCATTGTATGTTTTTCAAGAATCTTTCATTGCAATTTGGGCATGGATCGTATTGTTTTCTTTAATCGGGCAAATTGCTATTTATATAAAATCACGCTTTAGTTCAACAATATATGACAGGCGTGAAAAAGCCTCTTAATATGATTGGGTTGATCTATCTTCATGCAAAACTTGTAACTATGAATGAAAGGACGCTTCAAATACCTATTATAAGTCTTGTCTAATAATCGGTTCTATAAAAATCCTCCAACATAATGATGACAATTATCTAGAGATAGCGAGATGTTTCAGGTCCATTTATCCTATTGACAATGATGTGGAAATAGACATATAATGTTCACTAATGTAATTATGTTGCATTAGGGAAACAAAGACGACATGTATAGGGAGATATGGCTTTATGAGTGAAGATACTTATGACTGGGAGAAAAAACGATCGGTTAAAGCAATTGTCACATTAATGTCACTCATTGTCATTTTAGTATGTGCTATGATTGTGGGGATTTCACTAGGACCGATATCGATACCGTTTAAAGAGACAATTTTAATATGCTTACATAAATTACACATAATAGATTATGCTGGATTTTCCGATCAGCAATGGGTCGTTATTACTGAAGTGCGTTTACCACGTGTGCTTGTTGCCAGTCTTGTCGGTGGGGCTTTAGCTGTTGCGGGTGTTGCTATGCAAGGGTTGTTCCGTAACCCATTGGTTGAACCGGGTTATATTGGTGTATCAAGTGGTGCTGCACTTGGAGCGGTTTGTGCCATCTTTTTTGGTTGGTCTTCAATAAGCGCGATGTTCCTACCATTATCTGCATTTGGTGGGGCATTGTTGGCGACCTCTGTTATTTTGCTCGTTTGGAAGGCAACAAAACAGCAAAGTATTATCGTGCTGCTCCTACTCGGTATTGGGATTAATTCATTTTTTTCAGCGATTATGAACGTGATGGTTGCCACATCGAAAAATGAACAAGAACTTAGAAGCATTGTGTACTGGTTACAGGGTGGCCTTGAAGCGCGTACTTGGGAACATGTCATGATTATTTCAGTCCCGATTATATTAGGCGGCTTGGTTTTACTTTTCTTTGGGAACCAGTTGAACATGATGTTGCTCGGGGAAGAACATGCCAAAACATCCGGAATCAACACTCGTTTCACACGCAATACTGTTTTAACCATTGCTGCTTTAATTACAGGCGCAGCTGTGTCTGTCAGTGGAATCATTGGTTTTATCGGACTTGTTGTGCCACATATATTACGCTTGATCATCGGACCAGATCACCGGTTGCTTTTACCTGCGAGTGCACTCGGTGGCGCGGCATTTTTAATTTTTGCAGATTTAATTTCTCGAATGATTTTACAACCGATTACGTTACAGGTCGGGGTTGTCAGTGCTTTAATTGGGGCACCGTTATTTATTATACTTATTATAAGAGCGTTTAGGAGTGCGACATTATGATTCACATAGATCATTTAAATGTATCATTAAATGATAAATCAATTTTAAAAAATATTGACCTCACTGTTAAAGAGGGGACATATTTTGGTTTAATTGGACCCAACGGGAGCGGGAAAACAACGCTCTTAAAAACAATAGCCAGATTGATCCCGTCAGATGCCGGCCATATTCAAATCGCAGGCAATGACCTATCCACTTATAAGCCTAAAGTAATGGCGCAGTACCTGAGTTATGTCCCACAAGACACAACCATTGATTTTAATTTTAATGTTAAAGATATTGTAATGATGGGTCGCCATGCCCATGGACGTTTTTTGAATAAACATACGACTGATGAAGCCATTGTTAGGGAAGCGATGGAAGCAACAGATACATGGCGTTTTGCTAAAAAGTCTATTTTAAATTTATCTGGTGGTCAACGGCAACTTGTATTTATCGCCAAAGCCATTGCCCAAGACACACCACTTATTTTATTAGATGAACCCATCGCGGCCCTTGATGTGTACTATCAAATGCATATACTGAAATTACTCAAGTCACTGACAGAGCAAGGGAAAACAGTTGTCATTGTTTTACATGACTTGAACTTAGCAGCTCGGTTTTGTGAAACACTTGTTTTATTAAGAGAAGGAGAAGTCGAGGCTTATGGAGCTGTGGAACAGGTGTTAACAAAGCAGACATTAAAAGAAACATATCATATCAATGCGGATATTAGAGAGGATAAACGCATTCAAGCACTACAAGTAACACCATTATAAAGAGGGAGCGTTCATATGCGGAAAAATATTTTTATAATCAGTCTATGTGTCTTATTTTTATTTGTGGTCGGTTGTCAAGAAAAAGAAGACACAAGTAATAACGAAGCGGAACAAAATAATACGACCAACAATGATGAAGCGAATAATGAAAATTCCAATGGGACAGCGAATGACGAAGCAGAAACACCGGAAGATTTTCCAGTCACCATCGAAATAGGTGATCAGTCCGTTGACATTGCCGAGAAACCTGAGCACATTCTACCTTTATCTTTAGACGTTGCAGAAATTGTTCTTGAACTTGTCGATCCAAGTAAAGTTGTAGCTGTAACGGAAGGCGTTGAGGACCCACAATTATCTACTCAGACAGACAAAGCTGATGAGATTCCAAATCGGGTATCGTCGGCAGTGAATATTGATCCAGAAGAAATACTTTCCTTTGATACCGATTTATTGTTGCTGACGGAAGTGCACGGTCAAGAAGCGGATGCAAATACGATTCTAAGTGAAACAGATATCCCGATTATCACTTTTGATGCGATGCTAACAGTTGACGATTTGTTAGAAAATATTGCAACGATCGGAAAGGCGATTGGGGAGGAGGCAAAAGCAACCGATTTGGTTGAAACGATGACCTCGGATATTGAAACGATTCAAAGCCAGATTCCTGAAGATGCAGATGCGCCGACCGTTTTGGTTTTATCAGAAGTTGGACCAGGTACAGGGCCATTTATGATGGGGCCAAGCAATATTTCGTATGACCTTATCAAATTAGCGGGCGCTGAACCAGCTGTGGATGACATCGATTTAGAAAGCTCCTCACCTGCATCGATTGAACAAGTGATGAAAATGGATCCAGATTATATTTTCTTATTGGATTTTGTTGGTGAAGGTGACGACGTTTTTACAGATTTGATGGAAAATCCAGGCTGGGATAGTTTAGAGGCTATTAAAAATGATCATGTCAAAGTATTAGATGTAAAATACCTTATGAATCCAAATGTGGATGTGATTGAAGGACTTGAGATCATGGTAGACTGGATTTATGAATAGGAGGCTACGTATATGAATGTATTGGTATTATTTAGCTACGGGAGTTTGACGTCGATTGATGATGTTGCTCGTTTTTATGATGGCATTTACCATGGTCATGCCAAACCAGAACATATTAATGCTGGTCGGGCGCGCTATGAAGCACACGGGATGCCCGATCCTTTAGGTGCCAACACAAAACGTATTGGTCGGGCATTGATTAACCAATTGATAGAAAAAACAGGCGACACATGGCGTATGTTTGTTGCCAGTCAAAATTCAGAGCCTTCGATTGAAACAGTCGCTCAACAATGTGCCCAGTTGGATCCAAAGCGCATTGTAACTTTTGGTTTGACACCATTTCACTCAGTAACAGGACATGAAGCATACGAAAAAAAGTTTACTAAAATACTTCGACAGGAAAATGACAGTACAGACATCTTGCATGCAACGCCTTTTTGTGACAATGCGCATTTTGTAGACGTGCTCACTGATCGGGCCAAAACAGCCCAAACATGGTTACCTGAAACAGTGCGACAAGAGGCTGAGATTATATATACAGTTCATAGCCGGCCAGGATTACCAAAAGTACATGAGAAAATGATTAGCCAATATGAACATTTGGCTCAAAAAATAGCAACAGCCCTCGGGGTTGAAACCTATCACCTCGCTTATCGCAGTGGTCAACCAGCGCCACAACGTTGGTTAGAACCAGATGTTCTGGATGTTGTCAGTGAGCTTGGTGCACGTGATGTACCAGCCGTCATCTTTATAGAAGCCTTATCAGTTATTGAAAATATGGAAGTTATTCAGGAAGTTACGATCGATGCCATCGGTAAAGCACGTCAGCTCGGTATGAAAGCAGTTCAAAGTGAATATTTAAATGATAGCATCGACTTTATAGACGCTTTAGCTGGGCATCTGTTGGAGGAAATCGCTGATTGATGATGAAAAGTAAGGCAAGCTTTTCCCTGTACATGATAAGGTTGGGATCGTTTTTATCAAAAGTCATAAATAACGCGGCGACAGAGTCATTTCTGTCACCGCGTTATTTAGAATTAGAGCGCTTTTACGGCATCTGAAATAGGTTTGGTTCCAGTGACAACTTGGAATTCCTTGCCAATGGTTGAAGTTTCTTCTAAACACGATAAAATAACGTGTGCAACGTCTTCACGCGGCACCTCGTCACGTTCGACTGTTGGTGCTGCATTCACAGTTCCTTTTCCAGCATCATTAGTAAGCAGACCTGGATGGATGATCGTATAATCCAAATCAGTTTCACGTAACTTTTCGTCTGCATAATGTTTTGCTACAACATAAGGAGCGAAAGATGAGGATGCTGCTTGAATCGCCTTACGTCTAGTGTCGAATGAACTAATCATGATAAAACGTTTTACCCCAGCACTTTCTGTAGCCTTAACTGTTTTCACGGCGCCATCGAGGTCGATAAGCATCGTTTTGTCTGGGCCTGTATGTGGACCAGAGCCGGCTGTAAAGACAACAGCGTCAACACCGTCAACTGCCTTTTTAATTGTGTCCGTATCATGCTCAAGATCAACGACAACTGTCTCTGCCCCTAAATCTTCGAAAAATGAGGCTTGCCCTTGATCACGAATCATCGCCCGTGCTTCCAGTGTTTCACTTTTTTGAATCATAGTTACAAGGTGTTTCCCGATTTGTCCATTTGCTCCAACAACGAGTACTTTCATATCTTGATATCCTTTCTAAATTGATTATGAATGCGCGCTTATACAGTATTATTCACTTTCTGTATTGTTTTTAATATATGTTTCTTCCTCTTCTTCAGTAAATATCCCAGTCGCTTTGCCGACAGTGCCACCTTGTAATCTCCATATGACATTATGATCTTCATCTACTTGTGAAAAATCACTCTTTTCCCATCTTGTTAATATATCAAGATAAATATCACCGTCAGTTAATCTTTTTTTAACGTCATCTGTCTCTAAAGATTCTAATAACCAGGCGATACGTTCATCTGTAATTTTGTAAAAGCCCCATTTATCTTCCGCAATCACTTTCTGATGGGACATCTTGTGCAGATAATTGCGAAAGTGTGTATCCGTTAATTCTTCTTGCTTATACTTTTGATTAAAAGGGTCAAGTGTTGATGTTTTCTCTTTCTTATTTGTATCTTTTTCAGGTTCAGAATTTTCCTTGGTTGTTTCACCTGCATTATTTTCAGCCGAACTTGGGTTTGTTTCGTCGTCATCCATATAAACAATCACGATGAATACACCAATGACAAGCACCATGATTGAAATAACGGACCAGATTATTCTTCTAGACAGCTTCATTTCCCCCCTTAAAGCGTATGATTCTTTATCATTTGGATAACCATGAATGCATATCTTGTTGAATAACCAAATTTTGGTGTCTCTATATGTATCATAAACGAATGGACGGGGGATTGTCTAGATATCTATTTGTATATTGGCTTTGCCATGGGAATGATTGGCCACATGCCCAAAGCAAATCATTGAAAATAGGGAAAATCCAATTGGAAGAATATGTTTTGTCTGCTAACATATAAATGAAAAGGTTTTTATGAAAGGTAGGAGCAATCTATGCTAACCATTCAACCAACAAAGAAATTGTCAGACCAGTTAAATAATGAATTAAATAAAGAAAAGACAGTGGAAAAACAGTCACTTTATGCTTGGCATGCGCATTTGTTTTTCTATAAGCGTAAGAAATATGTGATGGTGATGAACAATCAAACACGCTATAGTTTGATAATAGGCAACCTACTAAAAAAAGACTTTATGCGATTTGATGATCTCATCAAGTCTTCGATACAGGACATATTTATGGCAGATCAATTCGATGGGTCGGGCATCCAAACGTATATGGCAAACTGCGAAATTGTACACATTGTACCAACTAATAATCGCAGTATTATCTCACAAATGAATGATTCGATTTTAATTACCAAGCATGTTTGGAATAATGAAGGTTTAGAGGCAAAAGACATTAATTTGCAGGAGCAAAATAGGTTTAATAACAAAACGCCCATGCTCAAATTACCAGAGACATTTCCTGTTGAAGCAATGGGAAACGCATTGGAAGAAATAGGCGGTTAGTGTCCGACGCATTTCTAGAGGATGAAATTCAATTCGAAATGGTAAAATGGATATGTCTTAATAAAGCATTTTTCGTGGTGACAGTATATCTAATCAGAATTATTCTAATAATAGAAAAAGGTATCTGAGTAGCATCAACTACCCAGATACCGACAACGACAGACCGCATAAAGAGTGGCTGACCAATTTGTTTCATAAGAAGTAACCGTTATCCATTGGTCTATGGGCGGTTGCTTTTTTATGGTTTTGAAAACCCCTGGCTATGCCAGGGGTTCCATAGAGCTTCTAGCGTGGGGTAAAAAAAGCCTCTCTTCATGGTAAGATAAGGTTGGTTTCCCGACCACCAAATCTCGCCATAGAAGGAGGCGTGTCCAATGAAGGACAAGAATAGTTTAGCACATACACAATGGAGATGTAAGTATCATCTTGTTTTTGCACC
>Ga0209487_1001395_pt1 | contig 20443 bp, 13 predicted proteins | sample Poulit2012_FD_187524 | JGI IMG/M metagenome (GOLD analysis project Ga0209487, IMG submission 187524) | Agricultural soil microbial communities from Georgia to study Nitrogen management - Poultry litter 2012 (SPAdes) (version 2) | ecosystem: Environmental > Terrestrial > Soil > Agricultural land...
CGAACACATTGCTGGCCATTTTCACGACACCTATGGCCAGGCCCTAGCCAATATTTATGCCAGCTTGCTCGAAGGAGTTAGCGTATTTGATAGCTCAGTGGCCGGCTTGGGCGGCTGTCCTTACGCCAAAGGAGCTAGCGGCAACGTCGCCACAGAAGACGTGCTTTACATGCTGCAGGGTTTAGGCATTGAAACGGGAGTGGACCTTGAAGCCATTATCCAAGTAGGCAACCGCATTAGCCAACGATTGCGCCGCCCTAATGGCTCGCGCGTGGCACAGGCGTGGCCAACAAAGGGACACCAATGAGCCGTTGCCCTCATACCCATGCTAGTGCCAGAACCTATGGCATTGCCGAGCTGGCACAAGAGTTTGAAATCACCCACCGCACTATTCGTTTTTACGAAGAACAAGGCATGCTTTGCCCGCAGCGCCGCGGGCAAGAGCGTATTTATAGTAGCAAAGACAGGGTGGCACTGATTCTTATTTTGCGAGGTAAGCGCATTGGTTTTTCCTTAGCCGAATGCAAAGAACTCATAGAACTTTATGACCCTCATGGTGGTAATCAGGTACAGCTCAATAGCATGCTGCAAAAAATCCACGAACGCCGCTTACAGCTAGAACAACAATTATTAGATATAACACAAATGCAGCTTGAATTAGATGCGGCTGAACAGCGCTGCTTAGCAGCCTTAGATAAAATCGATTAGCATACAATAAGTTATCAATAAAAAAGCCCGCAACATGCCACAACGTTACGGGCTTTTACCACTTTAACCTACCAACATCACTTACCTGATTGATGCTTAGTGCTTTGCGGTGAGTTACCGGGACGCACTATGCCAGGCGCTATACCACCCATTTGCCACCAGTGGCTACCCACGTAAGGACCGCCATCGAGGATATCTGGGTTCATGCGTCCATCGCTAGTCTTGTACCCTGCATCGTGGCACGAGCTACAAACCGATGCGATGGGGGACATTTTGAGGTGGTTGTTGAAGTCATGCTGCGAGCCGCTAGCAGAGTAAGTTTCATTAGCCCAATCACCAGTAATGGCGGTGGAGCCCACCATTTTTGCTGGAATTTGAGCGAGCTCAAAGGTCCAATTACCGCTGTTTTCATCCTGAATATGGCAAGACATACAGTTATCGAGTACACCAGGGAAGGAATTACCACGCACACTCTCCGCTAACACCTCACCATCGGCGCTTATGCTTGGGCGAGCATTGCCGCTTGTCCCCACATAGAAGGGATCTTTACGGAAGCCATCTCCGGCGGCGTGAACCGCGTGAATAAGGCGTTTGAAATCTAGGGACTCTTCATACTGGCCATCTTCACCTAGCGGTATCATGCCATTTTCTGCAGATCGTCCACGGCTACTGAGATCCGTGCGCTGCGGGTTATGACAGATCACACAGGCTTGCACATTGTTATTAGCGTTAAAGTGATACGGCAACTGCAGGTGACAGCTCGAACAGGATTGAGTGTTCGCACCGTGCTCTTTATCCCAACCCGTTACCGTATCCGCTTGGCCCACACCGGAGCCGGCGAGGAAATCCACCACCTTACGGCGGCCTTCACCCGGCGCTAATGGCGCACCATCAAAGCGGAAATCCTTCACTTCTGATTCCATGGTGTAATCTCCAATGCGCAAGCCCACAAACAATGAGCCCACCACTTTGGAAAGATCCTGCCGAATGGCCTCCCACTCTTTGCCATCGCGAGCGCCGGCAATATCCGCAGTTAAGCGAATGTAACCATCTTCCTCGCTGGCTGAAACAGTAACAGGGTTGCCTGGTATCCCCGTGCCTGCAGAGTGGTTGTAATCGGGGGAATCACGCATCCATCCTAAGCGCCCGGTGAAGCGTAGGTTCACATCCTCAGCACCATTGCCTAGATTCACATTGACACTCATGTCCCCTTCGTTAAGGAAAAGCAGATCGCCTCTATCGAGCACACTCACCAAGGCAGTGAGCTCACCACTCTCGGACACTTGGGGTTCTTCCACAAAGTCCACCGAGAAGCGTTTGGCCAAAAGGTAATCACGGGTAAGCTTCAGGTGTGCGCTTTGAATAGGTGGTGTGCCACCAGGTTTAACCCCAATTGTTGAAGGATCTAAGGAGTCATATTTGCTGTTGCCATGGCAGCCCCCTGCAGTACCGCAGGTGAATTGAGCGGTGAGTTCTTGGTTACGATGCTGCCCCGCATTGTTTTGGCGGCCCACAAAATCATACCCCACATCTAAATATTTATGACCGTATAAGGGCACAGCAGCTTCCATATCACTGTTTTGCCAAATCACACTATCGTGACAAGCACGGCACGCCTCAATGGAGCGCACGCCAAGCCAGTTATCTCCTTGAGGGGTTACTTTTGCGAGTTTTAAATCCGCTTGAACATCCCCACCGGCCCCAAGTTCTTCAGCAAACCCGCTCACCAACGCTTGCGTATCGGGCCCCATGTGACACTTCACACAATTGGTAATACCTGCTGCATCTCCTGGTGTTGGGCCCTGCGGGAAACGCACTTTAGTCCAATCCGTGGCGAGTTTAGCTAATAAGCCCATGCCGCCTTTGGCGTTAGTTTTTTGTGCAATATCATCGCGTTCCTTCACAAAGTCAGACGCCAAGGTGGGCAAGTTAGTGCCACGGTGAATGCGGTGCACCAGTTGTTTTAAATCCACACTGCGACCAGAACGAGGCTCTAAATTACCCGGGTTATGGCAAGTTACACAGAGTTGAGTTTCAGAACGATCGCCATGGCGCGTTAAGCTATCATGACAAGAGTTACAGCTTTGAATATCCACAATTTCACGGGAGGCAGGTTCCTGCTGAAATACAGCATTTTCTGCCTGTGTATTGCTCCCCCAACCAATGGCCAAAAATTTATCGTTATATTCCTTGTGCCACTGCTCATCGATCACCACCTCAGGCTGGTTCGGAATAAAATCAAACCATGTGTTAAAGGCAGGAGTGGCTCCTCGAAGTGCCAAGCCCACGCGATGGGTATAGCCTTCATCAAAGCTCACATAGAAGTGATCATCATCACCCACAAACACCCCAGCGGGTAAGTGAGTGCCATCAGGCCACCAACAAATGAGCTTTTCACCGGCATCGGTTTCAGTTTGATTCGCGAGGGGATCCGCCTCGTGGCAATACCTATGCTCGCTCAAGCCCTCAATGACCACTTTAGTGCCCACAATACCTGAATATTGATGGGTAACACCGTTTTCATCTGTCACTGTGAAGCTGTGTTCACCCCACCCGTAACCCTCTTTTAAATCAAAGCTAAGGCGGGTAGCATCCACGCTAACAAAATCACCCTGGGCACGTTGCGGTGAAACTCCCACAGGAATCACCACATCAGGATCATTAGCGCTGCGCGCATTAGGGGCGTTAAGGTAGTTTTGCCAATCGTGCCCGCGGCTATGACGCACCCGCGGGGTGAGTTTCGCAAACACTAGGTTAAAGTTCGCATCAACTGGCATTGGCTCGCTTAAGTTCACTTCTACGATGCCTTCATCAACACCAGGTTTAATGTTGACGCTTGTGATTTTTAAATTTGCGAGCCCCAAACTCTCTGGCGTGTCATTCTTCTGCAACCCAACATTGTGCGCCATAAAGCCACTGTTATATGGCGACATATCATTATTCTTGCCATGACAATCAGCACACTCTTCTTTACGCGGATCTAGGTTTTTAATAGTGGCCCATTCGGCGCCGTGGAATACTTCCCCGCTGCCTACTTGAGCATTATCAAGCTCTACATTGCCGCGCTTGTCATCTTCAGACATACAACCGGCTAAAAACAACGTTGCTAGCAAAGCGAGCAAGGCTCCCCTAAAACGTGGTGTATAAGCATATTTAGGTGACATGGCTCAACACTCCTACTTAATTATTCTTTTACTAGCTCAGGGCACTTAGAAACGGTATGCCACTGACCCCATAATCATATGTACAGTTTGGCTGTAGTTTTCAGCCCCCATAAACCAATAGCTACTGTTTGTCCCCACTTGGTTGTGATCTAGCGCCCAGTCATTTTCACGATACTGGTGAGCCATGTACATCAGCTTAACCGTGGTGTTTTCACGAGGCTTCCAGTCACCATAAAGGCGCAATTCACGGAGCTTGTTTTTCAGCTTATTAAAATCGGCCCCTTGCGTGGCCTTAATATCCGTATAGCTAGTGATATAAAGAATATCCGCGCCAGCGCCCCAACGGCCGTCTTCAGTAATGTCGCCACGGCCACCCAGGCCAACGGTATAAGTTCTTAGCTCGTGACGTAGCTGCTGGCTAAGCCCGGCCTGTTCACGCTCACCGTTCTCAAAGGTAAAGTAGCCGTAGCCAGAAAGCCTGCTAGAGGGAAAGTAATCCGCGGTTAAGGTGTATGCCATTCGGTCATCGGATTGCAGCCCTAACTCGGATTTCTTGTAGCGATCTTCTTTCCAGGTAACTTCCACTCCCAATGCCATTTGTTCTAAAGCGTTCCAGTTAATATTGGCCGCCACATTGGAACGGTCAACGCTGGCTAAATGGTATTTACGAAGTGCTTCGTGGTTGCCGGTAACAGTGTCGTCATAGGTGCTCCCTACGCGCTCGGCGTAGCTGACTTTTAACCCCGTGCTAACCTCGGGGCTTATGCGTGTACGCAAGCGTCCATGCACTGTGGTTTCTTCGGTTTCGCTACGCGCAGCCACTAGGCGATCCGTATCTTCATATTTAACTCCCAGCAGTAAAGTGGAGTTGTTTAGCACCCGCATATTGGCATCTATATCCATGGTGTGTCGGCGCAGATCTATGGGCCGCATAGTACGTAAAGTACCAAACTCACTTGGCAGGTTGCGATGCATGGTGGTGCGCGTATTCCTATCATCGAAACGATAATTGGCACGCAATCGAATATCGTTGTTCACACGATGAGTACCTCGTACTGCAAAGCGTGTGGTATCGAACTTGGCATTAAGAGAATCCATATCTATCAAGTTCAACACATTAAAATAATCAGGATCGCGCACAAACCGATTATCTTGACGCGCGCGACCATAATCTAACTCTGTGCTCACCCGAGTATCCGCGCTAAATTGATACGCTAAAGAAGCGTTTAGCTGTTGGTGCGTACTATCGGGGGACATAGCCATATGGCGACGACGCGGGTTAGCTGGGTTCACAGTAAAACCGTCGTCCACCAGGAAATATTCGTCTCCTAGTTGCTTAAACTCTGAAACGTGATAACCCATGCGGCTTTGTAACTTTTTGCCTGCATATTCTAATGTGAGACTTGCCTGATCCGTGCGCTGATCAATGGGCGCTGGCATTTGAAAGCCCTCACGGCTAAACCACTCTCCATAACCTTGCAAACGACGACCGGTTTTATCTTCGCGATTAAGTAGCACATTCATTCGCCACTCGCGATTCAGCACCTTTTGGCCACTGATCCGTATGCTTTCTCGTTTGTGTTTTATGTCCCAGCTCTCTTGAACGTCACCTAAACTCGCGCCTCCACTAAGGGCAGGCAAGTGGAGGCTATTGCCGTGAAGGGGTGAAGATAAGTCAAGATAGTGAAACAAAGGCCTTTCGCGGTATTCGAAAGCGGTACTGTAGTTACCTTGCTCACCCACTCGCGCCTTGAAGTATTGAGAATTAGTCCCCAGGCCTTTTACTTGAAACTGGCTGTAACGGTTATCTTTTTCACCGTCCTTATACAGTGCATTAATATCCACGCCATACTGCATACCCTTTCCTGCTGGCCCTGTGTATCGGCCAATGCGCACGCTGTCTTTGTTCAAATACTTAGCACTAAACTCTATTTCTTCTTGCTCTGGCCCTGGCGGTATGGCGGTTGAAAAAGGTGTGGAAGCCGAAGCTCCCCAGCTAATGCTACCCGCCGCAGCAAAGGCGAGCAGCTGACAAAGTTTTTTTGTTCTCTCGTTCATTGTCATGCCCCCAATATTTTATGCCCTTATTTGCGGAAAAATGCGCCGCCTGGATGATTAGAACCATGTACCTGCGAATGGCAGTTCACGCACCCGCGCCCTACTTGCATGGCATCGAAATTACCCATCGCTCCTGCTGTGCTACCATCCATTACGTCAGCTGGGTGGGATGTATCTGTTATATGGCAAGACTGGCAAAGTTGCGCTGGACGAGAAACCAACATATTAACGTTCACTGAACCATGCGGGTTGTGGCAGTTAATACATGCCTCACGCACAGGCTCATGATCCCACAAGAAAGGTCCACGGTGCTCTGCATGGCAGTTATAGCAAGTTTCATTAACATCACTACCGCGTAAAAGCGTTGGAGTTACCGTGCCATGTGGGTTATGACAATCGGTACACGCCATCTGCCCTTCTTTTACTGGGTGGTGGTAAGGGCGGTTAAAGTCAGCTCTGCGCTCCAAGTGACAACTAGAGCAAAGCTCTAACTGTGTGGTTGTGCGCAATAATCGCTCGTTTTTGTTATGCATGCTATGGCAATCTACACAAGCCATATCACCCATCTCGTGTGGCCCGCCTGACCAATGCATTCTGTCGCCGCCGCTATGGCAGTTAAGGCAAGTATCGTTAACAGTGCTAGCAGAAACGTCTTCACCCACCTTAAAAAAATGCTTAAAGCCATCGCCATGACAAGCAGCGCAAAAGTTACCCCCAAATTCATCTGCTCTTCCAGCAGGTGTACGGGGATCACTTGCCACAGCGTGAGGGGATTCAAACATTAATTGGATATGCGAGCGTAGGTCCTTCACCCGACGCTCTGCCAAAAGAGGCGATACTAAACGCAACCCCTGCTCGACCTCCTCAGACTTATCTACTTCAGCGTAAGTAGGCGAAGGCGCCACCATAAATAACGCCACCAAGACAAATGCCAATGCGGCACTTAGGTAGTTAGACCATTTTACTGGCTTCATGGACTCTGCCTCCCCAGCAGTTCTTTTTATACTTAGCGACCCAAAACTATTTTTTCGCGCCAAAGGCTTAGGCCGTTCCAGACTCCTTAGTCATCAACAGCATATCATAGTAAACTAAAGTGTGACCAGAGAGTTCTTGCTATTAGTCTGCCTACTGTGAACAACCACACATCAATCAACAACGGGATAACAAGCATCTCCCCAATAAACCAAGGTGTTATTCATTAATAATTCAATAATAATAGGCACCAAATCACCAAGAATCTGGTTGCCGTCTCTCAGTTGATTGCGGTTTGTTTTGCTTCCCCAAGTGGCACCACCATGTACCAACTGATTTCGCAACGTGTATAAACGGTTAAAGATAATGCCTAATATTTTACCGGTTTCATTTGCAGCCAAGGCTCTATGGGCAGCAGCTTTATCGCGAGAAAATTGCTCTTTCCAGTCCTCAGCACCAGAACGCCCATTATGAAAATTCCAAAACGGCTGGTAGATATAATGGTTATCAAGCAAGACCCTAATGGCACCCGCATATTGTTTCCAAATTATTTGATAAATCTTATTATCTGTATCGAGCTCCACTAGGCGGCTTAGAAAATGATTAAATTGCGCGCCTTCGGTAATGGAGACACTGCCCAACTCATTAGCATAAGCAGCATTAAAAGCGATCCATAAAAAAATAAATCGCCCATCTTCATCCTCACACTGCTCTGCTCTATCTAGCCAACTTAGCGCCCTATGGATTCGCAAGCTAATAGACTCAGGATAAGTATCGCGCTCGTTACGTTGCCGCGCCTTTAACGTGTCATAGTTCAATGCCATTTTGCTTCCTTATTTATTTTGAACCAATACTACCTTAGTAGAAGGCTGCGTAATTATTCCGCTCAAACTACATGGCTACTTTTATTCTCTATCGCCACTATTCCCACCTCTCGCAAGCCTTCCAAAATACCGCAGTACTGCACCTGCGTAGGAGAATTACACTGTTGACGTATATTTTTCAGCATTGCTTCCACTTGCAAAAGCTCTGCCATACGCTGCTGCACATGCAGAATGTGCGCATCTAAAAGAGCATTAATATCATCACAGCTTTCTAGCGGTTCCGTGGCTAAGCTTAACAGGTGCTGGATTTCCTCCTGCGACATATCAAGCTGGCGACAGTTTTTTATAAAACGCAAATAGTTAACATGTTGCTCGTTATAATTACGGTAATTGTTGTTGTCGCGGTTAGCTGCGGGTAGCAAGCCCACTTTTTCATAGTAACGGATGGTGTCTGTGCTCACCCCCGTTTGGGCAGCAAGTTCACCTATTTTCATATTATTAGCCCTCCACTCTTGACCTTAGAGTTACTCCAAGCTGTTTACTCCATTGTGTGATGATGTTTGGAGAAGTGCAATGTCGCAATGTTCGCATTCAACGACTTTGGCAGAAGCCCCACTATCTGCCGAAAATGATAGCTTTGTGTTAACCATCCCCGCTTTGGACTGTCCCACCGAAGAGAAGGCCATTCGTCAGCTGCTAGGTGAATTCCCCATTGAGCGGCTAGAATTTAATTTAAGCCAGCACCAACTCAAGGTTAAAGCTCCCACAAACCTGCGAGCTCCGATAACCTCTGTGTTGGCTGAACATGGCTTCAAGACTGCTGAGACTGATGCTAAAGGGCCCACCACTAGCTACAAAAAATTAGGATTAGCGGCAGTATTTGCACTGTCGGCCGAGCTTATTCATTTTTTTGCCGACACGCCCTGGATCGCTGCAGCGCTTGCGTTGGTTGCTATAGCCTTAGGTGGCCTGCGCACCTACCAACTGGGCTGGCAGGCGCTGAAGCGAGGCAAGTTAAACGTTAATTCATTGATGTCGGTAGCGGTAACGGGTGCTTTTCTGATAGGTCAGTGGGCTGAAGCAGCCATGGTAATGGTGTTGTTCACCTTAGCTGACCACATTGAAGCCCGCACTGTGGATAAAGCGCGCCACAGCATTGCCAAGCTCCTCACTCTTGCACCACAACAAGCATTGGTTTGGCATCAGGGCAAATGGCAGCAAATGCTCGTTAGCCATATACAAGCTGGCATGAAGATTCGTGTGGCGCCCGGCGAACGCATCGGCTTAGATGGTGTTATTTTGCATGGACACTCCACTGTCGATGAAGCGGCTTTTACTGGAGAGAACCTACCCGTTGAAAAGAAAGCACAGGATCTTGTGTTAGCCGGCACAGTTAATATTACGGGCAGCATCGAAGTAGAAGTGAAGCAAACAAGCGACCAAACTGCACTAGCTAAAATGATCCAACTCATTGAGCAAGCCCAACAACAACAGGTACCCATTGAGCGTTGGATTGATCAGTTCGCGAAAGTGTATACACCCGTCGTATTCGCTATTGCCATTGCTGCCGCATTGCTATTGCCGATACTGACTCAGCACACTTGGTTCTCTGCAGTTTATGCAGCCCTTGTGTTATTGGTTATTGCTTGCCCGTGTGCTCTTGTACTAGCGGCTCCGGTGACTATTTCGGCAGGATTAACCCACGGCGCGCGCGCCGGCATCTTAATCAAAGGTGGTGCCTACCTTGAGTTAGGCAAAAACATCGACACAGTGGTGTTTGATAAAACTGGGACGCTTACACAAGGCAAACCCAAGGTACAAAGCACCCAAGCTGGCCTCGACGCACATGTAGCTTTAGGGGCCGAGCTGGCTAGCCATTCCCAACATCCTGTTTCCCAGACCATTGCCGCAACATACCCTAGAGCCTTAGAACAAGAAGGCTTTAGCAAAGTGAGTGACCATGTGGGAGGTGGCATCAGTGGTTGGCTAAACGGCGAACGTTATTTACTTGGCAACTTGCCCTGGCTTCTCACTCAAGTAAATCTCAGTGATGAGGATGCGCACTACTGGCTAGAGCAAACAACTCATTGGGAAAAGCTAGGGTGCTCAGTATCCCTATTCGCTAATGACAGCAAAGTTTTAGTGCTCTACGCCTTGCAGGATACGCTGCGCCCACTGGCCAAAGAAAGCTTGTCTGTACTGCAAAACCAGCAGCAAATGCAGTTACTGTTGCTAACAGGGGATAATGCTCATAGTGCACAAATGATTGCCCAGAGTGTGGGTATCTCTGAGGCTTATCACCGTCAGAGCCCTGAACTCAAGGCCAAGCATATTGAAAGCTTGCAACAGCAAGGCAAACACATAGCCATGGTGGGTGACGGTATTAACGATGGCTTAGCTCTTGCGAAGGCAGATATTGGTATCAGCTTGGGGCAAGCAGGCACTGATGTGGCGAGAGAAGCTGCGGATGTGATGCTTATGGACAACAGCCTGGCCAAGCTACCTTACTTCTTTAATTTATCAAAACGCACACACCGCTTGGTGGTGCAAAACATAAGTATCGCAGTGGGAGTTAAAGCGATTATCTTATTCTTGGCCTTACTGGGAATCAGCCATATGTGGATGGCTGTTTTAGCCGATGTGGGGGTGAGTTTAGTGGTAGTTGCCAATGGGCTTAGGGCATTAAAGCTATCAGCCGCACAAAGAAATCAATTAGCATCCCTGCATTAAAAAATTAGGCGCCGTTAAGGCGCCTAATTTTTTTCAGATTTGATTAGTCAAAATCATCGCCGCTACCGCGCGATTGCAATCTATCAATGCGGCTCGAGTAGCGCTTTACTTTACCGCGCTCGCGCAATGCCTCGGTAAGCAATTGTTCCATGTACTGACTTTCCATGCGTGCCAATATTGCCAGAGTTCGCTGTTGCTCCTCTGGGCTTAGCAGAGTTTCGCCGTCACGGATTTCATTTATCTTGACTAAAGCTAAATCCCCATTGCTTAACTGGCGCACCGCCATCATAGGCGCATCACCAATTGTCCTCTGAATGCTGAACGCAAAACGGGTAATGGGTTCCGAGCTATCACGCTGCAATCCTAGTAGCTCCTTTGTATCGGCATCCAAAATGGCCACTAGTTCATCAAAGGTACTACCGCTTTGCAGGGCCTGTTCGAGCTTTTGCTTTTGTTCTGCAAGCAACTCACTGGCTTGTTCATAAGCAACTTGCGAGCGAATTTCGTCAGCCACTTCCTCCAGAGGAATTGGCTTTGCAGGAATAATTTCCGTCACATGGAAAACGAAATAGCTGTCCTCTCCTACTTCTACCAAGCGGCTATTATGGCTACCATCGCGCACCTCTGGAGCCATTAACTCGTCCACGGCATCAGGGTTTGTGAAAGGCTCAAAAGGAGCCTGTAAAGAGAAAGGTTCGCTAACTTTAAGCTCTAGACCGAGCACCTCTGCAGGCATCTCTAAATCTGGGTGCTCAAAAGCAAGTTCTTCAAGTTGGCCGACTTTATCAAACAAAACCGACTCTGCTTTGATTTTAAATAATTCTTCGCGGAGCGTGTCCTGCATTTCTTCAAAGCTGGCAAAAGACGTTCTTTTGCTTTGGATGTGCTCCACCAACAATAAGTGGTATCCATCATCACTGCGCACAGGCTCAGATATTTCATCTTGAGCCAACGAGAAAGCAACCTGAGATAAAGAGTCTGGCAAATCTTGCTTAGACAATAAGCCAAGTTGACCCGCGCTATTAGCTGAAGCGGAGTCTTCGGAATAATCACGGGCAGCAGTAGCAAAATCTAATTCGCCAGCTTCAATGGCTTGTTTTACGTCTTGCAGCTTATCACGAGCGGCTTCAAAGCCACCTACGCTGGCAGGGTCAATATAGATATGGGCAATACGACGGCGTTCACTACCTGCATCATCCTGCTCCATGGCTTTACGTCGAGTTTCATAAGCCGCCCTGACGTCTTCATCGGTAACTTCAATACCTTCAACATCGTCTAGCCCAAGCTCTAAATAGCTCACAACAAAATGCTCAGGCAAAATAAACTGTTCGCTGTTTTTGCTATAAAATTCAGACAGCTGCTCATCATCAACATTCTGCTTGCCAGCAAGTTCCTGAACGCTCACAAGCGCATACTCCACATCTCGCTCTTGCTCGCCTAGGCGCTGCAGTTCTTGTAGTTCCTTCGGCAGTGCAAACTCTGTTTGCAACAAGCCCATGCGCCACTGATTCTGCAGCAAGTCACGGCTTACCATGCGCAACAAACCGTTGGGGGTGTAACCAAGGTTTCTGGCCACCCGTTCAAGCTGATTTGACGAAAAACGACCGTTATCTTGAAAATCTTCTAGCTGCGCCAAATATCGCAATGCTTGAGTTTCAGAAACATTGAGTTTTAAGGCTAAGGCATTGTTAAGAACGAGGGCCTCATTAATTAGGCCTTCCAAAGCCATCGAGGGGCGCACTAACTGATCGAGCGTACGCTGATCCACACCAGGAACTTGCGAGGCCAAACGTTGTTGCATACGTGCTGTTTCTTGCTCAACTTGTGGCCAATAAATAGGATTGCCTTCTACTTTGGCCACTACTTCGGAGCCGCCACCGCCAGTGAAGTAGCCGTAAAAAGCAGTGATAACGAAAGGAATAATAATCACGGCCAGCAGGACTTTACCTCCTGTCCCGCGCAAGAATTTTCTAAACCCTTGCATGTGGTCTCCCTAATAATTTTGTCTCAAATGCTAGAAAATGTTCGCATTATAATAATAAAAAAGCGTACCCAAAACGAGCTGGGTACGCTTTTATTCGGTGGAGCGTGCATAACATAGGTTTACTGCTTTATACCAGCTGCGATTCGCTCCGTACCACTTTAGCTGTTAACAGCATCTCTTAGTGCTTTACCTGCTTTAAAGCCTGGCACTGTTGCTGCAGGAATAGTGATGGCTTCACCTGTTTTAGGGTTTCTACCTTCACGCTCCGCTCTTTGCTTAACAGAGAAGGTTCCAAAACCTACAAGCGCCACACTGTCACCTTCTTTCAAAGCGCCAGTAATAGCTTGAATCGTCGCATCTAATGCACGACCAGCATCGGCCTTAGATAAATCTGCTTGTGTTGCAATAGCATCAATTAATTCTGATTTGTTCACGCAATTCCCCTTAGTTTTAATTATGAACTCAACAATGCCTTATTGCCCTAAAGGAGCTGTAGCCCTTGTAAAGCCTAGTAGACACGCTTAATCGGTGGTCAACTTATACCAACGGCTTAAAGCTCCGTCAAGAAAGGCATTGCAAATAGCCCTACTATTTAACATTTATTACGCTCAGCCGTTAAAAAACAGCTGAACCCTATGGATAAAACAATTCTAAAGAAGATAGTTAATGAGTGCTTAAGCTACCTGCTGTTACTGTCCTATCCCCCTCGTTCCAAGCAAGATCTTCTTCCTTTTCTGCTTGGCTTAGAGGCGTTGGCAAACGCTCCAATGCGAATTCCAATATTTCATCTATCCATTTGACAGGCTGGATAGTTAAATCCGCCTTAATGGTATCTGGTACTTCCTTAAGATCACGCTCGTTTTCTTTCGGTATTATCACAGTTGTGATACCACCTCGGTGAGCTGCCAAGAGCTTCTCTTTTAATCCGCCAATAGCAAGCACCTGACCACGCAGCGTAATCTCTCCAGTCATTGCCACATCAGCTTTCACTGGAATGCCAGTAAGCATTGATACTAAAGCGGTACACATTGCAATACCAGCACTTGGACCATCTTTTGGGGTAGCGCCCTCTGGCACATGAATGTGAAAATCTTGGCGCTCTAGCAATTGACGACGAATTCCCAAGCTTGCTGCACGCGACTTCACCACTGTATGTGCTGCTCGTATGGACTCTTGCATCACATCACCTAAAGAGCCTGTCATGGTCACACGACCTTTGCCTGGCACTGCTACACCTTCGATGGTGAGTAGCTCCCCGCCAACAGAGGTCCAAGCCAAACCGGTAACTTGGCCCACTTGATTTTCCTCTTCGGCCTTACCAAACTGATATTTTTGCACTCCAAGATAATGTTCAAGCACGTCTAAAGTAACACTAACGTTACCTTTTAACTCACCTAGTTCACGCTCGGTAACCACCTTTCGGCAAATTTTACTAATCTCTCGGTCAAGACCTCGCACTCCCGCCTCACGCGTATAGTGGCGAATAATGCCCCGCACTCCTTCGTCAAAAAATTCAATCTCGCCAGCTTTTAGACCATTTGCCTTAATTTGCTTTGGCACCAAATATTGCAACGCGATATTTAGTTTCTCTTCTTCCGTATAACCCGAGATACGAATAACTTCCATGCGATCAAGAAGTGCTGGAGGAATGTTCATGCTGTTCGATGTACACACAAACAGCGTGTCGGATAGATCGTAGTCCACTTCCAAATAGTGGTCGCCAAAGGCATTGTTTTGCTCTGGGTCCAACACCTCCAACAAAGCTGAAGCTGGATCGCCACGCATATCCATGCCCATTTTGTCCACTTCATCAAGTAGGAATAAAGGGTTTTTGACTTCAACTTTTGCCAAACGTTGGATAATTTTGCCTGGTAAAGAGCCAATATAGGTGCGTCGATGGCCACGAATTTCCGCCTCATCCCTAACACCACCCAAAGCCATGCGCACAAACTTCCGATTGGTAGCGCGAGCGATGGATTGCCCTAAAGAGGTTTTGCCCACACCAGGCGGTCCGACTAAGCACAACACGGGGCCTTTTACCTTGCCCACACGTCCTTGAACTGCTAAAAACTCCAGAATTCGTTGCTTAACTTCCTCTAAACCGTAATGATCCTGATCTAAAATTTCCTTGGCTTTAGCAAGATCGTTTCTCACTCGAGTGCGTTTGCGCCAAGGAACGCTTATCATCCAATCAAGGTAGCTCCGCACCACAGTGGCTTCCGCTGACATAGGTGGCATGGATTTAAGCTTTTTAAGCTCTGACAAGCATTTTTCTTCAGCTTCTTTGGTCATCTTGGCTGCTTTGATCTTTGTTTCATAAGCATCCAATTCATTACCATTTTCATCAATTTCGCCCAACTCGCGTTGGATAGCTTTGATTTGCTCGTTTAAGTAATACTCGCGTTGGCTGCGCTCCATTTGGCGCTTAACTCTGCCTCGAATCTTTTTATCCACATTTGATATGTCAATTTCTGCCGCCATATGGGTGGCAATTTGCTCTGCGCGCTCGAGGGGGTTAAGCATTTCTAACAAGTTTTGCTTATCCTCTAAGGCCAGCTGAATATGCGCGGCCAAAGTATCGGTGAGATGCTCAAGGCTTTGAATATCTTCCGCTGAGTTGAGCATATCCTCGCCAACCTTACGAGTTAGCTCCACATACTCACGCAAACGAGCCTTTAGGCTCTCTACCATTGCACTAGCTTCAGCCGCCGCCACTGGGATAGGACGTAACTCCTCCACCTCGGCCATTAGTGGCGCGTCATTATCTTCATCAGCAAGCTCAGCACTTAAAATCCTAGCTCGGTACTGCCCTTCAACCAATACTTTTACGGTCCCATCAGGCAAACGCAATAGCTGTAAAACCGAAGCTACTGTAGCAACCTGATGCAAATCTTCTTGTGCTGGATCATCGTCCTCTGCTTTGCGCTGAGCCACTAGCAATATTTGCTTGTCATTGGCCATGGCTTCTTCAAGTGCAGTGACCGAACGAGCACGCCCTACAAATAAAGGAATAACTAAATGGGGATACACCACTACATCACGCAGCGGTAAAACAGGAACTGTCTTTTGCACTCTTTGCCTCTCGGTAACGAAACGACGTAAAAGGAAATAAACGCCAGATTTAATTAATCTGGCGCAACTTTAGAAGTGTTTTCGCTTCGCTCATAAATTAGAAGGGGTTCTGATTCGCCACGTACCACGGCTGCGTCCACTACAACCTTAATAACTCCCTCTAAAGTGGGGACTTGGAACATGGTATCAAGCAGAATATTTTCCATGATTGAACGTAACCCCCGAGCACCTGTCTTTCTTTCCATTGCCAGCTTGGCAATGGCAGACAAAGCATCCTCACGGAAATCCAATTCAACATCTTCCATCTCAAACAGGCGCTCGTATTGCTTAGTTAGCGCATTACGGGGCTGAGTAAGAATTTGAACTAACGCATCTTCAGTGAGCTCTTCTAAGGTGGCCACCACAGGTAAACGACCAATAAACTCGGGAATCAAACCAAACTTAATAAGGTCCTCTGGTTCCACATCGAGCAGGAGCTCACCTAGCGCCTGGGTGTTTTCCTCACCTTTAACAGCTGCAAGGAAGCCAATACCTCCCCCCTTGTCTGATCTTTCCTCGATAATTTTTTCGAGGCCGGCAAAAGCGCCTCCACATATAAAGAGGATGTTAGACGTATCAACTTGCACAAACTCTTGCTGCGGGTGCTTGCGACCACCTTGAGGCGGAACAGAAGCAACTGTGCCTTCAATAAGCTTAAGCAACGCTTGTTGCACACCCTCACCAGACACGTCCCGTGTTATTGAGGGGTTATCTGATTTGCGCGATATTTTGTCGATCTCGTCAATATAAACAATGCCACGTTGTGCTGCTTCCACATCGTAATCACATTTTTGCAGCAATTTTTGGATGATGTTTTCCACATCCTCCCCCACATAACCCGCTTCTGTTAGTGTGGTGGCATCTGCAATGGTGAAAGGCACATTAAGCAAGCGTGCGAGCGTCTCCGCAAGAAGCGTTTTACCGCTTCCCGTGGGACCTATTAGCAAAATATTGCTCTTGCCAAGCTCTACTTCTTCGCCTTTCTTGTTTTTGGTATTAATTTTATCAGCCTGAAGACGCTTGTAGTGGTTATACACCGCCACGGATAAAACACGTTTTGCCCTTTCTTGCCCAATAACGAAATTATCTAGGGTGTCTTTAATTTCTTGCGGGCTTGGGAGCCTGTCTTCAGCTTCTTTGGCATTATCCTCGCTAATTTCTTCGCGGATAATGTCATTACACAAATCAACACATTCATCACAAATAAATACAGAAGGCCCTGCGATGAGCTTTCTCACTTGGTGCTGGCTTTTATTGCAAAAGGAGCAAAAAAGCAGCTTGCCATCTTTATTATTACCGCCGCTGTGATCGCTCATAGTCCGCCTCTTAATAATTTGATTGCTTGATACTTATCTCTTAATGCTGCCGCTCAACTGAATTTCAAGGGTTAAGCGGCATAAATCTTTTATACACTATATTTTGTCAGCACCTGATCAATCAAGCCGTACTCTTTAGCTGAATCAGCAGCCATAAAGTTATCTCTATCAGTGTCTTCCTCGATACGCTCTAAGGGCTGACCAGTGTGATGGGCTAACAAGTTGTTAAGTTTATCTTTAATGTAGAGAATCTCGCGAGCATGGATCTCAATATCAGATGCCTGCCCCTGGAAGCCACCTAAGGGTTGGTGAATCATAATTCTCGAATTAGGTAAAGCAAAACGCTTGCCTTCCGTACCCGCTGCCAGCAAAAATGCCCCCATACTGCATGCCTGGCCAACGCAAATAGTACTAATATCTGGCTTGATAAATTGCATGGTGTCATAAATTGCCATACCTGCTGTGACAGAACCCCCAGGACTATTAATGTAAATATTAATGTCTTTATCTGGGTTGTCCGCCTGCAAGAACAACAGTTGAGCAACGATCAAGTTTGCCATTTGATCATTTACTTGCCCTACTAAAAAAATCACTCTTTCTTTTAAGAGTCGTGAATAAATATCAAAGGCGCGTTCACCGCGTGAGCTTTGCTCCACCACCATTGGCACTAAGCCGATAGCTGACGTGTCTTGTGTTGTTCCGGTACCGTAAGCTGAAGTTATGGTCATCTGGTTTCCACCTAAATAATTAAATACACATAGCTAGCATCTTATAGAGCCTTGCTAAGGCTCGTCTATACAAGAGCCTCGTGCAAAGCGCTAGTTGAACATTTTTCAAGCAATGATACTCGCCTCAAAACAAAAATGGGGCCAAAGTGGCCCCATTTCAATTTGCATCGCTAACTAGCGGATTATGCTTGCTCTTGGCTCACAGCTTCAGCATAGCTTACAGATTTCTCTTCTACTTTTGCTTTAGCCATCACCAAATCCACTACCTGCTGTTCAAGCACAGCGCCTTCAAGCTGCTGCAATTGTTCTGGATTGCTATAAACCCAGTCAATCAATTCCTGTGGATCCTGATACTGTGCTGCTATTTCTTCCACATGGGCACGCACTTTATCTTCATCGGCTTTCACGTCGTGCTCTTGAACAATATTACGAATAATCAAGCCTAGTCGTACGCTGCGCTCCGCCTGCTCGGTGAACAACTCAGCTGGTAGCATGCTGCTATCAAACTGCTGCCCGCCACCAAACTGTTGCACCATTTGCTGACGCATGCGCATAACTTCGCCATCCACTAGCGCTTTCGGGATATCAAACTCATGGGCTTCCACCAAGGCATCCATAACTTTGCCTTTAATTTTGGCCTCCACGTTCTGCTTTAGGGTGCGCTCCATGTTTTTCTTTACTTCTGCGCGGAAAGCGTCAAGATCACCGTCTTCCACATCAAACTGCGCCATGAACTCAGCATCAACTTCAGGCAGCTCACGCTCTTCTACTTTATTCACAGTGATAGCGAACTGAACAGCTTGGCCTTTAAGGTTTTCAGCGTGGTAATCTTCTGGGAAGGTCACATCAATGGTTTTCTCTTCACCAGCGCTCAAACCAACAATGCCATCTTCAAACCCAGGAATCATTTGACCTGAGCCGAGCTCAAGATTCTGGCCGTCTGCTGTACCGCCCTCAAACGCTTCACCCTCTAGAGTGCCCACATAATTAATGTTAACACGGTCGCCCTCGGCAGCTGCGCCTTCCTTTTCTTTCCAAGTGGCTCGCTGAGCACGCAAATCTTCGATGAGCTTATCAACATCTTCATCTTTGATTTCGGAAACCAGTTTAGCGACTTCAAGGTTAGCAAAATCTGCTAGTTCAACTTCGGGGAATACTTCAAAGGTAGCACTGAACTTAACTTCTTCACCGGGCTCCATGCTAATGGGCTCAAAACGTGGCATGCCTGCAGGTTCGATCTTCTCCTGCTCCACCGCCTCGAAGAAGGATTGCTGCATCAACTCGCCCATGGCCTCCAAACGAACTTCTTTACCGAAGCGACGGCGCACTTCGCTCATGGGTACTTTGCCTGGTCTAAAACCAGGCAATCGCAAGTTTTTCTGTGCTTTCGCCAAACGATCATTAACAACGTTATCGAGCTTTTCGGCAGGCACACCCATCGTTAGGCGTCGCTCCAGGCCAGATGTCACTTCTACAGAAACTTGCATAATTTCCTCTTCCTTAATACAACCTTGTGTAATGTCTGTGGTGAGAAATACGGCGCCGGACGCCTCTCAAAGGCGCGCATTATAGCCGAACATAATCCGCATGCCTATGCTAAAAAGACTTTTTACAGTACAAACAAAAACACCCCAGCATTTGCTGAGGTGTTGTTTTTGGGGTGGCTGATGGGACTTGAACCCACGACGACCGGAATCACAATCCGGGGCTCTACCAACTGAGCTACAGCCACCATAACTTTCCTGCTTCGGCGATTGGCACGCCTGGCAGGGATCGAACCTGCAACCTACGGCTTAGAAGGCCGTTGCTCTATCCAATTGAGCTACAGGCGCAAACATCGAAAAACTGCCCTATTTAAAACTGGTCGGGGTGGAGGGATTCGAACCCCCGACACCCTGCTCCCAAAGCAGGTGCGCTACCAGGCTGCGCTACACCCCGATGTGTGGTGCGAGATATTAGTGGCTCCCCCACACTTGGTCAAGCTTAAAAGTAGAATAAAGTGCCAAGCCGAGTCCGTTTGCACATTTTATCTACAAAAGGACATTTATTAGTCAGCCTCGCAGCAGGCAAGCAATTATTTTGCACAGGAGCTTAGGCCATGCGAGAATTAGCGCCTTTATTATATTAAGCCAAGGTTCACCTTTTCACAGGAGAGTACCTCTTATGAGCGCTCTAGTATTAGACGGAAAACAACTTGCTCAACAATTTGAGCAACAAATGCGCGAACGCGTAGAAAAACTCAAAGCCCTTGCCAACGGGCGTACCCCTATCCTCGCCACTATCCTCGTGGGCGCAGATCCTGCCTCTGCAACCTACGTAAAAATGAAGGGCAATGCGTGCCGCCGCGTGGGCATAGAACCTTTGGCCATCGAACTTGGTGAGAACACCACCACAGAGGAATTGCTCTCGGAAATTCATGCACTGAACAACAATCCAGATGTGCATGGCATCCTGCTGCAGCATCCTGTGCCAAGCCAAATCAACGAGCGCGCCTGTTTTGATGCCATCGCCCTAGAGAAAGATGTAGATGGCGTCACCTGCCTTGGCTTTGGCCGTATGAGCATGGGCGAGCCTGCTTATGGCAGCGCAACCCCCCAAGGTATCATGCGCATATTGCAACACTACGAACTGCCCATTGCCGGCAAGCATGCAGTGGTTGTCGGTCGCAGCCCCATCTTGGGCCGCCCTATGGCAATGATGTTATTAGGTGCTAACGCCACCGTTACCATTTGTCACTCACGTACACAGCACTTAGAAACCCATGTACGCCAAGCAGATATTATTATTGGGGCCGTGGGTAAGCCTGAGTTTATTCAGGCAGAATGGATCAAAGACGGTGCTGTAGTAA
>Ga0209487_1001396_pt1 | contig 20437 bp, 10 predicted proteins | sample Poulit2012_FD_187524 | JGI IMG/M metagenome (GOLD analysis project Ga0209487, IMG submission 187524) | Agricultural soil microbial communities from Georgia to study Nitrogen management - Poultry litter 2012 (SPAdes) (version 2) | ecosystem: Environmental > Terrestrial > Soil > Agricultural land...
CGACTACAGGCTCGCAGTTCGTCGTTCAGTCCTCATCCTCCTCCTGTGACTGGTCCAGGAGCGGTAGGTCCTCGGAGGTGACCAGGCGGGAGAAGACGGCGTGCTCGACCAGGCGGGCGCGCCGGTTGCTGGCCAGTTTGCCCGGGCCGCCGCGCAGCCCGCGCACCCCCAGCCGGTCGAGCTTGTCGCAGACGTTGTCGAGCTTGCGGTTGAACTTGGTCAGCTGCCAGCCCAGCCGCTTCGAGGCCTGGGCCGAGGTCGGCACGGAGCTCATGCCGCTGCCCTCACGGTTCAGCATCGGCTCGGCCAGCGCGAGGATCAGCAGCTTCTGGCTGGGGGTCAGCTGCACCGATCCGACCGTGGTCTCCCCCACCGGATCGTCGGGCCCGACGGTGCGCTCGAACTCCGGGGAGTCGGCATGCACCGACAGATCGTAGGTGGTGGGGCCGGCGGTGAAGATCACCTTGGTCTCATCGAACACCAACGGGATCCGGGCACCGGGCGCGAGCCAGGCCTGCATCGCCCCGGTCCCGTCGGTGATGGTCGCCGACAGGCGGGAGCCTATGTTCACCAGCCACCACAGCGATTCGACCTGGACGATCGACAGGAAACGCCGATGCAGGAAGGGGTTGTCCTCATCCACGTTCAGATCGGCCTCCCGGCCAATCGTCAGCTCCTGCCCCTCCGCCACGCGGAACCACTCCCCGCAGAACTCGACCGATATCGATGACGCCATCGTCAGCCCTCTCTCTTCTCGTCCCACCTGATCTCGCTCGTCCCCCCTCGCCGCACAGTACCGTTCAGTCACCGTCCAAGCAGGCTTCTACCCAGTCGCTGGCCCCACCGTCCGGGGTCACGGTCTGCACCTCCACACAGCGGCCGGTGAGCCCTTGGGGCATGTCGAGCGTGTGCGAGGAGCGCCCGTGGACCGGGTGCGTGACGGCGTCGCGCTCGTAGTTGGCGGGCAGGTCCTTCCACCGCACCTGGTAGAAGTAGTCCTCCTTGAAGTCGGCCGGGGTCGCCCAGGAGACCCGGGCCTTGCCGGCCACCCCGCCCTCGCCCTCAGGAGACACCACCTCGACCGTCACGCTGTGCGGAGGATCGGGGACCTCCGCGGCAGGCACCGCCACGTTGACATCGGAGGTGGCGATCGGGTCGGGCTCCTCGACGAACAAGGTCCGCACCGCGAAGGTCGAAGCCACCCCGAGCAGGACCACGAAGACCGCCGCCAGGGTCACGAACGGCCAGGCCGGGGTCCTCCTCGCAGCCCCGGCGGGCTCCGGGACCTCGGCGGCGGGAGGCGGTGAGGCGGCCGACGCCCCGGGGGGCGGCCCGGCGGGCCGCAGCATCGTCGCCTCCTGAGGGGACTGCGAGGCGGAGGCGGCCGACAGGGAGGGTGCCTCCGGTGAGCCCAGTGCAGGTGCGATGGCGGCATAGAGGTCGTGCCGTGGACGCCGGGAGGTTCCGGCGGCTGCACCCGTCTCGGGGTCGACAGTGGCGACCTTCCGGATCCGAGTGTGCATGTCCAGCTCGTCCTCCTCGCCGGCATGGGCCACGCCGCCGCTGCGGTCATCGAGGATGTCCATCTGGGTCACCGGCAGCGACAGGGACTGCTCGACCTGCTGGAGACCGCGGCCGAAGGCCAGGGCGGTGTCGTACCTGGCGGCGGGATCCTTGGCCATCGCGATCGACAGCAGCCGGTTCAGCTGCGGGGGGATGTCGGGCCGGTTCAACGGCTGCAGCGGCTCCGAGGAGATGCGGTGGATCAGATCGGAGGCGGTGTTGCGCTGCCCCGGCCGCTCGAAGGGGGTCTGCCCGGCGAGCAGCGAGTACAGCGTGGCCGCCAGGGAGAAGAGGTCGCTGCGCACATCGACCCGCGGGGGGTCGGTGAAGAGCTCCGGCGGCGACCAGGGGATCGACATCCCCTGCGTGTCCTCGAGGTCGGCAGCCTGCCCGGCGGCGATGGAGATGCCGAAGTCCGTCAGTGCCGGACGGTTGTACTCGGTGACCAGGATGTTGGCCGGCTTGATGTCGCGGTGGAGGATGCCGGCGCGGTGGGCCGTCTCCACGGCCCCGGCGATCTGGACGCCCACCCGCAGCGCCTCGGCGACCGTGATCCGCTCCTTGCGGAAGCGCACCCCGTAGTTCGGGCGGGGGCAGTACTCCATGACGAGGTAGGGCCGGTGGTCATCGGAGACCTCGGCGGTGTGGATGGTGACGATCGAGGGGTGGGTCGACATGGTCGCCATGACGTTGGCCTCCGCCTCGAACTGGCGGTGCACGGTGTCGTCATGGACGGTCGACAGCAACACCTTGATGGCCACTCGTCGCTGCGGGCGGAACTGCCGGTAGAGGAAGACGTCGGCGAAGCCGCCGGAACCGAGCAGCTTCTCGTACTCGTAACCCGGCAGCTGAGGTGGTGGCGCGGGCGGCCGGGAGCTCATACCGCCTCCTTCAGCAGGAGCTGGATCCCGTCCCCGAGGTCGATCTGGTCCCCAACGGTCAGCACCACGCCTTCCCGGGTCCGCAGCCGCACCGGCTCCATCCCCGGCCGCAGCAGGGTGGTGCCGTTGGTGGTGCCCATGTCCAGGGCCACCACGTGCCACCCCTCCAGTCGCAGCTCGAGATGGGAGCGGGAGATGTCCTGCTGGGGACTGGGCACCGTGATCAGCTGGGGAACGTCGTGGCCGCTGACCCGGGAGGCGCGGGGACGTCGGCCGACGATCGCGGTGCGGTCCAGCACGAAGCTGGCTCCGGTCGAGATCAGCACGGTGCCCAGCGGCGGCCGGGCGACCGTGCGGGTCCCGCCCTGCAGGGGACGGCGGCAGACGCGGCACTCGGCACGCTCGGGCGAGTTCGCGTGCCCATCGGTGCAAACCAGGCCGGGCAGGGTGACCACACCGCTGCCTGCCTGGCCGGGGCCGCGCACGGGCCGGTTCGTCTGCGGTGCGGGTCCGGTCGTCTGCCGTGCGGGTCCGGCGCCGGGAGGAGCGGCCGGTGACGCCGGGGGCGGACCGTGTCCGGGCGTGGGCGTGGACGCCGCGGGGGTGGGCGGCGGGGGCCCTGCGGGCACGGGATGCGGGGCGCCGGCATGCCGTTCACGCGGAGGTTCCGACTGCGAGGCGGGGCCCGTCTGCAGTGGCGCCGGTCCGGCCGCCGCTCCCGGGTTCGGCGAGATCGAAGGCGACGCCGGCGCGGGGGCCGGTCCCGGTCGGGGTGCGGGGGGCCGTTCGGCCATGTGCACCTGCGGGTAGGCGGGGCCGGGTTCCTGGGGAGCGGCGGCCCGGCGGGCGGCGGTGTGAGCGATCTCGGGCGCTGTGCGACCGACCCCGGGCACCCAGTCGATGAAGTCGTCGCCGATGGCGGCGGAGGCCTCGGTCGAGGAGACCGACGGTGCTTGCACCGAGGATCCAGTCGCCGGCCCGGCCGGGTGCGGCTCGTCCGCTGGGGGCGCCGCCTCGGACTCGTCGGGCGATTCGGCCGGTGGCTCGGCAGGGTCATGGCGGCCCTCATCGTCCTCCGTGCGCCGGACGGCGGCGTCCTCGATGCGACGGAAGACGGTCTGCCCGAACAGGTCGTCATAGGTGCCGGTCGACTCGGCGTCGCCGCCGGTGGCTAGGGCGGATCCGCTGCCGGGCACGGGGATCTCGAGGGGGGCCGCGGGGTGTTCGGCGGGTTGCTCCGGGCCCTTGCCATCGTCGCGGGGAGCGATCAGGGTCTCCGGGGAGACTTCGTCGTCGATCGGCTCGACCAGGGTGTCCGGGGAGACTTCGTCGTCGATCGGCTCGACCAGGGTGTCCGGGGAGACCTCGTCCTGAGCCGGCTCGGGGGTGGGCACGGACGTGGACGGCAGAGCGGGGTCCCGACCCGATGGCACAGCGGGGCTCGCGTCCGACGGCGCGGCGGGGCTCGGGGCGCGGGGGCTGGATTCCTGCTCGGGGGGAGGCGATGCCTCGGCCGAGCTCCGGGGGTCGGCCGAAGGGGTGGAGGACGAGTCCCGCCGGCGGTCGAACAGCGAGCTGCTGACCAGGCGGCGACGCGCACGGGCGGGCTGCGCCGGCGGCTCGGATCCATCGGACGGCGCGGCCTCCGGGGCGCTCGCGCTGGGCGTGCGCGGTAGGGCATCAGCGGGCCCGTCCGCGGGCGCGGCCTCGGTCGTCGCCGCTGGCGCGGCCTCGGTGGTCGCCCCTGCCGGTTCTGAGGCAGGAGCAGGTTCCGGAGTCGGCGCAGGCGGCGCAGTGGGCGCCGGCGCTGGTGCCGGGGCGGGCGCGGCTGGGGGTGCCGGGGCGGGAGGCGTCGCAGGAGCGGGCTTCTCCTCGGCGAAGAGGTCATCGAACACGCTGGGGCCCGCATCGGCCGCAGGTGCGGTGGCCGCCGACCCGGACGAGCGCGGAGCGGAGCCGCCCCGGGAGGTCGCCGGTGGCATCTCCCCGGGTCTGCGTTGCGCGATCGATGGTTTCCGGATCGGCGCGGCGGGGGTGGCCGGTTTCGGGGCCGGCGGCGGAGACTTTGCAGCCCGCGATGCCTTCGCTTCCGGGTCCTCGATGGAACGTCCGTCGTCCTCGACCTGCTTCGCGAGCGCCTGGCGCTCCTCGTCCCCGAGCTCGGCGGGATCGACGCTCATGTGCACGAAGCCCCGGACCCGGGTGATGCCCGTCTCGATCCGGGGAGCGCCGAGCGACTCCTCGGGGGGCAGGTCACCGAAGGCGATGCGATGCACGCCCTCCACCGTTCTGAGCACGAACGGCTCCTCCTCGGTGCCCGCGATCTGCTGGGAGCCCTCGCCCGTGTAGACCGCGATCGGCGTCTTCCCCTTGACGCCGAACGTCACCGAGGTGCCGTCCGTGATGGCGAACAGGAGCGCGGCCAGCTTGTCGACACCGTCGATCTCGGCCGCCTCCAGCAGCCGGTCGAGGAATTCCTGACCGCTGGGGCTCGTTCCCAGCACGGTCCAGGCGGCCTCGATGACCTCCTTGCGGGTGCCGGGGATCAGCACCACCCAGCCTGCGTCGCGGATGACCAGCGTGGCCGGTCCGTGCTGGACCCACGTTCCGGGTCCGAGCAGCTCGGACGAGTCACTCATCGACCACTGCTCCCCTCGCCCGGGGTCGGCCGGGGCAGGGTGTCCTCGTCGACCTCGGACTCCTCGTGCGGGCTCGGGGCGCTCGCGGGGGTCCCGGCCGAGGTCTCGGCGAGCCCCACCACCTCGACCGCCTCCACGACGACCACGCTCACGTTGTCCCGGCCGCCGCCGTCGAGGGCGAGCTGGACCAGGTCCTCGCTGAGGGTGCGCACGTCCCGGGGGCTGCGCAGGGCGCGCTCGATCGAGGCGTCCTCGACCTCACCGGTCAGTCCGTCCGAACACACCAGCATCCGGTCCCCTGTCTCCGCGGGGATCAGCCAATAGTCGGGGTCGGCCTCGGGGCCTGCTCCCAGCGCCCGCGTCACCATGTGCCGGTAGGGGTGCACACGCGCTTCGTCGCTGGTGAGCTCGCCGCGGTCCATGAGCTCCTGGACCACCGAATGGTCCACGGTGACCTGTTCGAAGATGTCCTTCGACAGGCGATAGACGCGCGAATCACCGAGGTTCAGCACCACCCAGTAGCCGATGCCGTCCAGCACCATGGTCGCGAGCACCGCGACGGTGGTGCCTGCGCCGAGCTGTGCCTCTCCGCCGAGCTCGCTGATCCGCTCCGCGGCGGTGCGCAACGCCTCTCCGAGCTGCTCGACGGTCACGTTCTCCTGGATCGTGAGCTTCTCGAACTCCTCGACGGCGATGGCGCTGGCCACCTCGCCCGCGTTGTGGCCGCCCATCCCGTCGGCGACGAGATAGATGGGCGGGGCGTTGAGGACGCTGTCCTCATTGGTGGCCCGCACGTGACCCACATGGGTGGCGGCGGCTGAGATCACCCGGATGGTTCCCTGGAGGTCCGGGTCCGACAGGGACCGATCGATCATCGCGTCCGCCCCACGTCCAGGGTGCGATCGCCGATGGCCACGGACGCTCCGGCAGGCAGCACCGTGGCGGTGTTGGGCACCAGGCTCTCTCGTGAACCGTCCTCCCGCAGGATCGCTGAACCATTGGTGGATCCCAGGTCGGTGACGGTGATGTTCTCGCCGGTGCCGTCGATGCGCAGATGGGTCTTGGACACCGAGCGGGTGTCGTCCTTGAACACGAACAGCACCTCCTCCTCGGAGGCGGAGGGGTTGCGACCGACCACGACCGGCTTCTGCACGGACCGCTCCGTACCGTCATCGGCGACCAGCCGCAGGGTCGGCACCGGCGGCACAGACGCGGAGATCCGGGTCTGCTCGAGGTCGCCGAGGTCGCCGTCCTCCGGTATCGCCAGCCGGGTGTCCTCGTCGATCCCGACCTCGTCCCAGGCGTCGGTGGTCAGCTCGCCGGGGAAGCCGCTCGGCTCGGCGGGGGCCGATCCGGGCTGCTGCGGTCCGGGCGACACCGGGGCCCAGGCCGGCTGCCCGGCCGGTGCCCCGGGCGAGGCGGATGCGGGGGGTGCAGGGGGCGGTGGAGCCCATCCCTGCTGCGCAGCCGGCGTCTGGGGCCAGGACTGTGCCGGGTGGCCCGGCTGCGGTGCCGACTCCGGGGCCGGTGGGACCTGCCCGGACTGCGCCGGCTCGCCCGTGTAGGGCGCCGGCTGCGCCGGGGCCTGCCAGGACTGCTGCGGCGGCGGAGCCCAGCTGTCCTCAGCTGCGGAGGCGGGAGCCGGGGGCCAGGGCGACCCGCTCACCGGAGGCTGCGGTGCGCTGCTGTGCTCCGATGGCTGAGGCGCGGGCGCGTAGGGGTCGACCGAGAGCGCCTGCGGCCCCCACCCGTCGGACCCTGACGCAGCATCCTGTGGGGATGCTGCCTGCTGGGCAGCCTCGTCGCGCCAGGCGGCTCCGGGCTCGGAGAGCAGGTTCTCATGAGCGGTCACCGCGACGGAGGGGGCACCCAAGTAGTGCTCGGCGGGGGCCCGCTCGAAGTCGTCGGGACGTTCCAGCATCGGATTGCGTCCGGCCTTGGTGTCGACCACCACCGAGTCCACGGCGCGATCGTGCAGACCGCGCAGCACCTTCCGGGGGTCGAAGAAGATCGACAGCGCCATCACCACGGGGATCAGGGCGTACAGGGCCCACCGGCCCAGGGACCGCAGGAAACCGATGCCTCCGGCCCGGCTGGAGCGGGTCACCCGCAGCCCCAGGATCAGCTTGCCGAGGGAGAAGCCCTTGGATCCGACCAACCACAGGATCAGCACCCTGTAGGCCGCCGGGACGGCCACCCCCACCCCGACCAGGATCTGGGCGAGCAGGGTGGCTGAGTCCTGGACGATGATCAGGATCAGACCGATCGCCAGCGGCAGCAGGGTCAGGCTCGCGATCACCGCATCGATCAGAGCCGCGAGGAATCGCTTGAGCGGCGAGGCCGGCGCGCAGCCGTCCAGCGGCGGATCCATGTCAGCGGGCCCGGCCGTGGCGGTGCCCGCTTCCTCGGGGACGGGTGCTGCGGGGATGCCGCTGGGTCCAGGGGGGATCGCCGACCCGTCCTGGCTCGTCGGTGGCTGAGTGACCATCACCTGATCGTACTGGTCCGCGGAGCGCAGCGCGGTCGCGCCGGGGGCCCGGGGCGTCAGCTCCTCCCGGGAGATCAGCTGGATCTCCTCGTCGTCCGAGTCCTGTTCCTGCACTGGGCCCAGATCCCGACTACGGGCCCGGGGGGCCTGCGACCAGGCGCCCGGCGCGTCGGTGGCTCGCCGTTCGTACGGGGAGGCCTGGTAGCGGGCTCCGCATTCCCCGCAGATCGCGGCCCCCGCGGACAGGAGCATGCCGCAGGTGCTGCAGTATCTCGTCTGGCTCATCGGAACAGCCCCTTCCTGGCCGAAGTGGTGACGGTGCTGCGCATCGAGGATCGGCGGCGACGCATCGACACGGCCTGCTTCTCGGCCCGCGCCCGGGCCCGTCGGTTGGCCCGGGTGCGCCGCTTGGCCGCGCGTCTGTCGGAGGCCGAGCGACCGAAGGAGCGCAGCGAGAACATCGCGAACAGCCGCTTGTGCCAGGGCATGGCAGCCACCATGGTGCGACGGGCCTCCATCACCTGCTGCCAATACTCCTCGGAGGCCTGCGGAGGCAGGTCGTCCGGCCCGAAGATGGCCCGGTCCGCGCGACCGGCAAGGCTCAGCGCACCCGTTGCCGGGATGTCGGACTGCAGCTGGGCGGCCAGCTCCTGCCGGGTGAGGACCGGGTCCGGTCTGATCCCGAGGTCCGTCAGCAGGTCCAGGATCTCCTGCCAGCCTCCCTCGACGCGGTCCGTCGGGTCGCTGCGGCCGCGCCGCCGGTTGCGCCGGACCGCCTTGGCGAGGACCACGGCGCCCAGGGCCATGAGCACCAGCAGCACCGGGGTCGCTCCCACCAGGACGTAGACGGTCCAGGAGCCTCCGTCCTCGTTCTCGTCATCGTCCTGGTCCGAGTCGTCGCTCATGGCGCCGGGCGGCGGTGTCGGCGGCTCGGCCGGCGGGGGCGGGGGCTGCGCGACCTGCGGGAGGGGCTTCTCCACCTCCTTGGGTTCGGGCTGAGTGGGCTCCTGGTCGTCCTCCGGCGCAGGGTAGAAGCGCACCCAGCCGAGGTCCTCGAAGGCCACCTCCACCCAGGCCGTGACGTCCTCCCCGGTGATGGAGACGTTGCCCTCCTGGCCTTCGGGCACCTCGAAGCCCATCCCCACGCGAGCGGGGATCCCGATCGACCGGGCCAGCACCGCGGTCAGTGCGGCGTACTGCTCCTGGTCCCCGATCCGCCCGGTGGGTGCGGCATCGGACTTCTCCTCGTCGAACCCGACCTCCTCCAGCATCGCCAGCAGGCGACTGGCGCCGTGCCCGGACAGGGAGGCGGTGTCCCCATCGAGGCCGTGGGAGAAGTACGCTTCGGCCTTGACCGCTCGCGACAGGTTCTGAAAACGCTCGAAGTCGGAGTCGGAGGACCCGGCCCATTCCTCGGCGAGCTGGGCGACCGATTCCATCTCACCGTTGGGAGGCAGCTCGATATCGGCGAAGACGGCCGAACGCTGCTGTTCCGTGCTCGGCTCCGTGTACGGCTCGTAGCTCAGGTCGTAGACGTCGCCCTCGCGCAGGCCGTGGGTGTTGACCGCGGTCTGGGACATGGAGTTCACGAACAGGCTCTCGGACATGGCGCCGACGCGATCCGGGGGCAGGGCATCGAGGTCGATGCGGTTGATGCGGGTGCCCAGAGTCGGCATCCACACCCCGGTGTAGGCCCCGATGGTGATCGTGGAGGTGCGCTGCTCCGCGGTGGCCTCGTGCAGGTCCACGCCCCCGGCGGTGCGCAGGAACGACCCCGAGGGGCCGTCCTTCTCCCGCGAGTCGGCCACGTTGTACACGTGCAGGTCGTACTGGTCCAAGGTGGCCAGGCGGATGTAGTCCCCTCCGGTCACCCCGGAGACGGTGAACAGCTCGGTGTCGCGCTGGTTCTTCATGTACCCGCGGAAGTCGGCCAGCGGTGAGACGTAGTCACGGGGATCGAAGGGCGGGGTGATGGTGTCCCGGAGGGCGTAGCGGACCTGTCCCGCGGGCGGCTCCAGCAGCGGCTGGGCGGCGAAGGCGGCCCCACCCGACAGGACCATGATCAGCGCGCCGCCGATCACCCGGCGGCGCAGCACCGGGTTCTTCCAGGATCCGGGGCGCACGGTGTCGGAGATGATGGTGGACCGGGCCCCTGCCAGCCGGTCGCCCTCGAAGCGCCAGGTCAGCCAGGCGATGGAGACCACGGCGAACAGGGTCCCGCGGATCACGGGCCAGGGCGCCTCGGTGGTGCCGAAGGCGAAGGCGATCAGCATCAGGGCCAGGGGGAACAGCCAGGCGATCGCGTAGCGGCGGGTGCGCATCACGATCGTCATCGCCAGCACCGCCAGGATCAGCACGCTGATCCACACCACGGCCAGCACCCCCTGGGAGGTGCCCACCGGCGGCGCCACCGTCAGGGCGGCCTTCCAGCTGGTGACCGGAGCGAACAACAGCTCCTTCAAAGAGCCGAGGGTGGGCAGCAGCCCCCACAGGGCGTGTGTGGGGGCGGCGAACGTCGAGCCGAACAGGAAGTAGACCGCCAGCAGCAGCGGGGTCATGCGCAGCGGTCCCCATCGCCACCGGGCCCCGATCAGGGCGATCAGGGTCGCGAACACCAGCGCCATCACACCGGTCAGGATGTACTGGATCCCGCCGTAGACAGGGTGGAAGCCCAGCAGGGCCAGGAGGAACAGGACGCCGAGCACGGTGAGGTCCACGGCGCGGCGCGCCGTGGACACCCCGGAGAAGTAGGTGGGAGGTGCGCTCATCGGCCCACCGCCCGCAGGGCTCTGGCGAGGGTGTCGAGCTGCCCGACGGTGACCACGTCCAGGCCGCCGATCGCTGAGCGGCGCACCTCGGCGCCGTCGACGCAGCGGATCGCCACCGCCAGCACGCCGATGGGCAGCTGATTGGCTGCGGAGTTCAGCTCGCGGGCCGTGGTGTGGGATCCGACCACCATCATCACCGCCGAGGCGTTGGGCGCGAGGTCGGCGGCCTTCTGCCCGAGCTCATGCAGGGAGTAGTGCTGTTCGATCGGCTCCAGGACGGTGTAGTCGTCCATCATCTGACGGTGGGTGCCGGTGCGCTGCCGGGCCTCGAAGGAGAAAGGAGTCAGTTCCTTCTCCTCCTTCAGGGTCTGTGCGGCGATCGAGGCGGCCGCGGAGACCGCGAGCTCGAACTCTTCATCGCTCGCGTAGTGCTCAGCGAGATCGTCCAGCGCCACCACCACGTGGGAGCGGCGGGTCTCCTCGAACTGGCGCACCATGAGCTTGCCGGTTCGAGCGGTGGTGCGCCAGTGGACGTGGCGGCGATCGTCGCCGGGTGCGTAGTCGCGCAGGGCGTGGAAGGCGATGTCGGAGCTGGACAGGTCGGAGGAGGGCGTGCCCTCCAGGTCCCGCAGGAACCCGGAGGCCGCCTCGTCCAGGCGCACGGTGCGGGGGTGGACGAACAGCTCCTGGGGTCGGGCCCAGGTCACCTGGCGGCGCATCAGCGACAGTGGATCGTCCCGCACCGATCTCACGGGGCCGACCACCAGCACCGCTCGGCGTCTGGTCGGCACCGCGAACAGCTCCTCATGGCTCTCCCCGGCCGGCAGCCTGGGCACCAGGAACTGGGCGGTGGCGGCCCCGACCGCCAGCTCGATGCGGGCGGGCAGCAAGATCCGCTGGGTGGGGTTGGCGACCTCCACGCGGCCGACGGCTCGGGTGCCCACCACCACCCGGTGGGACTGGAGGTCCAGCGTGACCCGGTACGAGGCCTTGCCCAGGACGAACAGGGCCGCGATCACCATCGGGACCGACAGGGCGAAGGCGAGGACGTTCAGCTCGGTGACGTGGAACCGGAGTCCGACGATCCAGCAGAAGACGGCGACCGCTGCAACTGCCCAGCCGATCGGTGAGACCACGTTCAGCACGGGATGCAGGCGCCGGATCCACAGCTCGACGGCGCTGTCCCGCAGACGGGTGAGGATGTTGCCCTGATCCTGGGCCGCAGCGTCGTCCTGCGCGATCCCCGCTTCGCCCGGGCCGCCGCCCGAGGGCTGCTGGGCGGCCCGGCGGGCACGCCGTGCCTCGGCCCGTTCCTGGGCGCGCTCGTGCTTCCGCGCGGCCTTGGCCGCCCGGCGGGCGGAGCGGGCATCGGCGGTGTCGGCGGGAAGGGGGGTCTCGACGTTCATGCCGACTGCTGCCGCGCCTGGGGTGGCGCCACCTCGCTGAGGATCTTGGTCATCACGGTGCGGGCGGTGGTGCCGGCGAACTCGGCCTCGGGGTCGAGCACGAAGCGGTGTAGCCACACGGGCTCGACCAGGTGTTTGACGTCGTCGGGGATCACGTAGTGGCGGCCCTGGACCGCGGCCCAGACCTTGACCGTGCGCATCAGCGCCAGCGCTCCGCGGATGGACACACCCACGCGCACCTCGGGAGCCAGCCGGGTCTCCTCCATCAGCCGGGAGACGTACTCGAGGACGGCCGGGTCCACGTGCACGGTCGAGGCCAGCTGCGTCATGTCGTTGACGGCCTGCAGCGAGATCCGCGGCGACAGCTGGGTGCTGCGATCACGCAGGGCAGACCCCTGCAGGATCTGCACGCTGGAGGCGTGGTCGGGGTAGCCCAGCGAGGTCTTCATCAGGAAACGGTCCAGCTGCGCCTCGGGCAGACGGTAGGTCCCGGCCTGCTCGATCGGGTTCTGGGTGGCGATGACCATGAACGGATTGCCGACCTCATGGGTGACGCCGTCGACGGTGACCCGCCCCTCCTCCATCACCTCGAGCATCGCGGACTGGGTCTTGGGGGAAGCACGGTTGATCTCGTCGGCCAGCACGACGTTGGCGAACACCGGTCCCTTGTGGAACTCGAAGGACTTGGTGTTCTGGTCATAGATCGTCACACCGGTCACGTCCGAGGGCAACAGGTCCGGGGTGAACTGGATGCGGGTGCTGGTGCCCTGGACGGTCGCGGCGATGGAGCGGGCCAAGGAGGTCTTGCCGGTGCCGGGGGCGTCCTCGAGGAGCACGTGGCCGGGGGCCATCATCGCCGTCAGCACCAGGCGGACGATCTCGTTCTTGCCGAGGACCGCCTGGCCCACGCTCTGGACGAGTTTGTCGAAGGTCTCGGCGAACCAGCGGGCCTGTTCAGGGGTCATGCTCATAGATGGTGCACATTCCTTAGATGTGAGACAGGTTCGAGAGGGTGCGCGACGTCACCGCGGATCGGAAGGCCGGCGTCAATTCGGGACGAAGATGTCATCGGCGATCGTCTGATACTTGCCGTTCACCTCGACCTCGATGCTCATCGGCCACTCAGGTTCGCCCCCACGGACGTATGAGTAGAAATTGTCGTTGGGCTCCGTCGTGGCTCGACCGTTCTGGTCGGCCGTCATCGGGAACGTCTTGTAATGCCTCTCGTCCTCGTTGGACAGGGCGACGGTGTAGGTCTCGCCCGGAGTCATGTCCTTCAAGGAGAACTGGAAGTACCGGCAGTTGTTATTTGTGCAGCCCTTCGTCCCCTCAGGTACTTCACCGCCCCAGTCCAGATCGCCGTCGAGCGCCGGGGTGGAGAGCCACTTCTCGGCCGTCTCGGAGGCCTTGGTGACGCTGCTGGTGAGGCCCTCGCCGTTGACCACTCGCGCCTCCATCTTCACCGACGCCCCGGAATCCAGGTTCTCCGTGTGGGTGTACGGCGCGTTCGAAGCGTCCTTCCAGGAGCCTCCATCCGTCCGGTATTGCAGAGTCTTCCCGCCCCCGCCCCCGTCGGAGCCGTCCGCGCTGATGGTGAAGGAGACCGGGCAGGTCGTGCCGTCGGTGCACTCGCTGCTGCTCGACTTGATCTGCGGCTTGGACGGCTTGGTGTACGGGGTGATCGAGTTCGAGGCCTCGGACATCGCGCTCTCGCCGCCCTTGAAACGGTTCCTGGCCTGCACGGTGAAGGTGTAAGCCTTGCCATTGGTCAGGCCCGTGACATCCAGCGAGGTCCCGGAGACGACCTTCGATCCTCCGTCCCAGCGGACCACGTAGTCCTTGATCGTGGTGCCGTTCCCGCTGGCCCCCGACCAGCTGATGGTCGCGCGGCCATCGGGCCCCTCGCCCTCCCCCTCACTGGGCATCGAGGCGGAGACCTCGGTGGGCGGCGTGGGGACCGCCCACGGGGTCACCGTGTTCGAGGGGTCCGAGGCCTCGGTGCCCTCCCCCACGGAGTTCACACCGAGGTAGCTGAAGGTGTACTCGGTATCCGGGTCCAGGTCATAGAAGGTGTGCGAGTTCTGACCGGATTCGGCGGTCACCGTCGCGCGTCCACCGCCGTCGGAGGCGGTGACGATGTAGCTGTGGATCGGTTCGCCGTTGGCCTCCTCCGAGGTCATCTCCGGCCAGGTCACCTCGACGCCGCCGCCCTTCGGGTCGTTCACCCGTGAGGCCTCCATCTTCCCGCCGGGTTTGCCGGGCGGTCCGGCCGGATGCTCGCTCTGCGACCAGCCGGACCAGTCCGAGGGCTCCTCGGCCAGGTTGTGCGCTCGCACCCGGAAGCGGTAGTCGACGCCGTTGTCCAGACCGTCCCAGACATGCTCGGTGCTGCCGGCCGGGATCTCGGCGAGCTCGATCTGCCCCGAGGACGTGTTCTGGATCTGCAGGTCGTACTTCTCGATGGCGGAACCGCGGTTGACCGGTGCCTCCCAGGAGGCCGTCAGGCGGGTGTCGCCGCGCTCGACGGAGGGTGCTGACGGCGCCTCCGGTCGGACGTCCGGGCGGGCGGTGGGCGAGGCGGCCGAGGGATCCGAGTCACCGACGTCGTTGTGCGCGACCACCTGGAAGGAGTACTCGGTGTCGTTCTGCAGCCCCGTGATGGTGCAGGAGGTGGAGCTGCACTCCTGCTCCACCTTCGGACCGGAGGCGGTGGTCACGGTGTAGCCGGTGATCGGGGCACCGTTGTCGTCGCCCGCGCGGAAGTTCAGCTCCACGAAGCCGTCCCCGACCTCACCGATGCGGGGAGCCGACGGGGCATCGGGCAGCCCCCGCACGGTCACCTGGATCTCGCCGGAGACGTGCCGGTCCGGGTCCTGGGTGTCGTCCTCGACCATGTACTGCGCTGTCAGCGTGCCGTTGAAGTCCGGGGCAGGCGTGATCACCACCTCGTCACCATCGAGACCGATGTCGCCGTCACCGCTGGTGATGCTGGGGGCGAAGACCCGCCGGTCACCTCCGGGGAAGGGATTAGAGTCGTTGTCGAGAACCGGGATGCTGCCGGTGTCCCCGGCGTCGATCTCCGCCTCGTCGAGGCCGGTGGATATCAGGGGCCGGTTCGAGCTGCCCACGGTGACCTGCACGGTCGCGGCGACGGGATCGTTGGTCCCGTCGCTGACCGAGACGGGCACGTCGATGATGGTGCCCTTGGCGGCGCGGGCGCTGGCCTGCGCCGTCACGGTGGAGCCCTCCAGGGCGATGTTGACCTCGGGATCCTCGGGGAACTCGCCGAGGGAGAAGGTCAGCTCGTCCCCTTCGGGGTCCTCGGCCGAGGCCGCCAGGTCCACGCTGCCCTGGGCACCACCCTGCTCGATCTCGAACACGGCGCCCTGCAGCGTGGGCGGCAGGTTCTCCTCCTCCGGTGCGATCCGGACCGGGATCGCGAGCGTCGCGGTCGCGGAGGTCTCGTCCCCGACCTCCCCGTCGGTCACCTCGACGGAGATCGTGTCCTGACCGGAGCTGCCTTCCGCGGCGCGGTACAGCAACGTGGTGGCGTCCTGCACGATCTCGGTGCCGTCGGTGTGGGCCGCGGAGACGAGGTCCGGATCGGTCACCGACGCCTGCTGCGCCCCGGGCCGGACCCGGACGTTGTTCGGGTCGGCCAGGTCAATGGTGGTCTCCGCGCCGGCCTGCACCTCGACGGGGTCGCCGACCCACACCGGGGCCTGCTTCGCGCGGCCCGGCACCCAGATGTAGCCCGCGGACGTGAGCTCGTCGGCGTCCTCGATGATGTACCGGATGCGCTGCTGCTCGTCCTGGGGCGTCACCCGCACTGTCTTGTCGTCGCGCACCTCGGTGCCGTCCGGCGGGTCGTCGAGGGTGACCTCCAGGTCCGAGATGCTGCCGTCGGGGTCGGAGTCGTTGGCCAGCACATCGACGTCGATGTGCTCGGCCTCGGGATCGAGCACATCGGCCGCCTCGACGAAGTCGTCGCGCGCGATCGGGGCGCGCAGCGGAGCGTTCTCGTCCACCTTGATGGTGACCGTGGCAGAGTCCTTCAACTGCCCGTCGGAGGCGCTGTACAGGACCGTGTGGGTCCCGGACTCGCTCGGGGTCTGTACGGTGACCACCCCGTCGATCTGGTCCTCGCTGTCATCGACCTCGATCTCGGTCATCGCTTCCACGTCCTCGCGCACCACGTGCAGCGGGGCACCCTCGGGATCGGTGTCGTTCTCCAGCACCGGGATCTGCACCTCGCGGTCGGGCCGTACCTCGACGGTGTCGTCGACCGCATGGGGCGGCTGGTTGACAGCGTTCGGCTGCGCGACACCGACCAGCACCTCTCCCATGCCGACGGCGCCGTTGCGGTCCATCACCTGATAGCGGAAGCGATCGGTGCCCACGGAGTCCTCGTGGGGGACGTACTCGATCCACTCCCCCGTCGCCTTCGTGACCTCTCCCAGCTCGGGAGTGGGGCTGGCGATCCCGGTCAGCATCACGGAGTCGCCGTCAGGGTCGATCCCGGTGGTGGGCACAGGGATCCGGACGGGGCTGCCGGCCACCGTGCGTGCGGTGAGGTTCTCCGGGCGGGGCGGGGTGTTGGGCGCGTCGCGCGGGACGATGGTGAGGGTCAGGCGCGCGGAGCCGGTCCGTCCGGTCTCGTCGACGACCTCGTATGTGACCACCGCCTCGCCGCTGGCGTCGTCGTTCGCGGTGAAGCGCACCTGGTCCTGGTGCGGTTCGACGTGCCCGAGCTCATCGGTGCCTTCGTCGATGGTCAGATCCTTGCCCAGGTTCAGCGCGGCACCGGTGGGAGAGATGTCGTTGGCGAGCACATCGACCAGCACCATGTCGCCGGCCCGCACGACGGCCTCGTCCGGCACGGCGACAGGATTTGCGAACTGGGTGTCGGTCTGGGCGACCATCATCCGCAGCGTGCCCGTGGAGCTGCCCTCGGAGTTGGCCACCTCGTAGGTCAGCGCGACGGGCTCCTCGCCGACCTCCGCATTGGGTTCGGCCTCGACCTTGATCAGGTGGTGGCCGACGACCGTGGCCTTGAGCCCGCTGTCCTCGGGAACCGAGACCGAGTTGACCACCAGCACACCGCCGGTGGGATCGACGTCGTTCTCCAGGGGATCGATGAGGGTCTCGGAGCCGGTGGTGACCGTGCCCATGTCGTCGACGGCGACCGGGACCAGGTTCTCCGAGTCCGGCTCGATCACGTCCACGCGGATCAGTCCGTCCGAGGCGGTGCTCGCGCCGCTGGCCGCGACCGTGTAGTCCAGGTAATAGGTGCCCGGCGCATCGCCCGTGAGGTTGATGGTGCCGGCTTCCAGGGCGGCGTCCACGGTCAGTCCCTCGGCCTCGGAGACATGCGTCAGCTCGAGCTGCCCGCCGTTGGGATTGATGTCGTTGGCGAGCGGATTGATCGTGGTCGAGCGGCCGGCGACGATGCTGGCGTGGTCGGCGGTGGTGATCGGCTCGAGGTCGCTGTCGGTGACCGCCTCGATCTCGAGGACGCCCTCGCCGGTCTGTCCGTGCTCGTCGCGGAAGGTCAGCTGCACCTGTTTGGTGCCGGTGGTCAGGCCCGCGTCGTCGAAGGTGATCAGCCCGTCGGCGCGGAAGGAGACGATGTCCTCCGGTTCGACGGTGGCGTCGGCGAGGTAGAAGGCGTCGCCGTCCGGGTCCTCCCAGTACGGCAGGATGTTCAGGCTCACCTCCTCGCCGGAACGGACCTGCATCTTGGTGATCGCCTGCTCGGCAGGCTGGGGCGGCTCGTTCTCGTCATCGCCGCGGACCTCGAGCGTGACCGTGGCCGTGTCCTGCCCGCCCCGTCCGTCATCGGCCCGATAGGTGAAGCTCGCCGTGCCGCTGGCGTCCTCATCGACGTCGATCTGGAGCTGGGTTCCACCCTGGATGGGCGTGACCGTGCCGATGTCCGGCTGATCTCCCTCGACGCTGACCGTGAGCAGGTCGCCATCGGGATCGGTGTCGTTGCGGACCACCGGGAGCACGACGCTCTTGCCGGGGCGCACCCCGAACTCGTCGTCGTTCGCGACCGGAGGGCGGTTCTCCTCATCCCGTTCCGCCGCGATGTTCGTGATCGTGGTGGTGAGGGTCTCTTTTTCTTCCTCCTCGGCGTCGCTGGTCTGGATCTCGTTGTCGATCACCCAGTCGTCGACGATCTGCATGGCGTCGGTGATCATCCATGACAGGCCGAACTCCTGGTCGTTGAGGACCACCAGGTCGTTGTTGACGCGCAGGCGCAGGTCGCCGTCATCGGGGGACTCCGGGATCGCCTCAGCGGTGGGTTCGCCGTCCCCGCAGGCCCTGACGTAGCGCTTGGAGCCGTTCCAGGCGCCGTAGGCGCAGCCCTGGGCCTGGGCCGGGGCCGTCGGTGTGCCGGTGCCTCCGGCGGGATGCTCGCGTGCCTGTCCACCGTCGAGCGGGATCACGAACAGCGCGTCGGCCGTGGCCAGGACGACGTCCTCGGACTGGGAGCTGGACTGCTGCAGCCGTGCTCCGTCGAGATCGGAGACGCCGTGCTCGGTGAGCTGGTAGTCCTTGACCTCGGTACCCAGGCGGAGCATGCGGTTCTCGCGGTCGAGGATCACCGGCTCCTCCCCCACCGTGGTCAGTTCCACCATCTCGTCCGTGGTGGAGAGCCCTCCGACCTCGATCGTCTGATCGGCCTCGGTGTCGCGGGTATCAGCAGTGACGGGGAAGACGTGCAGCTCCGTGTCGTCCAGGACGAAGACGGTGCCTTCGGTGCTGACCGCGATCTGCGGCATGGAGCCGCTGGTGTGCGCGGGCTCGACCCCTGCCGTGGAGAATGCTGCGGCCTCACCGGGAGTGAGGATCCAGACGCGGCCGTCCGGGGCGGCGATGGCCACGCGGTCCCCGCCGAGCGCGACCTCGGAGCCGGGTGGGAGTTCGACCAATCCGCCGCGGCGCACGGAGGCCGCGTTGATCGGGGTCATCCCGCGCGAGCCGGTCTCGATGACGTTGTAGCCGGATTGGAGGACGTCGAGGTCATCGCCGGTCATGGACAGTCGCGCGTCGAGCTCCTGAGCGTCCACGTTCAGACGGCCCAACAGCCCGCCGCCCTCGTTCAGGACCCAGACGCCCCCGTCGGAGACCTCGACCTCGGAGGAGGAGAGTCCGTCGAAGTTCACCGCGAACCCGGTGATCACAAGCGCGATGACCGCCAGCACAGCTGTCGACACTGCGCCTGAACGCCGGCGTCGCCGCCTCACACCAGCGGTGACCGACATCGCTCGTACCCCCAACGAAGTTCGTAGGAACCTTGGCCCGCGCGCGCTTCGGCCCCTGTTGCTCCCGTGCGACTCACCCCGGGGCCGACCGCTCCGCGCGCGCCTGCTCCAGGGTACTGGTAGAGGCTTCCGGCTGCCACGAGCACGAGGTCACATAGAGATCAAGGTCCGGGCGGGGCTCTGCGGCACAGCAGCTCGGCGCCCCGGCCGAGCCGCTCTCAGCGGCGGCGCTCGACCAGGGCCCGGGTGAACGCGATCAGGGCATCGCGGACGCTGCCCGATGGGAGCTCGAAGAGGATCTCGATGGCCTCGTCCGCCGTGCGCTGGGCCAGGGCCCGGGTCTCCTCGAGGGCCGGGTCGTCCCGGAGCATGAGCACCAGGCGCTCCAGTGCGGCGTCGCTGCTGAGGTCCCCGTCCAGCCGCTCGAGGATCTCGCGGGTGCGGGGATCCGGCCCGTGCGCAGCGCGGCGCCGGATCAGGAGCGTCGGCATGGTGGCCACGCCTTCACGCAGGTCAATGCCGGGGGTCTTGCCGCTGGTCTGCGCGTCGCTGCCCAGATCCAGGACATCGTCGGCGAGCTGGAAGGCCACACCGACCTTCTCGCCGTAGCGCTGCATGATCTCGTCGGTGCCGGTGGGGGCGTCGGAAAGGGACGCGCCGAGCTGCCCCGCCAGTGCCAGCAGGGAGGCGGTCTTGTCGGCGAGCACGGAGATGTAATGCTCGAAGGGGTCATCGTCATCCGTGGGCCCGACGGTCTCATGCAGCTGGCCGAGGCATAGACGCTCGAAGGTGCGAGAGTGCAGGCGCACAGCATCGACCCCGATGCGCGCGCTGAGCGCACTGGCCCGGGCGAACAGGAAGTCCCCGGTCAGGATCGCCACATTGTTCCCCCACAGGAGGTGCGCGCTGTCGGCCCCACGCCGGGTGGAGGCCGAGTCCATCACGTCATCGTGGTACAGGCTGGCAAGATGCGTCAGCTCGACCAGCACCGCGGCGTCCAGGACCTCTTCTCGATCCATGTCGCCGAGAGAGGCCGCGAGCAGCACCAGAATCGGGCGCACCCGCTTGCCTCCGGCGTCCATGAGGTGACGGGCCGTCCAGCGGGCCATGTCATCGGAGGTGGCCACAGACGCACGCAGACGCTCCTCGACCTCTCCCAGCAGTGCGGCGATCTCCGCCCCGAGCTGGTCGTCGATGTCGGGGACAGCCGGCAACGTGGACGACATTGCTCTCCTGGTTCACCTGGGGTGGGAGTAGCTGCTCACCCACCCGGACGGGGTATGACCACGGACGCCGTGGACTGCGGGATCACTGCGCGTGCCTGTGCCGACGCACCGTGTCCAGCACCCGAGTCTACCTTTCCGGGGCCACCCCTGGCCCGGACCGGAGGTCCTTGTCCAGCTGGGGGCTACAACGGTTGC
>Ga0209487_1001397_pt1 | contig 20430 bp, 20 predicted proteins | sample Poulit2012_FD_187524 | JGI IMG/M metagenome (GOLD analysis project Ga0209487, IMG submission 187524) | Agricultural soil microbial communities from Georgia to study Nitrogen management - Poultry litter 2012 (SPAdes) (version 2) | ecosystem: Environmental > Terrestrial > Soil > Agricultural land...
CCCATACGCTCCTTGATTTGCTGGCTAATATCATGACCATCATCTGAAAAGCCAAAATCAAAGCGTAAAAGCGGCACCGAGCGCTCATAAAAGATGGTGTTTTGCCAGCGCTGCAAACCGGATTCAGTGGCATTATAAAACAGGGGCTTATCATAGCCATGCTCTGCTTTCCATTGCTCGATGGCCTCCTGGCTGACGCGCTGACCCCCAATCGACAGCCGGGCCATATCATCCGGGGTATTAACGGCAAAGAAAAGCACAAAGGTAATTAGATTGACCCCAAGCAGAATAAATACCGCATAGATCAGGCGGCGCGTCAAATACCTAAGCATGAGGTCCTCCTTGTTGCCTGTCCCCTGCCCCGTGCTGAGTAATACGCTGCAAATCCCGGGCCCGCCAAATACGAATCAAATAGCCCCCCATGAGCACCACAACTGCCATTGCCAGCCACAGCGGCCACCATACGGGCTGATTCCACTGGGCATGACTGCGGACCCGCTCATCGACATCAACGCGCATATATTGCAGTGTGTCGCGCACCATTTGCGAGGGCTTGGCATTTCTTACCCAATGCTGATAAGCTCCACCAGAATAAGGGGTAAAACCAAACATCCAGGGCGCATCCTCCTGCACGATACGCACCATCTCATCAATTAGTGCCTGTTTTTCAGGTCCATCATCAAGGTAGCGCATCTGCTCAAATAATGCGTCGTATTCGTCATTTTGATAGTTAGCGGCATTTTCTCCGCCGCCCAGGGCCCGGGCATGAGGTCCATATAATAAAAAGAGGAAATTTTCCGCATCGGGATAATCTGCCACCCAACCCCACATAAACATTTGCGCCACGCCGCGTTGCATTTTTTCCTGAAAACGATTGTAATCCGTCGCCCGTACCTCAAGCTGTATACCGAGCTGCCCGAGCTGTCGACGCATCCAGTCTAGCATCGCACTCGAGCCCATACCGCCCGCCGAGTCAAAATACAAAATCAGCGGCTCGCCAGTCTGCGCATCGCGCCCCTCGGGATAGCCTGCCAAAGCCAACAATTCCTTGGCCTCATCAAGTGAACGCCTTTGCGCATGCCCCTGTTGCAGCTCATAGACCACCGGGTTAATACCCTCGGGCGGTGCGACGTGGCCATATACCCCTGGCGGAAGCGGCCCATGCCCTACCGAAGCCTGATCATTATGAAAAATCGCGACATACTGCTCCCAATCAAAAGCAATACTGAGCGCCTGGCGTAAATAACGGTTTTTTTCCTCCTGCTCGGCTGTCTCTCCCTTACCCACTACGGGATCCAGCCAATTAAATCCAAAATAGAAAAGCTGTGCCTCAGGCTGGGTAAAGAGCTGAATGCCCCGATCTTGGTACAAGGCGGCCTTATCCGGTGAATCATCTGCCGCAACCGTCAATGAGACCCCGTACTCACCACGCTCAATCTGCGGTATGTCGTAATACCCCTGTAAAAACTTACCTAACAACGGCACGCTTTCCTTTTCCAGCTGAAAGACTATCCGATCAATAAATGGCATCAACTCACCGCAATCCGCCAGCAGCCCCGCCTGCTCATCACCGGGCTCACCCTCACAGGGATAAGGCTCGCCCCTGAAATTGGGGTTTTTGCTCAGCACATGGCGCCGGTTGGTGATTGACTCGGTAAGCATATACGGACCCGTGCCCACGGGCCACTGATTCAAGGACAAATTATGCCGGGCCATACCCGGTTGCTGATAAAAGCGGTCCACCTCCCAGGCGATAGGCGCAGCAAAGGTCATCGCCAACCAATAGGAAAACTGCGGATATTTGCCCTTGACCCGAAAACGCAACGTCTGCTCATCCAACGCCTCAACCCCGGCCAGCGGGATCGAGCGTAAATCCAGCCATTGATCGGCAGCGGTTTGCTCATTAAGCGCTTGTGCCTGTGCGGCAAACTCCTCCAGGCCCACAATATGCTTGGAAAACAGCTCGTAAATAGGAGACACCACTCGAGGGCTCGCCAAACGCTTGAACCCATAGACATAATCCTCAGCCGTCAATGGGCGGGTATCATGATACTCAAAGGCCGGGATCTCAAAGACCCCGTCGAGTTGCTCCTGCTCGATGGGATAATAATGATAATTGCCCTCATCATCGCGAGCAAACGCAGGGTGTGGCTGATACAAGATGTCTGGCTTGAGCTTAACCTGATAGATACTTTCAGCGACCAGCTCGCCGGGTGCATCCTCAGGCAATAGCTGCCCATGCTCATCCAGATAATAGGGCTGTACCACCTCCTGGGCGGTCCGCGGAATCAACTCATAAGGACGCTTTAAATAATGATAGCCATATAAAGGCTCATAAATGGAATAAGTAAAAGGCGTCTCATCAGTAGAATACGAGCGCGCCGGATCCAGGTACTTGGGCGAGCGCTGTGTAAACGCAGTAAATAGGGTGTTGCTCTGGGCATCCTCCTGGGTAAAGGGGCGGTTGACCGCCTCCTGCCCACAACCAGCCAACCCCCCTGCCACAGTCAATATGACCAGGCCCGCCAATAGCAAGCTTTTTAATCGCATTGTTTTTGTCGCCAACATTGATAACGCCATACCCATGGGGCGATAGGATCTTTATCCTGCCAAAGCCCTCGCCGCTGTTGCTTTGCCTGTGTTTGCAGGGCAGGCAAGTGTTTATCACGCAAAAACTTGCCCTGTTTTTCCCTATTTGCCCAGGCAAGCCCCAATTTTACTAAAACCCGACTGGCTGTGGTGTGTTCCTTGTCCCGAGTGGGCTCACACTGGGTGTGGGCATTACAAGGCAAGGGCACGTCGCACACATCACGGCCATATTGATCCTGCTCATAGCAAACTAGACTCAGACTTCTATTGGCTATCAGTTCCTGTAACCGCCTTTTAGATGCCTGCCCGTAGGGCTGCCCTGGGCGATCCCTGCCCCTGGTTTCGGGAGCATCGATGCTCGCTACCCGTATGGTATGTCTTTTTTTGGCTGTTTGCAGGGTAAAAGTATCCCCATCAATGACCCGGCTCACCGTACCTTGCAGCGAATACTCCTGTCCGGCCTGTGAATTACGCAAGAAATTTTCATGGGCAAAATCCACCCCCTTGATCAGCAAAAACAACACAAAGATGATGATAACTGGGCGCGACAAGCGACGGTTTAACCTGACCTTGGGTTTCATCGTTGATGGGTAATGATTTCAGGAGTAAAAAAACCAAACCAAAGCATGGCAACTATATAATGCTAGCATACAGCGCACATGGCCCAATCATCTGCCGGCCAATCAGACGCAAACATTTTTCGTAATCCATAGAAAATCACAGCAGTATTTACCCATGAATGAACATACCCCCTCTGTACAAATCGCCTGTGGCGCCACCTTACTAGCCATCGCCGTTGCCGCTGGCGCCTTTGGCTCGCATGTGCTCGACAAATACGTCCACGTCAGTCTACTGCCTATCTGGCACACAGCGGTACTTTATCAGCTCATCCATGGCGTGGGTCTCATTGCTATTGCCTGCGCCCGCCCCCATATACTGTCACGCTGGCAAAACCTGGGCTTTAGCGCCCTGTTCCTGGGCAGCGTGCTGTTTTCAGGCAGTCTGTACCTCTTTGTCTTTAGCCAGCAACGGTGGCTGACCACGCTCACCCCTATTGGCGGGGTCCTCATGGTGCTTGGCTGGATTTTAATCACCATTGGTGCCATACAAAAGACCAAACAACACAAAAGCCCATAAAAAGCACCTTCTTTTTATCGATTTTGAGTGTATTTGCCCTAAGCTAACTAGAGATCAACCCACCCTTAAAGGAATAAAAATGAATCTTCTGGACACATTGGGCATCCCCTATCCCATATTTCAAGCCCCCATGGCAGGTGTCGCCACGCCACAGCTGGCGGCGGCGGTCGCCAACACGGGCGGCTTAGGCGCCCTGGGCGTAGCGGCCATGAGCCCCAAAACTGCCCACGATACTATCCGTGCTACACAGCGACTCACCAACCGGCCCTTTAATGTCAATGTATTTTGCCATCAGCCACCCCACCGAAAACACACCTCAGAGCAACAATGGCTCAGCTTTTTAAAGCCCTTATTTGATGCCACTGGTCAAACCCCACCCAAAACACTGCAGGATCTGTACCCGAGCTTTCATGGCAATCAGAGACTACTGCATGTCTTGCTCGAAACAAGACCCAAGGTTGTAAGTTTTCATTTTGGCCTGCCGAGCAAACATCAGCTCGAGCTACTGCATGCTGCCGGCATAATCACCTTTGCCACCGCTACCAATCTCGCCGAGGCCCAGGCCATCCAAGAGGCTGGCATCCATGCCATTGTGGCCCAGGGCTACGAGGCCGGCGGTCATCGTGGGGTGTTTCACCCCCAGCAAGAGGATCAGCGCCTCGACACCCTAAGCCTCATCAAAGAGATCCGTGCCCATATCCAGAGCCCCATCATCGCTGCAGGCGGACTCATGAATGGTGCGCATATACGACGTGCACTGGACGCCGGCGCACAAGCCGCCCAGCTGGGCACCGCCTTTGTTGCCTGCCCGGAATCAGCAGCCTCTGCCACCTATCGGCAGCACATGCAGGCCGCCAACCCGCAAACACGGATGACACGCACCATTTCGGGACGGCCCGCACGCGGCATCGTCAATGACTACATCCGTTTTTGTGAGCAGCCCTCAGCCCCCGAACCGGCCAACTATCCCTTGGCCTATGACGCCACCAAACAGCTCCAACAGGCAGTACAGGCAGCGCAAAGCGACTTTGATTGTGGCGCCTACTGGGCAGGTGACAATGTACGCCAGGCCCGCCACCTACCGGCCCAAAGCCTGATGCGATTGTTGACCCGCGAGCTGGGCTAAGAGACCTCCTGCTCAAACTCATTGGGGTTGCGCAAAATCCCCCGGTGTATCTCATCGATGCTACGGATACCGCACAACCCCATGGTGACGCTTAGCTCATTTTGCAAAATCTCCAGGCAGCGCTCTACACCCGCCTGCCCGGCCGCCCCCAGCGCAAATAGAAATGCACGCCCAATCATGGTGGCCTGCGCCCCCAGCGCCAAGGCGCGCAATACATCCTGCCCGCTGCGTATCCCCCCATCAAACCAAACCTCGGTTTGCCCCGCAACGGCCTCGACAATCTGTGGCAACGCAGCGATGGATGAAGGCGCCCCATCCAGCTGCCGCCCACCATGATTAGACACAATGAGGGCATCTGCGCCCGCCTGCACAGCCAAGCGGGCATCCTCGGGCTCCATGATGCCCTTGAGCACCAATTTACCGCCCCACTGCTCTTTGACCCACGCTACATCTGCCCAGCTCAAAGTGGGATCAAATTGCTCGGCCGTCCATGTGGATAAAGAGCTCAAATCACTCACCCCCTTGGCATGACCGACGATATTGCCAAACGTACGCCGTGATGTCTGCAGCATATGCCAGCACCAACGGGGCTTGGTGGCCAGATCCAACAGGTTTCTGAGCGTTGGCTTGGGCGGTGTGCTCAAACCATTTTTTATATCCCGATGACGCTGCCCCAGCACCTGCAAGTCCAGGGTCAGCACCAGCGCCGAGCAATTGGCGTCCTTGGCCCGCTCGATGAGATTTGCCATAAACTCCCGGTCACGCATCACATACAGCTGAAACCAAAAGGGATGCTGCGTATAACGCGCAATATCCTCCAAAGAACAGACACTCATCGTCGACAGGGTAAAGGGAATACCAAATTTCTTGGCCGCCTGAGCCGCCAGGATCTCGCCATCCGCATGCTGCATCCCCGTCAAACCGGTCGGCGACAGTGCCACCGGCATACTCACCGGCTGCCCGAGCATCGTGCTTGCGGTACTACGATGCTCTATATCGACAGCTACGCGCTGCCGAAATAACAAACGCTGCAAATCCGACTCATTGGCCCGATAGGTCTGCTCTGTCCAGGAGCCTGAATCGGCATACTCATAAAACATTTTTGGCACCCGGCGTCGGGCCAGACGTTTAAAATCATCGATATGAGTGATTTTGCGTAGATCGGTCACTGTGCAAACCCCTTACTCTTGGAAAATCATGGTACTGAGGAGAAAAGCCAACAGTGATTGGAACAGCTTTTTGCATCGTTGCCAATCCCGATCTATACTAGCCAGCTATTGACAGCCAAGGCCAAGCACTCAGAGAAGCAGGCCTTGTTTTTGGGTAGAAACGCAGAGACTTGACAGACCCAATATTTAGCTGCTATAGTTTTATCTTTATTAGCGACCGTAGCTCAGTTGGATAGAGTACATGGCTACGAACCATGGGGTCGGGGGTTCGAATCCTCCCGGTCGCGCCAGATACAAAGCCAGCGTCCTAACGGACGCTGGCTTTTTTTGTATGAAGCAACAAGTTGCTAAAAAGTTGCTTGTTTTGAGTGCGACCATGACAGGTAGCATAAGCTTTGGCCGTATCCGAAGCCCTACTCATGAGGAATCGAAACTGATGTGTTACACTGCACTACACACATAACACATATAGGTGATACCGTGAGCGACACTACATTTACCTTTCGAGTTGACGAGGCGTTGAAAGCAGAGTTTACTAATGCCGCTAAAGCTAGAGACCGCACAGGGGCTCAGCTCCTGCGCGACTTTATGCGTAGCTACGTAGCCCAACAGGAAGATACACAGCAATACGATGCTTGGTTAGAGAGTAAAGTCGAGCAGTCGCGAGCTTCTGCCAGAGCTGGCAATTTGATTCCTGCATCCGATGTTGAAGCCCATTTTGCCGCTCGCCGCGCAGCATCTCGCGAGCGTTTGATTACATCTAAATGATAGAGCTCTTATGGACGCCAGAGGCTGTCAAGGACCGCGAAGATATTTACAACTATATCGAGCAAGACGATCCTCTGGCTGCCTTGTCACTTGACGACCTGATTTTAGCAAGAACAGCTGCCCTGCGAGATTACCCAAGAATGGGCCGGTCTGGAAGGGTTGCGAACACCTTTGAACTGATCATTCACAGCAGTTACATGGTTGTGTATGAAATTGCAGAAACGCAAGTGCGAATTTTGAATGTTGTGCATACTGCCCAGCAGTGGCCGCCATTGGACAAGTGAGCGGCTAAAAAACAAAATATTTCTGTTTTCATAGTATACGTTTATTGAGCTAAAGTTTTTTAATCTCACTACAACCATGTGAGTGTGACTGCTTAATTAACTCTTGTTAAGACACTTTAAGGCCTGCAGTGGCTTTTTTAGTGAAACCATGAATATGGCACCGTATGCTAATAAAAACTGGCTATTTTCACTCAAACTAGGTGTCAGTGCATCTTTTAAGCGCCTTTTCCAATACTGCCTTTACTCCAAAAAGTCTTGTTGACAGCTGCTACTAATTCATCCCTGATAGGAGCGCTCGAGCAAAATATGCTACTGCCAGCTGTTTGTTAGCCTGGGTGCGCAATCCATCAATAGCGCGTCTGAGTCTGAAGCCCTAGTATAAACGCGAGCCACACCCTTGCCACTCCACAATTGGAGAACTTGCCCGCCAATGCACTCGTCAACGTCCAGTGTGATTTTGATCATCGCCAGTAGACGTTCTCGCCTTCCGATAAGCCTTACGGGAAGAAGATTACTGGTGAGGTGACAAAGGGCTTACTAACAGCCTGTGCACCCCAGCGCTGGAGATAAGTGTCGAATAGCTTGAGGTCTGACATTGACCTGGTTTTCGTAAAAGATACACTGCAACAAGATAACGAACACCTTGCCTACGAACCATGGGGTCGGGGGTTCGAATCCTCCCGGTCGCGCCAGATACAAAGCCAGAGGCGCTGCGAGTGTTGCTGTATATATGGTATACACAGTGGCCTAGCCGACTACGAGGCCGACTGGGTTATGCGTCGCCGCTGTCTTATCAAATATCGAGGTATACCTCCACCTGAACGAGCCACAGGCTAGTTAGGTGAAGGGAAAATGACAAGGCGGTGGGTCTGCGAGCAGCATTACTCATTGTTTACCACTTACCTGCGAGCAGCCCCTGCTTGCCTTCTGCCACGGTCCGCGCCACCGCGCGCCGCATTGCCTCGTGAACCAGAGCGGGTTTCTGCCCGAGTACGGGTGCGCGTACGCACACCGCCATCGCTGTGGCCACGCGTACCCTGCCCAACACCGCGGCCCTGAACCGCACCATGGCTTTCACCTGCTCGAGCACGACGGCGACGCGGTCGACCCGCTGTCTTTTTACGCCCCTTATCATCAAAGCGAGGGCTTTGACTAGGCTCTAAACCATCGATTAACTCAGTGGGTATGGGTTGCCCGATAAAGCGCTCAATACGACGCACATCACGCAACTCATCAACTAAGGCCAAAGTAAAGGCCTGCCCATTATTACCCGCACGACCCGTACGCCCAATACGGTGCGTGTAATCCTCGGCCTGCATAGGCAAATCGTAATTAATCACATGGGTAATACCCTCTATATCAATGCCGCGCGCAGCCACATCTGTGGCCACCAAAATATGGGCCTGACGACGCTGCAAACGCCGTAGGGTACGGCTGCGTTGGCGCTGATTCATATCACCATGCAAAGCCTCTGAGGCAAAACCCTGTTTAGAAAGACGACGAGCCAAACGGTCAGCCCCTCTTTTAGTAGCCGTAAACACCACCACCTGATCTAGCTGCGCATCACGCAACAAATGATTGAGCAAATTGTGTTTATGCTCGGCATCATCGGCATAAAGCAACGACTGACTAATATTGTCATGATTTTGCTTAGGGGTAGATAGCTGTATTACCTCGGCTTGCTTCATCATATCGCGGGCCAATTTTGCTACCGAGCCATCCAATGTTGCAGAAAACAACAAAGTCTGACGACTCGTTGGCGTTTGCGCCATAATCCGCTCAATATCACGAATAAAGCCCATATCGAGCATGCGATCGGCCTCATCTAATATCAAGGTTTGCACCGCACTTAAATCTACCCGCTTTTCAGCTAAGTGATCCATCAACCGCCCCGGGGTAGCAACCAACACATCAACTCGGCGCGACAAAGCCTTAATCTGTGCCCCATACGACACCCCACCAACCACCACCGCTACATGACAACCACGATACGAGGCTGCAAACTCTTGGGTCGCCTGCCCCACCTGCATCGCTAACTCACGAGTGGGCGCAAGCACCAACACCGAAACCTTACCCCGATCAGCTGACGCAAAAGCCTGCTGACCATGACGACCCTGTTGACCGCGGCGACCTTGCTGATTTTGACTATCTTGCAGGCCCGCCATAATACTCTGCAAAGCTGGCAACATAAAAGCAGCAGTCTTACCGCTACCTGTTTGGGCGGAAACCATCAAATCCTTGCCCTCTAACGCCTTGGGGATGGCTGCAGTTTGCACAGCAGTGGGGGCATGAAAACCCATTCTCTCTAGCGTTTTCACTAAAGAAGCAGATAAACCTAATGATTGAAACGACATTTATTGAATCCTGTACCACCAACAGATGGCAATTGCTACTTCATCAGCCACACATACCACAATGCCCATAACCTAACCCACCTACACGCCACCAAGGGTTTTGCTGCAGCGCAGCAAGATAGCCCTCAAAACGCCACCCAGCAGGCATGGTGAGAAAGAAAAAAGACAATAAGTATGAATGCCCAGAAGCAAAGATTAATTGGCAAGCATCGAGCTGACCAAAAAACCAGAAAAGCAACACAGAATCAAAATCGTGGGCTAGGAGAAGGTCAAAAAACGCGATGACATGACAGCATGGCCACATTGCCACGCCGCAGTAAACAAGCAATTTTGACATGACTGCGCCATGATAGCAAGTAATAATTGCGTAACCAACCCAAAGTGTTGTTATTGTTTCAGGCTAAAATAATGACGTATGTTGGTATCTCCGACCTTCACCTAAAAACATTATCGACAAGCACTCTTTCTGCAACTACTCCACAGGTTTCCAGATAGTCTGGCTTCGTGTTCCCGTATTATGAAGGCGCTTGTTACGCTTTAGCCTTAAAGAGGATATCGACCTGGCCCGCGGCGATTTTATCAGCACGGCCAACCACCCTGTCACGCTGGCCCAACACAGCACCGCCCACATCTGCTGGCTTGATGAGCACCCACTTGACCCAGGCATTCGCTTTAGGGGCATAATATGAGCAGAAAATGCTGGGTCATTACTTTGCTAAGCAATATTCTTTTTTTCTAAAAATGCCTTTACCACAATAGTGATCACAGCCATGCTAGCCAACAATAAAGCAGCACTAAATGCACCAACCACTTTATGATCGTCATTTAATTGTTCTACCAATAATGCTAATGTTAATGTTTTGCCCCGTATTGCCCCTGACACAACAGAAACTGCTCCAAACTCCCCTATAGCACGGGCATTACTTAAAATCACCCCGTATAACAAGCCCCATTTTATTTTGGGCAAGGTAATGTGATAGAAAATTTGCCAACCTGAGGCCCCCAAAGTTAAAGCCACTTGCTCTTGCTCTGAGCCTTGCTCTTGCATTAATGGGATCAATAACCGAGCTACAAACGGGCTGGTCACAAAGGTGGTAACCATGACCAAGCCAGGCCACGCAAACATTAATTGAATGCCATGGCGGCTGAGCCATTGCCCAAAATAACTTTCAGCACCATAAACGACCAAATAACACAGACCAGCAACTACAGGAGAGGTGGCATAAGGAATATCAATAAGCGTTATCAGTAGCTGCCTGCCTCTAAAGCGATAATGCGTCACACACCAAGCTAAAAAAATGCCAAAAATCATGTTTAATGGCACACTAATTGCAGCAACCAGTAGCGTCAAACCTATGGCATGTTGCATGTCCGTGCTGAGTAACGCCTGCCAAAAACCAATGAAGCCCTGTCCAAATGCCTGATTAATGATTAGTAGCAGTGGTAGAACCAGCAATACAAAAACCACCCCTAATGAGAAAATGACTAAAGCAGTCTGCGCGGAAGAAAGACGGGAATTCATATTAGTATTTTTTTTCAATAAAATGATGCTGAATTCGCTGCAACCCAAATAACAAGAACAAAGAGACCGCTAATACTACCGATGCGATAGCCGCCGCTGATGCGTACTCATATTCTGCAAGCCGCACAAAAATCATTAATGAGGCGACCTCAGTATGATATGGGCTATTTCCTGCAATAAAGATGACGGCGCCAAATTCACCCAAGCATCGAATAAAAGCCTGTGAGGCACCTGTGACCAAACCAGGCAGTAGCAATGGCCAAATAACATAATAAAAGCGTTGCCATGGTAACGCACCTAATGTTTCTGCAGCCTCTTCGAGCGATTCCTCTATCGTTTGGATCAGTGGTTGAACTGAACGCACAATAAAGGGCAAGCTGGTAAAAGTCATCGCTAAAACAATGCCATTCCAAGAAAAGGCCACCTTGATGCCCAACGCAGAAAAGTACTGCCCCAACCAACCATTAGGTGCAAATAGCGTGGCTAAAGTTAGCCCAGCAACAGATGTAGGCAAAGCGAAGGGCAAATCAATTAAGCCATCGACTAGACGCCTGCCAGGAAACTCATAACGAGTTAGCACCCAGGCAAGTAATAACCCAATCCCACTAACAGCTAAGGTAGAGACAAATGCCGCACTCAACGTTGTTTTATAACTTGCGATGACACGCGGATGTGAAATGGCTGCCCAATATTGGGCAAAACTCATATCACTGATATAAATAAATAGCCCTGACAGCGGTAACAAAATGATAAGACTGATATAGAGAACGCTGATGCCCAGGCTCAAACCAAACCCGGGCAAGACCGCTTTTTGCTCAGTCAATCGCCAATTAAATACATGGCTCAACATAGTGGATATCTCTGGACTTTTTTATTGTGCCAACAGTTGATCCAGCACACCATCGGAGGCGAAATGATTACTTTGAATTTCATCCCACTCCCCCAGCACTTCCGTCGGATTAATCAAGCGAACCTCTGGTAATTCAGTCTTTACACTGGTGTCGTGAACCCGATAGTTATATTGGCTGAGCAACTCTTGAGCGGGCGATGAATACAAGTATTCGAGATAGGCTTGGGCCAGCTCTGTCGTATTTCTCTCTGCTGCTACCTTATCAACCACCGCAACAGGAAATTCAGCCAATACACTTACAGGCGGGACAACAATCTCAAAGCCTCTATCTTTAAACTCATCACTATTAGCAATATTGATCACTTCAGATTCAAAGGTTAATAGCGCATCACCTTGTTCATTATTCGCAAAGGCTATCGTGGCGCCACGCCCTCCTGTGGGGAAGCTTTCTACATTGGCTAGTAGCTTTCCAACGAAATCCTTGATCTGGCTCTCATCTCCCTGGAATTTTTCATTTGCGTACAACCAAGCCCCCAAATAGCTGTAACGAGCGTTCCCTGAAGTTTTGGGATTAGGAAAGACCACCTTTACATCCTCTCGTACTAGATCATCCCAGCTTTTAATATTTTTAGGATTATCTTTACGCACAAGGAAAGCAATAGTGCTGTAATACGGCGAGGCATTATTTGGGAATTTTGCCTGCCAGTCTTGACTCACAAAACCACGTTTAGCTAACGCATCAATATCAGTAACTTGGTTAAAGGTCACGACATCAGCCTTTAGGCCCTGCATAATCGCCTGTGCTTGCCTGGATGTCCCAGCGTGTGACTGTTCAATCGTCACTCGGGGGTTTCCTTCCCCCACCCAGTAGTCTTCAAAAAGAGGATTATATTCAGCAAACAATTCACGGGAAATATCATATGCAGCATTCAGCAAATGATCCGGCTCAGCAGCGGCAGAAGGCGCAGCCACTAAAAAAGTTGAGAATGCAATACCTGAAATCAATCTCTTAAACACAATACCACCCAGTTAAAAATTAATACTATAGGCATTGTGCAATACATGCCTATATCTTCAAACGAAAAAAAACCTCTTTACTTATTTCCACAAAATTAATTTGCATATAAAAAAAAGCTCTAATAAATGCGCTAAGGTCTCTATAAAATGATGATGCTAATCCGTGCATTATAGGTACTAATATGTCTATTTCTATCCAGAGAGTTTCACGTCGATTTGGTAAACAACAGGTATTAAACCGTATTTCACTAGAAATCGATGCGGGAGAGTTTGTCGCCTTGTTAGGGCCCTCTGGCTGTGGGAAAACCACTCTTTTGCGCATCATTGCCGGTCTGGAATCAGCGGATGAGGGTCATATTCTGCTTGATGGACAAAACACAGCTTCACTGCCTGTCAGCAAACGCCAAATAGGCTTTGTTTTTCAAAATTATGCGCTATTTCCATCAATGACCGTACAGGAAAACATTTCTTTTGGCTTGCGCATGTTACCCAGAGCACAACGGCCCAGCACGAAGCAAATAAAAACCACTGTTGATGATTTATTGGCCTTGGTACAATTGCCCCATTTGGCCGATCGATACCCCGCTCAATTATCAGGCGGACAGCGTCAACGTGTCGCCCTAGCCAGGGCCTTGGCCATTAAACCTCGAGTTTTATTACTTGATGAGCCTTTTAGTGCTTTAGATGCCAAAGTACGAAAAGAGTTACGCCAATGGCTCCGTAACTTGCACCAAGAATTAAAAATTACCAGCGTATTTGTTACTCATGATCAAGAGGAGGCCACAGAGGTTGCTGATCGTATCGTTATCATGAATGAAGGAAATATAGAGCAAATGGATACACCTAAGCGCCTCTTTGCCCAACCCGCTAGTCCATTTGTAAAAGACTTTTTAGAAGTCCAAATATAATAAATCATACGCTTTTTAGCGCATACTGCTCGGCTGAGCTCGTATAGGTTGCGCGCCTAATTCTTGCAGAGCATTATGTGCTATCAATCTTATTTTGCCTGATGCGCTCCAAGCCCCCATGAAGCTCATGCTTTTCTCTAATGATATTCCCTTTGGTTCAACTATTAACCATATAGTATGATGCTCCCTATTATTTAGTTTTTCTCTCCACACAACATCGTAAGCATTATGTCCGCCAACGCTACCTCTTCTACCTGGCTCACCACTGATTTGAGTGAGCAGTCGCTTTATTTCGCCTCTCAAAATGTACAGTTTCGTGCTGAGCTTGATGACCAATCACTACGCCACTATGCGCCTGTTTCCACTGCTGTAGTTGACAACTTGTTCAAGCAGGCGCATCAGGCCAACATTATAGAGCCCATTTTATTTGGACTGATTCCCTTTAATGCGCTCGAGCCCGCCAGCTTTACGATTCCGTCTGTCTACCAGCGTGCAGCTGTTCCTGAGGCAGCGCCACAATCAAATGTGGATCTACAGCGGCCCACCATCCTCAGGCAGCAGCCTGTGCCCGCGCCCGAGCGTTATGCTGATGCGGTACGGGCCGCGCTTGATCTTTATGCAGCAGGTGGGGTCAGTAAAATCGTCCTGGCCCGCGCCATGGACGTGTTTTTGGAGGGTCGGATCAACTATCAAGCGGTACTCGAAGACCTAATCAAACGTAACCGCCAAGGCTATAACTTTAGCTTGCCGATTTGGAACCAGGCCTTGGAACATCAGGGTAATATGCTTGCGGCCAGCCCGGAGCTCCTCGTGCGCCGCGCAGGGACTTCTATTTTTGTTAACCCTTTGGCAGGCTCGATTGGACGCCATGATGACCCAATCATTGATCAGCAACGCCATGACGGGCTAGCGGTCTCTGAAAAAGATCTACGTGAGCATGCTTATGTGGTGGAGGATATTGTGCGCATCCTCAAACCTTTCTGCCGTACGCTTGATGTACCTGATGGCCCTTCTGTGATTGGTACCGATGCGCTGTGGCATTTGTCTACTTATATCACCGGGGAATTGCACAGTGATGACACCACTGCGCTCGAATTGTCCTGCGCTTTGCACCCCACTCCGGCGATCTGTGGGCACCCAACTCCAACTGCTTTTGAGCACATTTTGGCTTTGGAAGAATTTGATCGTGATTATTTTGCTGGATTGGCGGGCTGGCAAAATAAAAAGGGCGATGGTGAGTGGGCTTTGACCTTGCGTTGCGCCTGGCATGATTTATCAGAAAACAAACTGCGCCTATACGCTGGTGCGGGCACTGTTGCGGGCTCGGATCCGGATAGTGAAACCCTGGAGACGGCCACTAAAATGGAAACCTTTAAGCGCGCCATCACTTGATGTCTGCCTCTGTAAAGCAATAAAAAAGGGAACGCTTTAACTGCGCTCCCTTTTTGTTTGCCTTACGGGCTACGAGTGTTTTGCTTTAATTAGCCTTGATTTCCAAGCGCTGAATCAAAGGCCCCCAACGCTCGAGCTCATCATCCATGTACTGACCGAACTCCTCAGGGCTATTGCCTACGGGCTCCATATACTGATTGGTTAGGTTTTCCACAATTTCTGGTGCCTGTAAAGCCTCGCGTAAAGCCTCGCTGAGTTGATCGCGAATCTCATCGGGCAGACCAGCAGGTGCAACAAAACCAATCCAGCCAGAGCCCTCGACCCCTGTCATGCCAAATTCATTAACTGTAGGCGTATCGGGTAAAAAGCTAAGCCGCTCGGCAGATACCGTAGCCAGCGCACGCAAACGACCATCACGGATCATGGGAACCACGGTAACCGGTGGCAAGGCTGCAAAGTCAGTATCGCCCGAGATGAGCGATGTAACCGCCTCAGGTGATGAGGAATACGGCACATGCACTGCATTACCGCCGGTCTCATCCAGGATTAGCTCAATCGATAGATGTGAGACCGTACCCGCCCCGGTGGAAGGGAAATTAAAATCATTGTCCTGATCTTTAAGCGCCTCAAGCAGGTCTTCAAAGCTTTGCAGTGGGGAGTCATCCTTGACGACAATCACATTATATTGGTGTACTGCCAAGGTGAGCGGGATGAGGTCTTCCTTGGGGTCGTAGGGGAGATTGTCATAGATCAAGGTGTTATTGACCATGGGCCCGGTAATAGAGGTACCAAAGGTATAACCGTCGGGTTTTGCCCGGGCGATATACCCGGTGCCCAAATTACCACTCGCCCCTGGCTTATTTTCTACTACAATCGTTTGGCCTAGTTTCTTGCTGGCATATTCGGCGACCTTTCTGGCCATGGTATCGGGGCTAGAGCCGGCACCAAAGGGCACCACCAAACTAATATTCCGGGTTGGCCAATCGTCAGCCCATGCACTCATACTCCCCAACCCCATGCCCAAAGCCATGGCAGCAGCCAAAAGCTGGCCAATAAATTTACGTCTCATGCAAAATTGCTCCTTGTTTTTTCCAATAAGAATAAAAAATGGGTGGCCTGCCCCATAAGTATAGATTAACCTGTCCTGTTACGCTGTGTGGTTTGTCTTTATCATTCACCAGGCGATGATCAGGCTAATCCGGAGAAATTACAAGTTGAAAACCTGCAGGCAAACACTAGAAAACAAACAGATTTGGATCTATGGGCTTTCTATTATGCTTGGCGGGCTACCTGTGCCCCTGATGGCTTTGGTGTTAATGACTGTCATGGTCTCTCAAATCGGCAAGGCCTACAGTGATTTTGAAATCATTGCAGGGGTGATTCCAATATATGTTTTATTTTTACTCATCACCCCAATCGTATCCCAAATAATTGCACGTGCCTTCAAATTGGATAAAAGGGCAGGACGAGCGCTGATTTTCAGTGTAGGGACGAGAAATTCACTGGTTGTTCTCCCCTTGGCCTTCTCTTTACCCGAGGGCTGGGCAACCCTGGTTACTGCTGTTATCGTTACACAAACGATTGTGGAGCTAATCGGAGAATTGTTCTATATAAAATTTATACCCAAATTGATGATGAAAGATTAAAGTAAATAAAAAGGTATTTTAAGCATTTGCTTTCTCGCTATTACACATGACAGACTCATCTGCTAACCAAGAGCGCGGATCAGGAACCTACGCCAACCAAGTATTGTCTGATACCTTCTCAAAGGGGTGCTAGTTTCTGGGTTTAAGCCATTTTTAATTAATACACCTTTGGGTATTATGGGATTATCGCTGGTTAGGAAATAATTAAATACCTCATTAGAAAACGCTATTTCACCTATAACCAACAACCTTTCTTTTTCAGGCATTTTTATTAATCTAGAGCCTAAGCCTGATAAAAATAGCTTGCGGTCTCTCCCCTCTCTATCATATACAGCCAAGCCTAGCCATAGCAGAGCATTTGCGTAATAATCCCATTGGCGGGGAACAATGTCTAATCCTTCAAACAACTCTTCTTTTGTGGCCGACCCTTTTGCATCAAGTAAATAAAAAATAGCGAGTACTTTATCCAAACTATCTGCTTGGGGAAAGGGGGCTCCAAAGCCTGTTTGATACTTATTTATAGGTGTCCTGAGAACCTTATAAAATCCGCTCCTATCGCCTGACAACAGCTTAAATAACTGAGCGCCCTTATACAAAAATTTTGCCATCCCATTTCTGTATACAAAAGGCAAAAAATAATACTCCCCTCCTGGAATGTAAAACATAAAATATGTTAGTACTTGTTTCTTTACAATTTGCTCATAATTTAACTGGGGATACAGTAATTGCCGCATATTCATATTACTGGTATTCCCCATTTTTGCCTCTATAAGTAAAAGATTTCTCTTACCCTCATAACCTCCATCCACTTCTATTTGCACACTATTGATATCATAATTAATCAGTCGGTTACTAGTATCCAGGAGTTCAAACCCAAAAGATTCAGAAAACCCCCGACCACTCAAGGTTAAAAAAACATTCTCACGGCTTAAGTCATGTAACATGCCAGAAGCATGCGCGGCATTGAGTGCTTTGGCCTCGCTTGTGATATTTTCGCCAGTTAAAGTTTCCAAGTAAGTGGGCAAACAATAATACCCTGTAGGCCTTTTAGGTAACTGCATACTATCGATCTTCAAGAATGGGTTAGTCCTCGCGATACGGTATTTTTTGTTAACTATTGCCAATACTGACAAGCCATGATGACGAAAAACTGCTGGTACAGTTTCAAGAAAATCGATTTTGCACATTAATCGAGGTTCTCTGTATTGCCGAATTAAATCTGATTCAATATCAACAAAACCCTGTGACTCTATTTGCTCCAAAATTGAGTGCTCTGATAAAAGCTTTTCCCACGCTATATCATTTGCTGTTTTTCTGCTCATCGCTATGCGTAATTTCTCACAATAAGCTCTAACACCTTTCCTCTCCCACTCGCATCGGCGTTAATTGCCCGACCAGCAAAAACCTCATCTATTTGATAATCGGCATAAAGCTCATACACTAATGGGGCAGAGGAGTTTGAGAGCATGAATTTCACATTCTGTCTGGTAAGCAAATCACAAAACTTCTTTAACCTTTTTTGCATGGCTAGATCAAATCCATCACTTGTATAACCTGTAAAACTGGATGTCGCCGTTAAAGGTACATAAGGGGGATCCAGGTAAACAAAATCACCTTCTGACACTTTAGTGGATAAAGTTTCGAAATCCCCCTGATAAATATCTGTTCTTTGCAGGACTGTTGAACAAGCTAAAATATTCTCCTTATCCACTATTTTAGGATTCTTGTATCGTCCAAAGGGCACATTATTTTGGTTTTTTCTATTTACTCTATAGAGCCCGTTAAATCCGGTTTTATTTAGGTAGATAAAGCGTGCCGCTTTTTGGACTGCTGAACGCTGAGCGTAAGTATTACAACGATCCCAAGCCCTAACCTCATAGTAAAACTCTTCTGTGTTGACAAATTGTTCAAGCTGGGCAACTAACTCTAAGGGATTTTTTTTGATTATTTGGTAGGCATTGATCAATTCCTCATTGAAGTCTCCTATACAGGGTCGATAGTCTTGCACCGCTGTATTGCTATGCAAACTCCAAAAAAGGGCGCCGCCTCCTACAAACGGCTCAAAATAACCTGAGAACTCTGTTGGCAGCCGTTGAATTAACTCATCCAATAGCTGTCGTTTACCACCTACCCACTTGACAAAAGGCTTCGCTTTAGTAGCTTCTTTTAACATTGGTATCGTTTAACTCTTTATTTGGTCCAGTCTCAAACGCAAAACTGGCACATCGGGATTTGTATTATAGAAGATAACTACCAACCTCTACCTCTTTCCGACCAAAAACCGGCCCAGACCAAAATATTCCACCAAACCTAATCCTTAGGTAATCCCCCCACAAATCCGCAGTGTGAACTGACCCCATAAAGTTGGACGGTTAGTTTTTATAAGGAGGACTGATTTCTGTATTGCACAGGACTCAGCCCCTTTAGTAGATCCACTACCACGCGCCATATATTCGGTCGCTATCAGAGGGCGACCATAACTTGTCAATTGCAGTACTCTGTTTTCGAATTCTTCGGGCCAGCCATAGTCATGAAAACTGATAATATCTGATTCATCTATCTGCACCTTTTCAATCGTGCCAAGCTGCTCATAGTCATCCCATTGCGTACCTGACCATAAACCGGCAGTTAAAGGCTGGATGGGATCTACACTGCGCGCCCAGTCATATACCTGCGGTAATAACAGGGCGACATAATCGTTTTTATTCGCAATATTTTCATAAAGCCCCGCACTATCATTACTGGGCTCGTTCCACAAATCCCAAGCCAATACACGCTGGTCGTCAGCGTGCCGACCAATAATATCTTTTACATAAGCCTCCAACTCATGGTATTTAGACTGGTTCTGCAGTCTTTGCTCACCGGGTGATTGCACCCACCGTGAATTATGCACTCCGGGTACAGGAGGTTTTTGTTTTCCATAAACAGGATTAGGATCCCAATCACTATCAAACAACACAAACAAAACTTTTATGTTGTGCTTATCACTGAGCTCAAGAAATTCATCAATTCTCGCATGAAAGCCCTCTTTATCATTTTCCCAAACCAGATTGTGCAAAAAAACACGTATGGTATTCATGCCAATATCTGCCGCCATACCCAACTCTTTATCAATGGTAGCACTATCAAAAGTGTCTTTATGCCACATTTCTATTTGATTGACTGCCGTACTGGGCGTAAAGTTAGCTCCAATAAGCCATGGCTGTTCGCTATACCAGGCATGAGCCTGTTCTTTGGACCACTGTGAGCGCGCATCCACTACGGTTGTTGATAGGATCAAGCTCATTAGACTTGTTAATAGCAGACTGCGACTTGCCCTCATTATTTTGTCCCCGGTTAACTGGTTTTAATGTTCAAACAGCCGCATTTGCCTTGGCGCATCGACCGTAATAAAAAAGACTGCTTTTGGGATTTCGCTTCAGAGTCTGGGGCTCTATGCTGATCAATCCAAACTTTTTGGCGAAACCTTCTGCCCATTCAAAATTATCGGTGGCTGACCAGTAATAGATTCCTTTGACGCTGATGCCCTTTTCTATGGCTACAAGCAGCGCATCCAGATAGGATTTGATATATTTTGACCGCAAGGGGTCGTCCAGACAGCCATCCGTTGGCTGCTCTTGCGGCAGAGCAAACCCGGTTTCAGTAATGTAGATCTTTGGAGCCCCGTA
>Ga0209487_1001398_pt1 | contig 20413 bp, 21 predicted proteins | sample Poulit2012_FD_187524 | JGI IMG/M metagenome (GOLD analysis project Ga0209487, IMG submission 187524) | Agricultural soil microbial communities from Georgia to study Nitrogen management - Poultry litter 2012 (SPAdes) (version 2) | ecosystem: Environmental > Terrestrial > Soil > Agricultural land...
CTCGGCGCCGATGAACCGTGCACCGAAGTGCAGACCGGCACCGGCGGCCAGACTGATCACCCAGACGACGAGTGTCTTCGCGGTGTATCTCTGGTGGAGGGTTCCCTCTCGGGAGAACAGGACCGTCGATGCTCCGCGCAGCAAGCCGAAACCGAGCCCGACGACGATCGAGACGGTGAGGAAGACGACGTTCGCCGCGGTCCAGTGGTCGAAGTCCCACAGGTCCTTGACCGAGATCGCCAGCAGGATCACCGGCGACACAGCGAGATCCTTGGCATCGACCGGTTCTCCGCGGAAGCGTCGGATGACGACGATGACGATGACGGCGATGACGATGACGGCGATGAGTGCCGGATGCATGAGAAGCCCCCTTCGGCTATATAGCATGTATGTGCTAGAACGATAGCACGATGTGGCATGGATGTGCTATAAAAGAATCATGCCGAAGATAGTCGATCCAGTTCAGCGCCGCGAAGCCATCGCCGACGCCCTCTTCGCGATCGTTGCCGATCGGGGTTTCGCCAAGATCTCACTGCGCGCGATCGCCGAGGAGTCCGGCCTGGCGATCGGCTCGATCAGACACTATTTCACGACCGCCGAAGGGATCGTGCGCTTCGCCCTCGAGACTCTGGTGGAGCGGGTCAGTGCCCGTCTCGAGGACCGTCTGGCATCGTTGTTGCCCCGACTCGAGTCCGGAGCCCTCGGTCGCGATGAGGCGAAGGAGGAGACGGTCGATCTCCTGGCCGAACTGCTTCCGCTCGATGAGATCCGGCGCCGGGAGTCCGTGGTGTGGCTGGCCTTCGAAGAGGCGGCGCGCACGGATCCCGCACTGTCCGATGTGTTCGAGACCTCCGCCAGAGGTTCTCGGCAGCTGATGGCGCGAACGGTGGAGAGCATGTCCAGACGCGGCGTGCTCCGCGCGGATCTCGATCTCGAACTCGAGGTCGATCTGCTGGCGGCGCTGGTCGATGGGCTCACCCTTCGTTCGACGCTGCACCCCGAAGTGCTGGCTCCCGAGCGTGCCCGGGAGGTGCTCGCAGCTCATCTCGAGGGTCTGCGGCGCGGGTCGGACTGAGGGAGGAGCGCCTGCCGAAACGGTTGGCCTCAGGCTCCGGCTGTGACGGACTCCGCTGCTGAGCTCCGCTTGCCGCGGGCGTTCTTTCCGCCGGTGAAGAGGAGACGGTCGATGCTGAGGCGGCCCGGACCCGCGGCCGCGATGAGCAGCGCTCCGGCCGCCAGGGCCGCGACGAGCTCCCAGCCGCCCTGATCGACGAACGGCACGGGCGTGAGGTGGACGATGACGAGCGCGCCGATGACATTCGCGGCCAAGAGGGCGCCGACCAGCGGGGTCAGTGCGCCGAGGATGAGCAGCGCACCGCCGATGAGTTCGACGAAGGTGGAGAACGGCGCTGCGAGATCGGGCAGGGGGACACCCATCTGCGAGAACGATTCAGCGGTTCCGGCGACGGTCCACTCATTGAACTTCTGCCAGCCGTGGGCGATGAAGATGGCGCCGAGGCCGATCCGGGCGATGACGGTGACGATGTCGCGGGCAATGGTCGGGAATCCGGTTGCAGCGTACACAGCGTTCTCCGTGATTGATTGAAATTGCAATTACACGGTATTGGCCGAAGATGACAGGACGCTGAACGCGGCTCGAGGATCAGGCCGGCCCGCCGCCGCGATCGACGGCCTGGAGATTTCGCGTGCACGGGTGTGAGGGGAGTGGGGGCCTCGACCCCAGACAGCGGCGCAGCCACACTGGCAGGCATGTCCGAAGAAGAACAGTCACCGCCTGATCCGCGGCACTCGCGACCTGCGGAATCCCCGTCGCTTCAGGGCACGGGACTCGAACCGGAGTCGGCGGACAAGAGCAAGAGGGTCCTCGCCTGGATCGGGGCGAGCGTCGTCTTCCTCCTGCTCGTTCTGCCGACGCTGGGCAGCCACGGGACCCACCAGAGGTTCTACGACGGAGAGCCATTCATCTGCTCGCCCGCCCTCGGTCCGGCGACGTCCTATCCTGCGAGCATGTTCGAAGAGCGTGAGTACGAGCCGAGCACACCGGACGACGTCGGCATCGGTGCCACGCGTATGGCCAAGACGGCCAGGTATGAGACCGAGAGGACGTTTCAGATCGCTGTCTGCGGCGAGCAGCGCTCCCGCCGCGTCGCCTGGGCGCTCATCCTCACTGTCGGCAGCCTGCTGCTCGGACTGTCGGCGAAGAGCGACCTCGCCCGCCCCCGCTCGGACGGCTCCCGACCGGGCCCGTGACGAGCGGGCGAGTCATCGTCGAGCGATGACCGGCGTGCACCTCGGAAAACGCGAACCCTGAGTGCGGGAGCCGGATGTCAGAAGCCGTAGGCGGCGTCCGCGGCCTCTCTGATCTCCGAGTAGGTGCGCGTGAGCACGATCGTGTCCTCGGCCAAGCGGTCGAGGCGCTGGATCACATCGTCGTTGACGATCTGATTCCGATGCAGGTCCTTCTCCTCGACGAAGGCGTAGGTCTGGACGACCTGAGCCTTCATATAGGACAGGATCGGCTGCAGCTGCTGCTGGGGGATGAGGTAGTGCTTGGCCGAACCGGCCGTAGCGACCATGCTCACCACTTTGTCCCGAAAAGCATTGACCGGCAGCAGATCGAAGACGTTCTTCAGCGTCGCCGGGATGGAGGCTTGGAAGATCGGGGTGCCGATGATGATCGCATCGGCGTCCATGAGGGCGCGAGTGAGGCGACCGGTGTCGCCGGTGTACTCGGTGAAGTTGCGGCCGTCGCTGAAGACCATGTCGACTTCGGCGAGATCGATGAGTTCGATCTCGACCTCCGGCTCCTGCTTCATCACCGACTGCGTCACGTACTCCATCACGGTCCGCGTCTTGGTTCCGACGTTCGATCCGGAGAGGGCGATGACCTTCATCAGACGAGCTCCTCTGTCTTCGCGGCTGTGTACTTCTTCACGGCCGGGATGATCTCCGAGCCGATGGTCTCGATCTGGCCCATCACCTTCTCATAGGGCATTCCGCCGAAGTCGATCTGCGCCAGGTAGCGCTGGTGGCCGAAGACCTCGTGCTGGTGGAGGATCTTCTCGACGACCTGCTGCGGGCTGCCGATGTTGACGATGCTCGCCGGATCGACGCTCTGGGCGAACAGCTGCTTGGGCATGCCCTGGCCGTTGACCCGCTTCATCCCGTCGTTGATGTGCGGGTAGAGCTCCTTGAGTGCATCCTGCGAGGTCGGTGCGGTGTGGAGGAAGCCGGCAGTGGCCACAGGCAGGGTGGCCGGATCGTATCCCTGATGACGGGCCGCCTGGCGGTAGGAGTCGACGGTCGTCTTGAACACCGAGGTGGTCCCGCCCAGGTGCGCCATGACCATCGGCACACCGGCCAGGCCGGCCTTGATGGCGCTCGCCGGTGCTCCACCCACCGCACGCCAGATGGGCAGGCTCTCCTGCGCCGGGCGGGGGAGGACCTCAGCATTGTTCAGAGGCGCTCGGAACTGTCCGCTCCAGGTGATCTCCCGCTCCTGGTTGATCTTTTGGAGCAGATCGAACTTCTCCTCGAACAGCTCCTCGTAGTCGCGCAGATCGTAGCCGAGCAGTTCGAACAGGCCCACGCGGGAGGCGCGGCCGGCCACGAGCTCGGCGCGTCCGCCGGAGATGAGGTCGATGGTGGCGAAATTCTCGAACACCCGCACCGGATCGGAGGTGCTCAGGATCGTCGAGGTGCTGCCGATGCGGATCGACTTCGTCGCCTGGGCGATGGCGCCGAGGATGACGGCGTGGGCCTGGGAGGCGAAGTACTCCTGGTGGCTCTCGCCGAGGCTGAAGAAGTCGAAGCCGGCGTCTTCCGCGGCCTCGGCGTAGCCGATGAATTCGCGGATGCGCTCCTCGGCGCTGACCCGGGTGCCGGCGACGGGGTCCGGCAGATGGTCGCCGAGGGAATAGACCCCGAACTGCAGCCCCTGGCTCGGGTCGATGCTGAGCCTGTCCATCATATTCACGGCATCGGACATGGTGTCTCCTCTGTGCTGATCGAATGTCACTTGCCATGTCAACTGACAGGGGTCGAGGATTATTCCCGTCCTTTCGATCGGTGTCAGAAGCCCCGCTGCTGGCCCTCACCTGGCTGCGGACCTCTGCCCTGCGGCGGGCCCTCGTCGCGGAGTTTGCGGCTGTTGTCGTAGAGCTTCTTCATCAGTGCGTGCAGCTGCCGCTTCTCGTCCTCGTCAAGGACATCGAACATCGTCGACTGCTGTGCCACCTGCACGGGATAGGCCCGGTCGATGAGTGCTCTGCCCTCCGCGGTCAGAGAGATGTGCTTCGTCTTCCACTCCTGCTCCCGGCGGATCAGCCCTTCGCGTTCGAGGCGGGCGAGCATCCGTGAGATGCCGCCGCCGCTGACCGTCAGGCCCGCGGCGAGGTCGGATTGGGTGATCGGTTGAAAGTTGCGGATATGAGCCAGGGCCTCGAACTGGGCGACGGTGATGCCGAACTGCCGCAGGTACTCGTTCGAGACCTGATTGCTGTTCTGGACGAAGCGGGCCATCCGCAGCCAGATGAGCGTGCTCAGTGACAGGTCCTCCACTGTGCCTCCTCGTGCTGCGCGATCGATGGGTCATGGCCATCGAATATCTCATCGATCATACGGGTCGGTCCGAGCCGGACGGCCTCGCCGGTGCGATCCGGCGCCGACGCTCACGTCGATGTGCTCGATACTCGGCTGAGGCCTCGGCGCTGGTCGGTCTCGTCTGCTGCGGGCTCTCGGCCCCGGTCAGGTCGCTCCGAGTCCGGTCGGGCGGCACGGGCGAAGGCGAGGACGATGCCGATCCCGGTCAGCGTGGCCACCAGCGATGAGCCGCCGTAGGACACGAGGGGCAGCGGCACTCCGATGACCGGCAGCAGGGTCGTGACCACTCCCATGTTGATCAGCGCTTGGCCGACGATCCAGGCGAGGACGGTTGCGCCGAGGATCCTCGTGGCTCGGTTCCGGCTGATCAGGGAGGCGCGGATGAGCCCCAGGGCGATGAGGGCGAACAGGGCGACGACCGCCAGCGTTCCGATCAGGCCGATCTCCTCGCCGATGATCGCGAAGATGTAGTCGTTGTGGGCCTCGGCCAGCCAGAACCACTTCTCGCGGCTGGCCCCGAGGCCGACTCCCGTCCATCCGCCCGACGCCAGGGCGTAGAGCCCGTGATTGGACTGCCAGTGCTGGCCGAGGGCTTCGGCCTCGCTCTGGGCATCGCCGGCGAACATCGCCCGCACTCGTGCCATCCGGTACGGGCTCGAGACGACCAGCAGAGTGACACCTGCGCAGATGGCTCCGAAGGCGATGGCGAAGTACCGCTTCGGCGCCCCGGACACGAACAGGGCCGCCAGTCCCATGAGCATGAGGACCAAGGTCGTGCCGAGGTCGCCTCCGACGACGATGAGCCCGGCCGCGACGACCACGGGGCTGAGAGTGAGCAGGAGTTCCCGAGGCCGGTAACGCCGGGAGGTCAGGCGTGCCAGGACCACGGCGAACCAGACCGCCAGGATGGGTTTGAACAGTTCCGAGGGCTGTGCCTGCAGTCCGCCGATCCGCAGCCAGTTCGTGCTGCCGTTGACCGTGGTGCCCAAACCCGGCACGAGCGGCAGGGCCAGCAGCAGAAGACCGGCCCCCATGAGCGGCCAGGCGAGGCGTTCCCAGACCCTGACCGGAGTGAGCGCGGCCAGGACCATCATGACCATCCCGGCCGCAGCGAAGATCCCCTGCCGTGAGAACACGGAGAAGGACGAAGCCCCGGTGCCGTCATACGAGGTGATCGACGTCGCCGAGAGCACCATGAGCAGACCGAGACCGACCAGGCACAGACAGGAGATGACGAGCATCGTCGTTCCCGGGAGCAGCCTCGACGGACGTTCGAACAGACTGCGCAGGGAACCCGCCGACGACGCTGCTTCAGCGGGTGCCGAGCCCATGCCATGCTCCCGACCGTCCATGAACCCTCACTGACCTCGATCCGATATGACCGACCACCATCTCAGGAGTCCGCTCGGGCTTCAAGTCGGCTTGCGGGCGGACTTCGAAACGAGGCGGCAGGTCCGTGCGGGGACGTACGATGGAGCCGTGAGCACTGCAACGAACTCCGACGACTCCCAGGGGGATGGCCTCCTCGGCGTCGGTCGGTCCGCGGCCGTCATCATCGCCTCCACCTCGGCGGCCAGGGGAGAGGCCGCCGACACCACGGGGCCGATCCTCGTCGACTGGCTGCGCGGACGCGGCTACGAGACTCCCGCGGCCATCGTCGTCCGCGACGGCGAACCCGTCGGTCAGGCCCTGCGCGAGCTGCTGGTCGACACTCCCGAAGATGAACGTCCCCGCATCATCGTCACCAGCGGCGGCACCGGTCTGGCACCGGATGACCGCACCCCGGAATTCACGGCCGAACTGCTCGAGCGCCAATCGCCGGGCCTGATCTATGCGATGTGGCGCAAGGGCCTGGAAGCGACCGCCTCGGCGGTGATGAGCCGCGGGGTCGCCGGAGTGCGCGGACGGACCTTCGTCATCAACTTCCCCGGCTCGAAGGGAGGGGTCACCGACGGCATCACCGTCATCGACGAACTCCTCGAGCACATCCAGACCTCCGTCGAGGACACGACCGACCACGGACCCCGCGTCTGACCGGTCGATTGCGCCGACGGGCGGGGCCGGGTCCGGCCTGAGGCATGTGCTAGGAATGAAGCATGACTGTCCTGCCGGATTGGAACCCGCGGGGACCGCGGGTTCGACGCGATCCCATTGCCGCCTACGACGAGATGCGCTCGCAGTGCCCGGTCGCACGCGGCCCGAGCGGAGCGTGGACACTGTTCACCCACGCCGATGTCACGGCCGCGGCAGTCGACCACCAGACGTTCTCGAACGCGGTGTCCGCTCATCTGCAGGTGCCCAACGGCCTCGACGAGGCGGTCCACACCGCGTTCCGCGCCGTCGTCGACCGCTACTTCACCCGTGAGCGGATGAGGGCGCTCGAACCGGCGATGGAGCGTGTCGCCGACGACCTCGTCTCCCGGCTCGAGGTGCCGGGATCGATCGACGCCGTCGAGATCGGCTCCCGCTTCGCCGTGCGAGCGCAGAGCATGTGGCTGGGATGGCCGGCAGCGCTCGAAGAGGAGCTGCTCGAGTGGATCGGCGACAACCATGCCGCCACCCGATCACGGGACCGGACGCGCACGGCCGCCGTCGCCCAGCGGTTCGACGAGATCATCCGCAGCCTGACCGACTCCCGCCGCGAAGCCGGCGATGCCGCACCCGATGACGTGACCACCGAGCTCGTTCGGGACCGAGTCGACGGCAGACCGCTGACCGATGACGAGATCGTGTCGATCCTGCGCAACTGGACCGGGGGAGACCTCGGCTCGATCGCCCTGTGCACCGGCGTCATCCTCAACTACCTCGCGAAGCACTCGCACGTGCAGGACCGGCTGCGCTCCGGCGTCTCGACCCGCGAATTCGATGCGATCCTCGACGAGATCCTGCGCATCGACGATCCCTTCGTGTCCAACCGCCGCATCGTCACCGACACCGTGACCGTCGGCGATCGGACGCTGCGGGCCGGAGACCGGGTCATCCTCAACTGGACGGCGGCCAACCGGGACCCGCGCATCTTCGGCGACTCCGAACAGTTCGATCCCGAGACCAACGCCGCGTACAACCTCGTCTACGGCATCGGCAAGCACGTGTGTCCGGGCAGGCCGCTGGCCACGCTCGAGCTGCGCGCGCTGACCCGTGCCGTCCTTGAGAGCACCTCGCGGATCGAACCCGATCCGGAACAACCGGTGAAAAGAGCCCTGCCGCCCGTCGGCGGGTTCGCCACCGCTGGGATCCGCCTCGCCTGACGACCGTCGGCAGGAGCGTGGGACAATGTGAGTGACAGGCTCTTGGCCAGAAGAAGGAGCGCGCTGTGAGTACCCCGGAAGTCGCTGGTCCCGACGACGGAGACGACCACGGACGAAGGATGTGAGCAATGCGGATGCGCAAGGCGGTTCGCGCCAGAGTCCACAAGTTCGACGCCACCGGTGAGACCTCCGCCGGTCCCGACTCCCTGGCCGGGGAGGAGCCGCTGGAGATGCAGCTGGATGGTGAACAGTACGCCGTGACCATGCGCACCCCCGGCAATGACGTCGAGCTCATCTCCGGCTATCTGCTCTCCGAGGCGGTTGTGACCGCCATGGACGACATCGAGGAGATCAACTTCTCCGCCGGCATCGCCCCGGACGGGACCCGGAACTACAACGTCGCTCGCGTGAGGCTGCGACCGGGCGTGTGGAATCCCGAGTCGGCACCGGCCCGGAACGTCTACACCTCCTCCTCATGCGGGATCTGCGGCACCGCTGCCGCCGATGCGGTGACGAAGACCTCGGCTTTCCCGCTCATCCCCGCCTCCTGCCATCTCGAAGACGATGAGGAGTACGAGTTCCCCCAGCTGATCTCCGCCGCTCGCATCGGGCAGCTGCCGGACAGGCTGAGGCAGACGCAGACGATCTTCGACAAGACCGGGGGAGTCCATGCCGCTGCGCTCTTCGCCGTCGGCGACGACCCGGACGCCGAACCCGAGCTCCTCATCGGACGCGAGGACGTGGGCCGGCACAACGCCGTGGACAAGGTCATCGGCTGGGCCATGGCCAACCATGAGAAAGGCCTGCCGCTGCGGTCGACGGTCCTGCAGGTCTCGGCCCGGGCATCGTTCGAACTCGTGCAGAAGTGTGCGATGGCCGGCATCCCGATGATGTCGGCGGTCAGCGCACCTTCGGCGATGGCCGTCGACTACGGCCGGGACGTGGGTGTGACCGTCATCGGCTTCAACCGCGGGGGACGGTTCAACGCCTACTCCTATCCCGAGCGCGTCGCCTGATCCTTCCTGCCGATGCGCGGGGCCTGACCCTTCCCGCCGATGCGCGGCGCCGGAGCGCGGGCGGCCGCGCCGCCTGTGCGGATGACCTGCTCGCGTGCATGTGCACACAGGACCGGCCGTGCACGCATGCGCACGGCCGGTCCAGTGCCAGCGGTCAGTAGCGGAAAGTGGCGATGACCTCGTCGGGGCGATCCTCATCGCCCAGGGTCCGCAGGGACCCGGAGGTTCGAACGGTCGACAGGACCGCGTCATTGGCCAGCACGTAGGTGTCGCTCGACTGCCGTCGGATCCCCGTCCGGGGAAGGTAGAGCGTGTCGATGCGGCCCTCCTGGCCGGCATGGGCGATCTCCGCCGGGTCGAGCGATCCCTTGCCGTTGTGGACCAGCGACATCACCCGGTCGCGCTCGACCGACTCGCGGGCGAGCTCACTGTCGTTGATCAGCCTCCATGCCGCCGAACGCAGATCCTCCGGCTGGGAGTGCTCGGGACTGCCGGGGATGACCTGGTCGTGGATGGCCGGATAGGGGCTCGCTTTGCGGAAGATCGGCAGGTATTCCGCCACCGAGGCGAGCACCAGAGGCTGCGACCGAGCGGTGCCGAGCTCGGCACCGACGGCCTTGCCCACGGCCCGGATGAACTTCTCGGTGAGCATCGAGTCGGTGTCCGCGGTTCCGCCCTGACCGTAGAAGGCGGCATCGCCTCCGCCGACGGCACGGAACTGCAGCGACTGCTCGGGAAGGTCGCCGACCACCTCGTCGAAGGACTCGGGGATGGAACCGAGCGGCAGCTCCTCGATGGAATTGCGGGTGGCGTCGAAGAGGCGCACCGAGTTCTTCGCCAGGGCGAGGATGTAGCACTTGCCGCTGGATTCGAGGACCGGGACCAGGGGCAGCACATCGAATCGGTTGTCGACGACGACGGACTGCTCGACCTCGATCGGGATCCTCACCGCCGAGTGGAAGCCCGCCTCGGCGAAGATCGCCAAGCCCCGGCTCTGCTGCCTCCAGTACGAGGAGTCCGAGACGAGTTCGCGGATCGGGGACAGGATGGACTCCGTCTCACCGTTGCTCGTTCCGAGCTCGTGGAAGCGCTCGGCCGCGTGGTTGATCTGGTTCTTCAGCACCGTCGCCGAGCGATCGGCTTTCGTGCCGGTGACATCGGTGGGAACGTAGAAGCTGGCTTTGGGGCCGGTCCCCACCTCACGGGAGAACAGGTCGGTGAAATCGAGCGAATCGACGATTCCCTGGGCAGTGGTGGTCATGAACAGAGGCCTCCTTGACTGCGGATCACGAATGTCCCTATCCCTTCCTGAGCCTACCTGAACCGGGCCGCAAATGGGCGTCTTCGACGGGATTGAGGGTTCTGTACGTCTGCATTCACCCGATCAGCTGCAGGGTCTCTTCGACGATGACGACCGCGGCGATGAACAGGACGAAGACGCCGAAGCCCTTGCGCAGTCCACGATCGGGGACCCGACTGCTGAGCCAGAACCCGAGGAACGAACCGATGACGGCGGCTGCCGCGATGCTCAGCGCCAGCACCCAGTCAAGAGGCGTCGAGACCGCATAGCCGATCAGCCCGGCCCCCGACTGCATGGTGACGATCATCAGGGACGTCGCCACTGCCAGTCTCATGGGCAGGCGTGCCAGCAGGGCGAGTGCGGGGACGATGAGGAAGCCGCCCCCGGCGCCGACGAACCCGGACACCAGCCCGACGACCGCACCGGTGATGACGATCTTGACGACCGGCAGCTTCGCTGACTCCTCCTCATCGCCGTTGCCCTTCCGGCCGCGGATCATCGCCACGGCCGCAGCGATCATGACGGCGGCGAAGGAGAACATGAGGATCGCCGAGGGGACCGAGCTGCCGAGCCTGCCCCCGGCGAACGCGCCCGCCATGGAGGCGAAGCCGAAGATGATCCCCGTCCGCCACTGCACCCTCTTCTTCAGCGCATGCAGGGTCAGGCTGACCGCCGAGGTGACTCCGACGATGAGCAGCGACGACGGGATCGCCTGCACCGGTTCCAGACCCGTGATGTAGGTGAGTACGGGGACGGCGAGGATAGCCCCGCCGCCTCCGAGCAGTCCGATGGACACGCCGATGACCAGTGCGAGGGCGAAGGTGATGATGAGTGAGACGTCCATGAGCTCCCGATTCCGGGCACAGCTGCGCATCCGGCGATGCGATCATCCGCCGGATGCGCAGCTGTGCCGATTTGCCTCTGGCCGGCCCGCCAGCGGTGTTTACTTCTGAGCGGCCTGCCAGCCGAGGTAGCTGCCCTCGAGCTCGACGACGTGATGTCCGGCGCGGCGCAGCGCGCTGGCGGCCACGGAATTGCGGACACCGCTGCGGCAGAACGTCACGACCGTGCCGTCGTCGGGCAGCTGGTCCTGATTCCACAGCACCCTGCCGGCGCTGAGCTGCTGTGCCCCCGGGATCGTTCCCTCGGCGTATTCCGAGGCGTTGCGGACGTCGAGGAGCAGATCGAAGTTCGTCGAGGTCAGGTCCTCGGGCGAGACCAGTTCGGGCACAACGGTGGGCAGGCCGTCGAGGCCGGTGACGAAACCGGAGACATCGTCGATGCCGACCCGGATGAGATGGTCCCACAGCATCTGTGCGAGTTCACGGTTGTCGGCGAGAACGACGAGCGGCAGATCATCGGACTCGGGGTCATAGGCCCAGCCGGCGTGAGTGGCCGGTTTGTTGAAGAGGGGGACATTGATCGATCCGGGCACGGTTCCACGATGGACCTCGTGCTGGTCGCGGGTGTCGACGAAGACGATGGAGCCGTCCTCGATGTCCTTCTTCACGGCCCCGGCATCGAGCTCGGGCAGGCGGTCGCGGTGTCCGAGGATCGCCGGTCCGTCACGGTTCTGCCGCTTCATCCGCCCGAAGTAGGCGGGAGCGTCGGGCTGTCCGGCCAGGAGCTCGTCGATGAAGCCCTGTTCGTCGTCGTTCGCGACGTAGTGGCTCCACCAGGAGAAGTTCCGTTCGTAGCCGACCGTGGTCGTGGGCACGGCCCCGAGTGCCTTGCCGCAGGCGCTGCCGGACCCGTGGGCCGGGTAGATCTGGACGTAGTCGGGCAGGGCCAGGAGCTTGTCGCGCAGGCTGGCGAACATCTGCTTGGCGCCTTCGTAGCGGGTGTCGACTCCGCCGGCCGCCTCGTCGAGCAGGTCCGGCCGGCCGAGATCGCCGACGAAGACGAAGTCGCCGGTGAACAGGTAGCCGGGCTCATCGGCGGCGGCCCCGTCGGTGAGCTTGAGGCTCAGATGCTCGGGAGTGTGCCCCGGAGTGTGGTCGACGGCGATCGTGAGGTTGCCGATCTCGATGGTGTCACCGTCGTGGAGGCGGCGGCCGTCGAAGCCGTACTGCCAGTCCGCTCCGCCTTCGCCGGAGAGGTGGACGGTGGCTCCGGTCGCCTGTGCCAGCTCCCGGGTGCCGGAGAGGTAGTCGGCGTGGATGTGGGTCTCGGTCACATGCGCGATGCGCATGCCGTTGGCCTCGGCCATGTCGAGGTAGACCTGGACGTCGCGGCGGGGGTCGATGACGATGGCGTCGTTCGTCTGCTGACAGCCGATGAAGTAGCTGGCCTGAGAGAGGTCTTCGTCGTAGATGCGTTCGAGAAGCATGGTGTGTCCTTCTTAAGTGGTCTGACTGCTGTGGAGGGCCGTCGGCAGGGGAAGTCGCCGGCGGTGCGTGGGATCAGGCACGGCCCTTGAGGATGAGGTTCCAGTACATGGCGGGCAGGCCGTAGCGTTTGAGGTACCACATGTCCCGCCGCTCATGGGTGGTGTCGATGAGCGGGATGCTCGGCGCCGGCTGCATGCTGTAGTCGAACTCGGCCAGGAGCATGGTCTTCCGCGAGGTCGTGATCGGGCATGAGGCATAGCCTTCGTAGCGTGCCGTCAGGCGGCGGTGCTCCATGGCGGCCAGGAGGTTGTCGACCAGGACCGGAGCCTGCTTCCTGATGGCGGCGCCGGTCTTCGAATTCGGGGTCGAGCCCGCATCGCCGAGGGAGAAGATCTCCGGCCACTGAGTGTGCTGCAGCGTGTTGGGGTCGACGTCGACGTACCCGTTGGGGTCATCGGCCTTCCTCACCGGACTGTCCTTGATCCAATCGGGTGCCGACTGCGGCGGCACGACATGGAGCATGTCGTAGCCGACCTCGTCGCTGGTCCCGGCGAAGTTGTCGGTGATGGACACCGTCTGAGCGCTCGGGTCGATCTCGGTGACCTCGCTGCTCAGCCTGACGTCGATGCCGTAGCGCTTGACGGCCTTGTCGAGTTCGTTCGAGAACACCTCGACGCCGAACATCGCCGGAGTCGGCAGGACGAGGATGATCCGGATCGCGTCGAGCACACCCTGCTGGCGCCAGTAGTCGGCAGCGAGGTAGGCGATCTTCTGCGGCGCTCCGGCGCATTTGATCGGGCCCGAGGGCATCGTGAAGACAGCGGTTCCCCTGCGCAGGCCCTTGATGAGCTTCCAGGTCTTTGGGGCCAGGTCGAACCGGTAGTTGCTCGACACGTTCGGAGTGTCGATGGCCTCGGCCATGCCGGGGATGCGGTCCCAATCGAGCTGGAGGCCCGGGCTGACGACGAGGTAGTCGTAGTCGACCTCGGCCTCGGAGGCGAGGGTGAGCCTGCGTTCGTCCGGGTGGATCTGTGTGACTGCGTCCTTGATCCAGGCCACGCCCTGGGGCATCACCTCGGCCTGCGGACGCACGCTCTCGCTGCGATCGGCCGCACCGCCGCCGACGAGCGTCCACAGCGGCTGGTAGAAGTGTTCGGTCTGCGGTTCGACGACGGCGACATCGTCCTGACCGGCGTTGCGCAGTCGTGCTGCCACGCTGAGGCCGGCGTTGCCTCCGCCGATGATGACGATCCTATGGTGCATTCCCACGGTCGCTTCCCCCTGAACTGTTGACGACGGTGCCACCGACGAGGTGGCCGGTGCGGGATCCGTAATGTACGTACATTTCTAATGTACGTACATTTGGTGCGTTTGTGAATCCCTGTCGTGAATCAGTTCGGGACTCGCCCGAGGCAGGGGCGGGTCCGGTGAGGCAGGGGTGCCCGATCGGGCAGAGGGGGTGAGGGTGCCAGGGAGCAGCGGCGGTCAGACGGGCGCGCGGCTCAGGGGTAGGAGGTCGAGACGGTGAAGCGGTCGCCGCGGATGACCGTCTGTCGCCATTCGATCGCGCGGTCGTCGATGCGGCCGATGCGTTCGATGAAGAAGGCCGCCGATCCGGGCTCGCAGGACAGCGCCCGGGCCTGGTCCTCGCCGAGGTTGATCGAGTGCAGGGTCTCATCGCCCGAGGTCAGGGTGAGCCCGCAGCAGCGCTGGAGTGCCTCGTACAGGGCCGTGTTCCGCAGGTCCATGTCGAGGATCCCGCGGGCCTCGGGGCGCAGCCACACCTCGTCCTCGGCCAGGGGCTCCTCGTCCGCGTAGCGGGTTCTGGCGATGTGGACGAGCTCGGTGTCGGCGTCGAGGCCGAGTTTCCGTGCCGCCTGCGGCGAAGTCGCAATCTCGGCGATGCGGATGGTGCTGCGCTGGCTCATCTCGGCGCCCCTGACGGCGGCGAAGAGGCTGTAGATGGGGCCGAAGGCATGCTCGCCCGAGACATTGACGACCTGGGAGGGCCGGCCCGGCTGGGCGGTGACCGTGCCCTTGCGCCGCAGCGGGGTCAGAGCTGCCCGGATCGTCGAGCGGCTGACACCGTACTGCTTCGACAGCTCGAGTTCGCCGGGGAAGGCATCGCTGAAATCGCCGGAGCGGATCCTGGATTCGAGGTCGTCGCGGACGGCAGCCCATAGCGGCTGACGGCTGCGCGGCGACCGGTCGTCGGCCGAGGAGGAGCGTCCAGATGAAGTGACCATGTCACCTAGTGTGCCCGACGTCGGTCGGAGGTTTCTGCACCGTCTCGGCCGGCGCCGGTTCGGGCAGTTCGATGTTCGCCGCAGCGAGTGTGTCTGAGATCGAGGAGCTCATTTCGCGTTCCTCCATTCGTCGACAGCGGACACGAGGCGTTCGATGGCCTCATCGACCGTCGAACGGGGGCAGCCGAGGTTGGCCCGCATGTACCCGCGGCCCTCGGTGCTGAACTTCTGTCCCTGATCGAACCAGATCCGGGCCTTGGTGAGCATGAAGTCCTGGAGCTCCTCGGCGTCCATGCCCAGCCCGCGGCAGTCCATCCACGCCAGGTAGAGGGAATCGGCCGGGATCACGGTGATCTCAGGCACCCGGGTGTTGACCTCGTGGGCGAAGTGCTCGTGGTTGGCGCGGACGTAGGCGACGAGATCGTCGACCCATCCGGCTCCGTGGGTGTAGGCCGCTTCGCAGGCCACCATACCCAGGACGTTGACCAGCGGGAACATATTGCGTTCGTACTGGCGGCGGAACTCCCCGCGCAGGTCCTCGTTGGCGATGATGGTGTTCGCGCACTGCAGCCCGGGCAGGTTGAAGGTCTTCGACGGGGCGGTGCAGGTGATGGAGTTCTGGGCGAATTCCTCGCTCAGGGAAGCGAACGGGATGTGCCGCTTCTCGGGGTTCATGATGAGGTCCTCGTGAATCTCATCGGAGATGACGAGGATGTTATGCCGGGCGCAGATCTCACCCATGGTGCGCAGCTCATCCTCGCTCCAGACGTTGCCGGTCGGGTTGTGGGGGTGCGAGAGGATGAAGATCTTCGTGTTCGGCTCGATCGCGTTCTCGAAGACCTCGGCATCGAAGGCATAGCCGTTCTCGGTGCGGGTCAGCGGTGCGAAGGCAGGGTGGCGACCGTTGAGACGGACGTCGTCGTGGAAGTGCGAGTACACGGGCGGCTGCATGAGGATCGAGTCGCCGGGGTTCGAGAACGCCTGGACGGCGACCTTGAGGCTGGTGATGATGCCCGCGGCCGGAGTCACCCAGTCGGTGTCGATTTCCCAGCCGAACCGGTTGCGCTGCCAGCCGGCGACGGCTTCGAGATAGCTCGGGGTGGGCCCGGCCGGGTAGCCGAAGACTCCGTGGTCGACGGCGGTGTGGAGGGCGTCGGTGACGGCCTTCGGGGCAGCGAAGTCGGTGTCGGCGACCCACATCGGCAGCGGATCGGCCGCCCACTGCTCGGGGGTGAGCAGGGCGGCGCCGGCCTGCCACTTCATGGAATTGCTGTTGCGACGATCGACGACGTGATCGAAGTCGTGGTGGGCGTTTTCGCTCGTTCGGTTCGCCTCTGTGGCGGAGTCGATGCTCATCGGGGTTCTCCTTTTTGTCTGCGTCCGTTTCAGACTATGTGAAACAGGCGGCAAGGTGTTCGCGAGTTCTCGCCCCGGGGCCCCACGAGAAGCTAGGATTATCGATATGGATGCGATCGACCGCAAAATTCTTGCCCTGCTGCAGGCGAATGGGCGAATGACTTTCACGGAGCTCGCCGCCGAGGTCCAGCTGAGCGTCTCCCGCTGCCAGCGTCGGGTCCGCGATCTGCGTGCCGATGGAGTCATCCGTGACTACCGCGGAGTCATCGACGCGAAGAAGGTCGGACTCGGCTTCGAGGTGATCGCCTTTGCGACTCTGGCCCACCCGGACGCCATCCATGACTTCGACCTCGCGGTCGAGGCGGTGCCCGAGATCGTCGAGGCCCAACGGCTGTTCGGGGAGCCGGACTACTTCATCCGCATCGTCGCTGCCGACCGCGAGGCCTATCAGCGTCTCTACGACGAGCGGCTGAGCAAACTGCCGGGATTGCGCAGCCTCAATTCGACGATCGTGATGAAGGAGGTCGTCGCCGCCCGCGGACTTCCGCTCGACCACGGACGCTGAGGCACGCGCGCTTTATCGCGCACGGAATGCTGAGGTCCGCGCGGCACGAAAGCGAACCGGACCGGTGTGATCGGTCGGTGCTATCGTCGGGCGCATGGGAACCGATGATGATCTCACCCCAGCCAGAAGCGCTCTGACGATCGAGGACGCACAGAGTCTCTGGGACGTGGAGCCGGGCTTCTTCGACACCTGCTCCTACGGTCCTCCGCCTCGCAGCGGGTGGGACGCCCTGCAGGTCTCATTGGACCAGTGGCGATTCGGCACCACAGGCTGGCAGCCCTGGGCCGAATCCGTGCAGACCTCGCGTGAGCTGTTCGCCCGATTGGTGGGGACCACGGCGAATCGCGTCGCGACCGGAGCGGCGGTCTCGCAGCTGCTGGCCCCCATCGCCTCGGCGCTGCCGGACGGGTCGACGGTTCTCGTGCCCGACATCGAGTTCACTTCGGGAGTCTTCCCCTTCGCCGTCCACACCGACCGCGACATCACTGTGCGGACCGCGCCGCTGTCGGACCTGGCCGAGGCGATCGGGGAGGATACGAGTCTCGTGAGCTTCTCGGCCGCCCAGTCGGCCACCGGTCAAGTCGCCGACATCCCCGCGATCGTGACCCGCGCCCGCGAAGTCGGGGCCATCACCGTTCTCGACGCGACGCAGGCCGCCGGTTGGCTGCCGCTGCGGGCCGACGACGTCGACTACCTCGTCGTCACCGCCTACAAATGGCTCTGCGCCCCGCGAGGGACCGCCTTCCTCACGATGAACCCCGGAGTGGGGAACAAGAACGCTGCCTTCGCGCGGCGGCTCAAGCCGACGGCGGCCGGGTGGTTCGCCGCCGACGATGCCACATACGGGATGCCGCTGCGGCAGGGTGACGGGGCACGGGCCTTCGACATCTCACCGGCCTGGCACAGCTGGGTCGGCACCGCACCGGCCCTCGAAGTGCTGCTGTCGGTCGGCATCGAAACCATCCATGACCACGATGTCGGCCTGGCCAACCGGTTCCGCTCCGGCGTCGGACTGGGGGAGTCGGATTCGGCGATCGTCTCGCTCGAGGCGAGTCGGACCGAGATCGACCGACTGCGGAAAGCCGGGATCCGCTTCTCGGTCATGGACGGTCGGGCCCGCTTCGGCTTCCACATCTTCAGCACCGAGGCCGATGTCGATGCGGCCCTGGAGGCGTTCGACCGGTAGCGGACTCAGCTGTCCTCGGAGTCCTCGACGACCCGATCCGTGGCCAGCAGCGTCCGGTCACCGGCCCTGAGCGTGCCCAGGCCCTCGGTGGTGAACGTCACCGGCACCGCGACGGTGCCCGAACCATCGGCCGGATAGCCGCGGGCGAGGCTGCCGGTCGCCGCGTTGTGGACCCGCAGGGTGCCACCTTCACGCAGATAGATCAGGCCTCCGACCGCCGCTTCGAGTTCGACCGATTCCGGCACCGAGACCGGCAGTTCGTTCTTGCCTGTGTCGTCGATGACCGTCAGCCCCTGCGTGCTGAGCGTGACGACCGCCCCGGTGTTCGCATCCTGGGCGACCCCGCGGGCGTCGTCATCGAGCAGCTCACCGGTCTCACGGTCGAGCACCGGCCCGACTCCGTCGCCGGCGTCGAGGGCGATGACATCCTCACCCGGATCGGCGTCGGGGACCGCGCGCAGCTCATCGGCGTCCCAGCCGTTGTCCGGCAGCGACATCTCCCAGGACTGCTCACCGGTGGCGCGCAGCGTCTGGCCGTCGATGCTCAGGATCGTGCCCTTGTACTCGCCGAGGCGGCGCACGTCTGAGGATCCGTCCTGCACTGCCTCGCCGGTGGCCGGGTCGAGGGCGAGAGCTTCGGTGGGATCGGCATCCTCGGCGGCGAAGACCGTGCCGGGTCCGCGCATCGGGCCGGGCACGTCGACCGGTCCCCACTTCTGCTTTCCGGTCTCGAGGTCATAGGCGCTGGCGGTGACGTCCTCGTCGCAGTCGGTCGACGAATCGGAATCGGTGAGCACGGCCAGCGGAGAGCCGTCGGCATCGGTGCTGACGGTGAATCCGGTGCATCCGCTCGGTCGCTTCGCCTGCCACAGCGTGGAGCCGTGGACGTCGACGGCGGAGAAGTCGAGGGTCCCATCATCGGTGCTCGCAGACAGGAAGACGTCACCGAGGTGCGCCGGCGGCAGGGCCCACCCGGGTTCGACGAGCTCGAGGGGTTCGACGACCAGCGGCAGCTGCAGATCGGAGCCGTCGACGGCATCGAGGTCGGTCGTGACCTGCTCGGGACTCCGGTCGAAGTCGTCGGGAGCCTGGGAGCAGCCGGCGAGGATGAAGGCGCCGATGAGCGGTCCGGCGAGGGCGGAGAGGAGTCTGCGGGTGCGCATGGTTCAGTGCTTCGCTCCCGGCGACTGCGTGGGCTTCGCCGGCTCCTCGGCCGCGGCGGCGCGACGGGCGCGGCGACGCTCATAGAGGAACCACAGGACGATGGCCAGCACCGCCAGCACGCAGACGACGATGATGTCGGTCGTGGTCGAGGACCAGGAGCTCACCCATTCCTGAGCATGGGCCAGGGTGGTCGTGGGCACCAGCGACGGTGCGGACACGAGGCCGTTGGTCGCCCAGAACACGATGCCGACGGCGATCATCAGGACACCGGTGACCATCGAAACGATCGGCAGCCGGCGACCGAGGAACGAGACCGAACCCCCGCGGAGGATCGACCGGGAGCGGGTGCCCACACGGGTCCACAGGGCCGCGATGATGAACAGCGGCACGACCATCCCGGCCCCGTAGACGGCGAGCATGATGCCGCCGAGGACGAAGCTGCCCTCGGTCGCGGCCAGGGTCAGCACCGCGCCGAGGATGGGCCCGGCGCAGACTCCGGCGATCCCGCTCGTGGCGCCGAGGAGGAAGGTCTTCGTCCATCCGGTCGCCTGCGCGGAGCGCTGCCGGGCGGCATCGGCTCCCGGCAACATCCTGGCCGGGTCGAAGCCGAAGCCGAAGAACTGGACGATGCCGAGGACGATGAGGATGACCGAGGCGACGAGGACGATCGCGCCGCGGTGGGAGGTGAACAGGGCCCCGAGCGTACCGGCGCCCATGCCCAGGGGGATGAGCACGAGCAGCATGCCCACATAGAAGAGGAGGCCGTGGAGGATCAGGCGCGAGCCCGCCCCGACGGTGGAGCCGAAGAACGCCGGCAGCAGGAGTGCGGCGCAGGGACTGAGCAGCGCGAGGATTCCGCCGATGAAGGCGCTGAGCAGGCTGATGTCCATCAGTTCTGTCCTTTCTTCGCCGTCTCGACGGCATCGACGAAGACGTCCGTGGGCTGGGCGCCGACGTACGGCTGCCCATCGAGGATGAACGTCGGAGTGGAGAACGCGCCGAGATCGGTGCCCATGGCGGCGTTGTCCGCTACCGCCTCGGCGGTTTCCTGGGAGTTCATGTCCGAGGTGAATCGGTCGGTGTCGAGTCCGATCTGCTCGGCCACCGCGGTCAGGGCTTCGGGCGTGAGCTCATCGGGGGAGCGGGGCTTGCCGTCTGAGAACAGGGCGTTGTGGAATTCCCAGTGCTTGTCCTGCAGGGCCGCGGCATAGGCGGCCTTCGCGGCCTGCTCGGACGCGGAGCCGAACACATTGACCTCGCGCCATTCGATGCGCAGATCCCCGGAATCGACGTAGTCGAGCATCTGCGGCAGCGTGTCCTGCGACCAGGCGGCGCAGTAGGGGCACTGGTAATCGGAGAAGACGACGAGTCTGACGGGT
>Ga0209487_1001399_pt1 | contig 20412 bp, 19 predicted proteins | sample Poulit2012_FD_187524 | JGI IMG/M metagenome (GOLD analysis project Ga0209487, IMG submission 187524) | Agricultural soil microbial communities from Georgia to study Nitrogen management - Poultry litter 2012 (SPAdes) (version 2) | ecosystem: Environmental > Terrestrial > Soil > Agricultural land...
TTTTGCTCTGCGTTTTGGCGCTACGCTACGCCCCCTATGGTGCTGCTGACCTGCCGCTTTCAGCACGCGATAAAAGCTTGATTCAGAAGCGATATATATACCCTTATCAAGCAGATCAGGCACAATCCGGTGTCTTTCAGGGTAGTTGGAGCATGACTTATGCGACTTCTAATGGCGTGTGATCATCAATGACCTCCGTTGGTTTTTCCGGGTTGAGCCAGACACTACCCACGGGCTGCCAGTTACGGGTTTTCCCCGACCAGCGGGCAGGATTATCTCGTCTGGCTTGCTGGTAGAGTTGATGGCGCTTTGCCAGGATCTCGGTATCCAGACCAGCATGGCGTTGTGCTGGGGTCACGTACCGGATCTCACTGGGACGGTGTTCGTGGTTGTACCAGGTAACGAACCGAGCCACCCAGCGCCGAGCATGGTAGAGATCACCAAACCCCTCTGTTGGGTATTCTGGCCGATACTTACAGGTACGAAACAGCGATTCGGAATAGGCATTATCGTTGGAGACGCGTGCCCGACTGTACGATGGGGTCACACCCAATTGTTCAAGTTTGGCATGAATGAGCGAGCCTTTCATAGCCGAACCATTGTCGCCATGCAGTACGAGAGGATGGTGGCGACACTGTTCGCGCAGCACGGCACGATGGATGACTGTGGCGCTGTTGGCCATGGTTTCAGCTTCAAACACTTCATGGCCAACGATCTTGCGGCTGTAGATATCAATAATGAGATACAGATAGAAGAACTGGCCTCGAATCCGAGTAGGCAAGTAGGTCACGTCCCAGCTCCAACAAACATTGGGTTTGTTTGCACAATGTCGGCGTGGTGGCCCTTGTCGACGAGGCGGTGCTTGGCGGCCCCGGCGATGCTGTTCATTGGCGGCATGGAGGATGCGGTAAAAACTCGATTCCGATGCCAGGTAGCGCTGTTCATCATCAAGCAAGCGGGTCACGATCTGTGCTGGAGGCAAGCTGGCAAAGGCAGGCCGATGGCAGACATCTAACACAGCTTGTCGTTCCGAGGCGCTTAGCGCATGAGCTGGCTTGGGGCGGACGGTATGCGGGCGTTGATCCTGTCCGCCCTTGGACCAGCGTCGGTAGGTGTTTTTCCGATACCGAGCTCTTGGCAGATGCGATATAGTCGCGCTCCGTTGCGCCGGGCCTCATTGACCAATGCAAGGATTTGACGGCGATCTGTGGCATTAGTCATTTTTCCTCGTCCCCCCAAATCGCCTGGACTTTTTTTCGCAAAGTCAGAAGCGCTGCGGTTTCTGCCAGGGCAGCATCTTTGCGGCGCAGTTCTCGTTCGAGTTCGCGTAGGCGCTTACGATCCGCTTTGGACGTTTCGGTTTGGCGAGCAGCCAGCTCATCACTGCGCGCGTTGGCCTGCTCGCAGCTGGCCCGCCAGCGTTGAATCTGTTCCGGATACAACCCACGACGGCGGCAATACTCAGCCAACTCCTGTTCGGTCAGTGCTGCAGTTTCCAACACCGCATTAAATTTCTCGGGCGAACTCCAGCCATCAGGCGTCCCTGAGGTATTAGGCAGCAGTTGACCACGTTTGCGGGCCTGCTTGCGCCAGTTATATATGGTGGCTGCTGATACACCTTCCTCTGCGGCCAGCTCCTTGACAGTGCGGTTATAGGGCGCTTGTAGCTTGTCGAGAATAGCTTGCTTGCGCTCTTGGGAATATCTCATTGAAATCCTCTTCATGCCCCAGATGAATACCAAATTCTAACAGGTAATGAAGCTCCAACTATCCTGATTGAGGGGGCATGATGCTCGGCGATCGCAACACACAGCTGTGGACTTTCTTGCTAGTGCACGACTTTTTCTTGTTTCCTCCCCAATAAACTCTATCCATATGCACTGTTATGAATGAGGTAGTTACAATGGTGATGTGGTTCATCCAGATCTCAAAGTGGATAATCCCGTTAATCCATCGGCCTATTAAACGTAAACTATGCCTATTTAAATAGAGGGAAAGAGATAAAGGGAAAAAAAGAAATGAAGAAATAAAAAGCGAATGTACATAATTTAAGGCGGGGAGAAATATCCCCGCCGTTTTTTTGCTTAAGCAGAATCTGTACGCGAGCCTTTCTTTACTCTTTTGAAATTCTATCCCAGTGCCTTCTATATTCTTCTGTTTCATCGATACAAGAAAAACATAACAAGCCATCGTAGGACATTGACAACTCTAGCGCATTATCGAGCTCTTCTTCTGTCAGTATTGCTTTGCAGTTATTAAAATGGCCCCCTGGGTTAGTGACACCTACACACTCTTGATCAAATAAGTGATTGATAACGTTTTTCTGCTTATCACTTAAGCTGTCATAGCCATTGTCAATAGCGGCTTTGGCTATGCCTATGACGATATCCTTCTCATTGTTAATAAGGTCCTGCTCATAAAGCTTTTTTAGAATGCTTTGTTTTCTTGGCATTTTATCCTCCTGGTTAGTTTAGATTATTTCGAATACTGAACCTTTGCTTGGGCTAAATAATCTTTCATATAGTTTGGTCGCATATTCATCAGTCATGCCTGAAACAAAATCACAGAGTACTCGCTTTTTCTGGTGGTCACTATTTGTTTGCTCATATCGTGCTTTTGTTCCTTCAGGCAAAAGCCTTTTAGGGTCAGATGCGAGGGCTGTGAAGAGGTCAATAATTATTTTTTGACCTTTAAACTCTAACTGCTGCACGCTAGGGCTTTTAATTACCTTGTCAGTGACAATAGACAAAATAGCGTCTAAGAATTTATTTGTATCTTTTTTTAATACAGCGTTCCATTTTAATAGAGGAGACGAAGCCTCAGTCATCCTTGAGTAATTGATACTGATATTACTAATGAAATGATGTACTAAGTCCCCTATGGATTTCTTTAATCTAAAGCTTTCACCTGAAAAGAGATTATTCGTTAATGTCTCATAGTCGTATGGGAAATTTTCATTTACATATTCTTTGCACTCAGCTATTTTTTTATTCCCTTCCCAATCATCACGTGTGATTAGTTTTAATTCAATGGAGTCTTCTAAATCATGTACTCCATATGAGATATCATCTGCCAAATCCATAATTGAGGTATCAAGGCTTTGGTGGATAGTTTGTCGATGCATCTTTTCCCCGTCTTTTATTGTTTCTGTAAATTCCTTCTTCTCTGCATCACTAAAAGGCTTTAATACCCATTCGATTAACTCACGTTCATCATCTAGGTAACATTTTGGCGGGGTTTGTAGTTTTGCACTGGACAACCAGGGTTGTGCGGGTAATTTGCTGTAAGCGTTCTTTTGCACTAAAGCGCTATATGGCGCTGGATATTTCAAAACCCCTAGCAATAAACGTCTGGTAGGATTAATACCATTGCTTTCGCTATATTTTTCTAGTTTTGAGAGCAGCCTCAGCGTTTGTCCATTGCCCTCAAAACCACCGTGCTCACGCATACAAATATTGAGAGCGACCTCACCGCCATGTCCGAACGGTGGATGACCAAAATCATGAGCCAAGCAAATAGAGTTCATCAACATATGGTCGGGTAGGCTGCTTAAAATTTCTTGTTGGTCTTTTTCCTCGAGGTTTACTTGTAGAAAGCGCAGTATCCCTGTCCCTATTTGTGCCACCTCCATGGAATGGGTCAATCTGGTTCGGTAGAAATCACTATCACCTAAACCTAGTACCTGGGTTTTAGCCTGAAGACGACGAAAAGCAGATGAATGCACTATGCGGGCATAGTCGCGTTCCCATTCGGTGCGAATATCAGTATCTTGTTTCTCCCCCTCAGGGAACTCTCTATCCTGCCAAATCTCGTTATCCATTGCACTTCCTGCTAGTAATTAAATGTGATTTTTAGGCGCAGTAGTACAGCATTGCGACAATTTGTATGTATAGATTCCATTATGCATCTAAATCAGGGAGGTGCAACGAACCTAGGGAAAGTACCAGCAATGTTGATAACATCATGTCATATCACTGCGGCCACCCGCAAAGCACAAACAGCCTTGGAACCCATCGCAGAAAAAGTATTTTTCTCGGGAGTCTATGGCTTTACCGTAGGTGCCAAATTCCCTCCAAGCTGGATAGAAGGCTCAGTCTTTAGCAACGCACAAGAAAAAGGACATTTCCAACAGAACATGGTCTTCCACCTACCCCTATGCCTACGCGCCCCAGGACAATGGGGCATAGGCTTTAGCGAAACCATCGTGGTAGGCGCTAACGGCGCCTACCCAATTTGCAAACCCACGAAACTCATTGCGGTCTAACCATCTGTGCACGTTATTGCCGACGACGCTATTGCGCATGGTCAGCACGCTACGCATACATTAACCCTTCTTGGGTTGCCTTGTTTTTCTCTCCTGTCCCCACCACTTTGGTCTTACATCAGGAGCCCTGCCTAAAATCTTTTCCAATATAGCCACTATGTCAAAGTTTACAAGCCCATCAATGAGCTCAAATTTTGTCGGATCATTCGCTTTAAGCACTCAACCATATGGGTAGGGGTCAGCTCATCTGCAGTATTAAAATAATTTCTTTTATTTGCCAGTACACGACGAACGAAAAACGAACCTTCAACTAAGATCGCAATACGCATTTTGGTATGGGCAACCAGGCTTTATATAGTCAATAAATATGTTGTTATTTTCAGCCCATTGGGTAAATATAAATGAACAGAATTCACTACCATTATCTACCCTGATTTTAGCCGGATAACCGTGCCAGGCAGCCAGTTGATCCAAGTATCGAATAACGCGCTCAGAAGGCATCCCAACACCTATATCTATGCCCAGCACTTCACTGATTGAAAACATCAATCACATTAAGAGTGCGAAACCGCACCTTGTTATGCAAACTATCAGACATAAAGTCTATTGACCAAGTATTACCAAAATTGCTTGGAACAATTAAAGGCTGAGGATTTCTGGTTGGTAAGCGCTGCTTGGTTTTACGCATGGTCACAGGCACTACAGCTTTTTTTATGATTTCTTCCTGCAGCATGGATTTAAGGCTTAGGTCAGCATACATTTGTTTAAGCCTGCGGTTCTCTTCCTCAAGCTCTTTTAGTCGATGTACCTCGGATACTTCCATACCACCGTACTTGGCACGCCATTTGTAAAAAGTTGAATTACCAATGCTGTACTTGCGACATAGGTCTTTAACTGGCATACCAGTTTCAAACTCTTTTAGTATTGCCACGATTTGGCTTTCGGTTTTTCTTTTGCTCATTGCAGAACTCCTTAGACTTAAGCATAAAGGAAATTCTACATTTGGACTGTACTATTTTAGGGGGTAGTTACAATACACAATGCCTTTTTCTAAGGGATTATCCTCAAAGAATTTTTGTTCCTGCCTGTTACAATATGTGAGTCTTTATGTCCTTTGGATTGCTCTTTTTTAGCGGAGAGGTATGTGGGCTGAGGCTTACCATGCAGGGTTGTTTATTGAGTGGCTGGCATCTTTTTTTCGAGTCAGACAGTTGCGTGCTCCTGACGGCCGTCCGTTGTATGAGTATCAGGCTTCGGTAGTCGAATATCAACAGCTAAAGGCGTTATTGACTGAGCAACTATCTAGTTCATTTGCTGCAGGTCAATTGTCTGAGCGTGAGCTTTGTAAGAGCCCAGAAATTGCTGCTTGTTTTGTGCTTTTTTGTGCAGAATGGTATCGGCGGGAGTATCAATCACATGAGGGGTGGTCTTGGGATCCTATTTGGCGGACATTAGGCTTTAGCGTTTCACCAATGGTGCGTGGCGATTTGATTACTCGTGGCTTGGTTGATTATTGGGGCCGTGAGTTGAGCGTTTATGATCAGGGTCATCGCAATCTACTTGGCTCTATTTTTCGGGAGGGAGGCCTACCCTTTTCTTCTTTAAAAGATACGGGTAATCGCTTCCAGCGTTTTTTCTCTAGCGTGCTAAAGCGTTACAAAGGCTATAGGGATTTTGGTTATAGCACTAATCGTTTAGTTGCTGACAGGGTAGAGCAGGCGGGTTTACCTCGGGTTTTTCAAGAGGAAGAGTCCATAGAGCTGCTTGCTGCTATGGCTGATGGGCTAGTCACCCTTGTTGATTTTTATGCTCTCGAGGAAAAAGCAGATCCATCAATGCTCCTGGATCAACTAAAACCTGATTGGCGTGATAGCTTTCCTATACCCCTTGATGTGGATACTGGTCGGGACTTTGTTAATTCCTTGTTGCAGTCAGCTTCTAGAGAAATCAATGATAGTCAGCGGCGGCAGATATTAGATTGTAAGCATTATTTTACTGCGGGGCGTCCTGATCAACTGTTGACCGAGGTCTCCTTTCCAAACGAAATCGCAATTACGCTATTAGAAGAGGTTGAGAGTTCACGTTTAGAGGTAGCGATCCATGAGGGCACAAAATTAGCACGTGATTTGGGCCCATATTATGCCGAGCGTACCGAGCACGGTTTTAAAATAAAAAATTTGCCGGCTAATATTATTGTGAGACGGCACACCCCTAACCGTCGCCTCCATCTGGTATTTTCCATTTATGGCAATAAAATCACTCAGCTAGAAATCCCTAACTCTTTTATTGATGTTGGCGATGTGCCGTTGGGCTTTGTTGAGGATGATGAGGGTAATTATGTGTTGGCTGGGCAAGCAAGCTTTAGGGTTAAAGCCCCAAACATGCAATTATGGGTACCGGTAGATGCCTATCTGTATATATCAAAGGGTAGCTATGAAACGCTACAACATACCCCCAGCTATGATCGCCTACAGTTGTATGGTCCTGCTCAGCTACAAATAAAAACAACAGAGCAATTCAATATTGTTTCTGGAGCCAGCCATGGATGGTCTCAACGCTTTACATTATCGGGTCATGCTGTTTCTTGGTCCACACAACCTGCTGCGGTTTACATCGGTTTGCCCAAAGCCGTTCCTGTTAGTACTGCGGAAAACGACATTGAACTAGAGGAACAGCTGCTAAGAGGGTTTTCTTTGTATTTATCTGGTAAACCCCATGAGGATGTGACCGAGCAAAGTAATTACGGGGTACATCACCTGTCTTTACGAAATGAGCAAGGCGAAACCATTTTACGCAGGAAAGTCGGTATTTTACCGCCAGACTTTCAATTGGAATTAGGCAAAGGTGATTCCCCTCAAGACGGGTTTATCTGGATTAAGACGCAGCATTCCATAGACTATGCCTTGCTCAATGCAGATATAAAAAGCACCTATATTTATGATCAAAATGATCCTACTTATGAGGGTTTGCTGCTGAATTGCACTGGAAATCCACCACCTACTGTAGACCTTCAGCTGCGCTTTGGCACAGCAGACCCTATAGTAATAACACTGCCTTTTCCATCAACTGGATTTTTAGCTTTTGATCAAAATAGCGATCCGTTACCGCGTTCAATCACCGTAGAGGATTTATTAGGTGCACGTTTGTATCTCTTTGGTGGTCCAGAAATAACTACGACAGAATACGAGCTGGCTTTGAGGCTAAAGGGTGAAAAGCCTTTAAACCTTTCTATGTTTTGGAAAATAAAGGTGCAAAATACCCCCAAAGAGATCGAGCTTTTCCCTCTGAGAGATGAAATTGAGCAACTGCTGTCATTGCAGCGCGGAATAGATCGTTATGTAGAGTTGACTGTGAATAGCCGGTTGGTGTGTCGTATCCGTCGCTATGCTACTGATCTGCATTTGGATCTACAGCGTTGGGTGCTAGAGGGATTAAATACCGTAACCGCAAATGGGGCTCACCCTGAGCCAGTGCTGATGTGCCTCAGTGAACCAGAGCGTCTTCCTTTGCCAATACCCGCTCGTCAGAGTCAAGGCGTAGAGCTCCCCATTTATGATTTACCACAGCATATTGATGTTACTTTGCCGTGGCTCGTGATTCCTAAAGAGGGCAGCTCGCTTAGTTTTAGGCCTGAGTTGATTCATATTGCTGAGCAGACTCGTAATGAGGACACTATTAGTCTAGATAGTATTCCAGCAAATAACATCCGCCAGATATTGCGCAATGAGGCCCCAACAACTAATGCCCAGGCCTTGGATGCATTGATCGCGCAGATGGCTACCGATGCACACCACAAAGGGTGGCACTATATAAAAGCTTTATACAAAAACTACAGTTATTTGCCCTTGGCGACCTTCGATGCTTGGCTTGCGTTAATGCGTAATTCAAGGGCAATTGCTATGGCAGTCTTTCATTTTGAGATGAACCCTGCTTTTATACAGCGTCTGGCTAGGCGCTTCCCTTTCACGTGGGAACTATTCCCAATTCGTGATTTTTTGGCTGCAGAACAAGATTTTTTTAGTTACTTATCCGCTAAAGGTTTACCCGAGCAAAGACAGTACGAATTACGAAAACGATTGTATGAGCGCCTGGCAGAGGCAACGCCTAGTTATAGTGATGAGGTTTTGTTGTGGTTACTCGATAACGAAATGAATATCGAGCTGCCACCTGTAAATGCCATGCAGTCGCTGATTGGTTTTTGGTACCGCTCGTTGTTGCAAGATAGGGCGACTGCTGTTTGGCCGGATATGCCCGCACATAACGTATTAAAAAAATGGGCTATGCAGCAAGATATGTGTGTGCCTGAAACAGAGCTTAACCACAGGAATACCGTGACGTATATGCCCTATTTCGCCGCTGGAGTAGCCACCGGCAGAATTGATAGAGCGGCGTTTTTCCAAAACGAATCCGAGCTCATATTTCATCTGCGTCAGGCCCGAGACTTTGATAGTCGATGGTTTTATGCCATTTATCGCTATGCGCTGCTGCATTTTTTGAAACTGGGGCCATAACAGTAAAAAACAAATTCAAACACACCTACAGTTTGTGAGGTTAGCATGGGGACTTATTTTTCTTCGTTGGTACTACAGAGCCTGCGTCGTTCAGCCGAAGCAACTACAAGTGTGCTCAGTATTGCCCAACCCGAACTACGCGCCCATTTAACTGCTGCACTACAAGGTGAGCGTGGCGTCACTGAATCCTTGTTGGCTGAACCTGTTTTTGAGCAAATGTTTGGTTGGGAGCGTGCCCCGATACAAATGCAGGAATTAGCGGGTCAATTATTAAGCCAAACGCTGATTGATAAGCTCGATAGCCCAGAAAATAAGCGCCCATTTCGACGTCACTGGCAACCTTATACTCATCAGTTAGCCAGTTGGCGAGCCCTATTACAAGAACAGCGCTCGATAGTGGTGACCAGTGGTACTGGATCGGGCAAGACCGAGTGCTTTTTATTACCGATTTTAGAAGACCTGTATCAAGAATATCAGGCTAATGGCAAGCAACCCTTAGTTGGTGTTCGCGCGATTTTTTTATACCCATTAAATGCCCTGATCAATTCTCAGCAAGAACGTCTGCAGGCATGGACACAACCATTTGGGCAAGGCATACGCTATTGTTTGTATAACGGTGAGACCGATGAGCGGCAAGCGACAGTCAGAAGCAAGCAAGGTGTTATGCCCAATCGGGTGCTTTCCCGAGAGCTTATGCGACAGCAGCCTGCGCCAATGTTAGTGACCAATGGCACAATGCTGGAATACATCATGTTGCGGCAAGCTGATGAACCCATTCTGTCGCAATCACGGGCACAACGCTCATTACGTTGGATCGTTCTTGACGAAGCACATACCTATTTGGGCTCGCGTGCAGCTGAGCTGGCCATGCAGTTACGTCGGGTATTGCATGCCTTTGGCGTGACCCCCCAAGAGGTACGCTTTGTTGCGACATCAGCCACAATAGCAGGACCCGAAGCCAAAACTCGTTTACAGCAGTTTTTGGCAGAATTGTCAGGTGTCCCCAAAGAAAATATAGAAGTCATTGGCGGTCAACGGGTGGTGCCAGACATTACTGCTGCAGGGGATAACGGCCTAACGCTAAATCAATTGCGGCAGGAGATCGATAAAGAAAGTAGCAATACCTCATCATCAAAAGAAACAAATCCCGAGATTTCTGCGCAGCGCTACGATTTGCTTTGCGGCTCACATCTAGCACGAACATTGCGTAGCGCAATAGTAGAATCTACGGTGCCGTTGACCCTAAGTGAGCTACAAGAACGTATCCAGGAGCAAACTGGCCAGAATTTAGAGCCAATGGAGTTATTACAATGGCTGGATATCTGCACATTTACCCGACCAAATGAAAAAGACCCTGCTTTTTTGCGACTTAAAGCGCATTTTTTTCAACGAGCCTTGCAGGGATTATGGTCATGCTTTAATTCAAATTGCACCAGCAAAAGTAATGACTTGCGGCGAGCATGGCCCTATGGGCAGGTCTATAGTAAGCAACGTGCTCAGTGTGATTGCGGTAGCCCGGTATTTGAAATTGCCTTTTGTAATGAATGCAATGAGCCTCATTTGCTTGCTATGGATAAAGATGGGGCTTTACAGCAACGTGATGTGGGTTTACGTGATGATTTTTATTTGCTGGATGAGCCTATCGATGAAGATTGGCTAGGTGCGGTAGAGGATGATTCTCAGGAAACACCGTTAACACCACCACAAGCCCCACAAACTACAGAGCAATTACGCATCAGTAGATATAGAAATGTGGTTTTATGTGCGCACGCAGACCATGACTACATACCAGCGGCTTTTGATAGCCTAAGTGCAAAAAATTATCTAGAAAAAGGCGAGCTTTTGCACTTTGGTATCAATCAGAATGATGAGGTGTGCGGCAATCCGCAATGTCGCTATAAAGGAGTGAGCTGGAATCCCGCATTGCGGCAAGCAATTTTGGGAGTGCCTTTTTATATAACCAATACAGTTCCTACGGTGTTAGAGCATTGCTCAGATTATCAAATAAAAAACATACCTATTGAATCTGCTCAAACTGGTTCACAGCTCAGGCTAGGGTCCTCTTCTTTGCCAGGTCGAGGGCGTCGATTGATTGCTTTTACAGATAGTCGACAGGGCACAGCGAGACTAGCGGTACTCATGCAACAAGAGGCCGAGCGCAATCGCTTGCGCGGTATGGTGATAGAAATTTTGGCCCAAGCACAGCGTCAGCAAGAAAAACGCGATCAACCGAGAGCAAATCAGGACCCTGAGCTATTTATAAAACGCGCCAAACAAGCTCTAAAAGAAGCGAAAGAAAATAGAGAGCTCGGTCTAACCGATATGGCACGAATAGATGAAGAGCGAGCAGACGAATTTTTCCGCTTGGCGAAAGAAGCTAAAGGTGAGCAACCACAGTACAAGGCGATTTCCTTAAGCTGGGAGCAGGTCGTTAAAGGGCTCCTTGAGAAAAGTGACACCCGCCATATCTATGAACATAACAAACAGCTAAAACAGCTTTTGTTCGAGGGTGAGGGCGGCCTCATCAAAATGGCCGAATTATTGCTTTTTCGTGAATTTAGGCGCCGACCAAAACGACAGAACAGCCTAGAAACTCAGGGCTTAGTACGTGTGAGTTATAAAAATCTAGAGTCAGCGACTCAGTTACCCGAAGGATGGGAGCAACATAATCTCAGTGTGCAGGATTGGCAGGATTTCCTCAAAGTCGCTTTAGACTTTTTTGTGCGGGAAAATACATTCATGCAGGTAGACTACGGCTGGAAAGAGTGGGTAGGTACACGATTTTCTGAGAAAAACCTCTTGGGGCCAGATACTACTGAACAAGAAGACATTCGTAATAAACGTTGGCCCAAGATACGAAAGAATCAATATCGACAACGTTTATTAAAGCTGCTTTTACTGGGGGCGAAACTGGATCCTAAAGACCCAGTGGCGGTGGACTATGTGAACCATTGGATGCGGGCTGCTTGGGGCTTTTTATCAGAGCATGTCCTAGGAGGGGATGGTCACCGCTTTTTTCTGAAGCGTGAGGAAATGACATTTTCACTGATGCGAAATGGCTATATTTGTCCCATCACTCAGAAAATATTGGACACTACCTTTAAAGGATATACACCCTACTTACCGGCAGTCATTCGTTTTGCCGAGTTGGACGACAATCAGCGTGCTCGCTGGCAAGCAAAGCCAGTAGAGCTACCCAATTTAGTTGATTTTTCTATCCGCTACGAAGACTACAGTGCAGGAGTGCAACGTATTCGTCATCTTATTAATAACGATGACAAAGTAAAAGAATTACGTTCGCAGAATTTATGGACAAATATTAGTGATCGAGCAGTAGAGGGTGGATTTTACTATCGTATAGCCGAGCATTCTGCACAGCAGTCGGGCCAGCGATTAGAACGTTACGAAAATGACTTTAAACGCGGCAAAATTAACGTACTTAATTGCTCTACCACCATGGAAATGGGTGTGGATATAGGTGGCATCCAAGCTGTAGTAATGAACAATGTACCCCCTCATTCGGCAAATTATCTGCAGCGAGCAGGACGAGCAGGTCGTGGGGATGAGGCCCGCGCTATTGTTTATACCTTATGTAAGGGTAACCCGCACGATATGCAGGTGTTTGAACAGCCTAAATGGGCTTTTGAGGCCTACATTGCACCGCCTTTAGTATCGCTAAATTCAAACCGTTTAATTCAGCGACATATAAATTCCTTGTTGCTGTCCCATTTTTTGTGCCATCAATTACTGGAAAATAACCAGGACCGCACTAAACTGACTACTGAGTGGTTTTTTGCTCCGCTGACTGAGTTAGACGAACAGAACCCATCTGCACAAGAGGTACCCGATGAGGGTGAACCTATCTGTGAACAGTTTATGCATTGGCTAAATACAGAGGCCAGAGAGCTAGATCCCATACTGGAACAAATGGTGCTAGGCACAGCCCTAGAAAATCACAATGGGCGCAACTTAAGGGGGGCTTGTGCTGATTCCTTGATTCCATTAGCCAATGATTGGCTAGAAAATTACCGCTTTTTTGTTACAGAGCTGGCTAAAGAGCGTAGGGACACCCCTTATAAGCGTCGCCTAACCCTAGAAAAAGATCGGCACTGCCGAGAGTATTTATTGCGTGATTTAGCAGCTCGTAGTTTTTTACCTGGTTATGGCTTTCCTACGGACGTGGTCGCCTTTGATAATTTTACTAATGAAGACTACCAGGCCAGGAAGAGAATAAGACAACAGAACCAAGATCGAGAAGACAATGTTACGCGCTACAAAGGCTTGCCTAGCCGCAATCTATCAATAGCGCTACGCGAGTTTGCTCCGGGCACAGAGCTCGTGTTAGATGGTCGTGTTTATCAATCAGCTGGTATTTCTCTGCATTGGAAAAATCTGAGTAGAGAGCAGGTAGAAGCGCAAAAAATGGATATTGCCTGGCGTTGCCAGTACTGTGGTGAGCCTGGCTACGAAGCAAGCACAAAGAAATTAGGGCAAATACAGTGCATACAATGCGGCCAACGCATATTGCAGCAAAATATTAAAAAAGTGATCCGCCCTTCTGGTTTTGTGACTGATTCTTATGTCACACCGACAAACAACATAGAAGACCAACACTTTATACCAGTAGAATTGCCCTGGGTGTTTAGTACGGAAAGGTTCATAGACCTGCCAGATAAGAGATGGGGCAAATTCTCAGTAAGTGCGGACGGGCAGGTATTTCATTTTAGTTCGGGAGAATATAAGCAGGGCTATGCCTTATGCCTTTCTTGTGGGCGTGCCCACTCTATGCGGGCCAATGGAGATTTTCCGAATGAACTACGACCTGAAAAAGAGCATTATCCACCGCGCATCCAGCGAGGAGATGGTTTTTCAGACGTTGGCCAACATGGGGGGCGAAATATATGCCAGGGTGTGGCGAATTTATTGCCAAACATAACCCTGGGCGCGCAAGTATCCACTGATGTATTCGAATTAATGTTATGTAACCCCAAAACAGGAGAGTATTTGCCAGAAGACACTGAGTACAGCAGAACTTTGGCAATTACACTTAGTATTGCCCTCCGGTTTGCATTGGCTTCAATATTGGGGATTAGAGCGGACGAGATTGGCTATTCATACCGACCGTTGCGTCTGAAGAATAACCAGCCAGTCATGATACTGCAACTTTATGACCAGCTAAGTGGTGGCGCAGGATTTTCATCTAGTGCGCCATCATATATTGATAATTTGCTAGCACAAATGAAAAAAAACCTGTATTGCAAGTATTGTGATAGTGTCTGTTCAGAGTGCCTGCTGGATTCTCAGACACGACATGACCACAAATATCTCGACAGAAAAAAGGCTTTAGAGTGGTTGGCTGGTAGTAACCTGGCAGGCTTAGCCATGAAATAATATAGATACTAATACACCCGCCAAGCCTATGACCGATTTGCTCGGTTATGCTCAAATCGTGCGGGTTTTTTATTGCTGCCAGCGCTTCTAAAGCATCCCGAAAGCTCTCGGTAAATCTATTGAATTCAATGAGTTGATGGATGCTAACATAACAGATTACGGTACCAAATCTTCAGTGCTCGGCGTTTTTAATTTTCGTGCAGTACTTAATCTGGGTATGTTGCTCACTGCAATTATCAAAACCAACTAGACCATCGACCAGTCTTAAACCGCACACCTAATTTCTTTAATAGAGAGCTTTCTCTTCGGATGCTGGTGGTCTCACCACCGCACCCATACATGGAAAGGTTATTTAGAAATTGATTTAGGAGCTGATAGCGACATAGTCGCACGAGAGCATTTAAATCAATTAATAGTCCAGAAGGGGCAAATATGAATAACGATTATCACAAGCAATTACTGTCTCAGCGCGATTTCTTGCAGAAAATGCTGGAAAAAACACCTACAACGGCTGTATTGGCACGCATGAGTGACGAGGCACAATTACGCAAGGTGCAAGAGAAATTGGATAAGCTTGGGATTATTGCAAAGGCCCCTGCGATTGAAAACCACTTATGAGCCCCATATTCTGTCTAAGTTCCGATATCAAAAGCTGATTAGTTACATGAGGCATGCCATGAGCAATAACATTGGGAAAACCATTCACGGGATAACGATAACCCCTCGCAAGATTATCCGACCAAAGATCAAGGTAGGTGCTGCGACCCCTGCTCAAAAACAAGAGGTACAAAAAGCAGCACAGCAGGTCATGTCCACGCACCGAAAAGTTCTCGAGGCATTGGGGGTTCGGTAAATGCTAAGCGTTAGTTACCTCAGCATAATTTACATAATGGGACAATAAAATAGGGCGCCCTGCCTGTGTGTGGGTAGGGCGTGGTTTAGAATTAGCCAAGGGTATAGAAAGGAAAACTACCACTGATTGCAAAAGCTGATCCCTAATACGCAGATCGAAATAAGACCAAGTATTAGTGGGAGTCCCAGATCCACTACAAGCCATCTAATTGTTTGTAATCGAAAAGCATAATTAAAACTCGAATCAAATCGCTTAAGAGTAGTAGTGATGTAAATGATTGAGGTTTTAAGTTGCTTCAATTCGCTAAGCTCACTTTGAGACATTTCCTGTTGACTATCATTTTCAACTGGCTGCAATCTGCTTTGCATTTTTTCAATGATTTCTTCTACATCGTTTTGTTTTTGCTCCCACCAGCTATAGAGAGTAGTTTGTCGTGGGTTGGTCACAGTTTCTATAGTTAATCCATCCTAGGTTCCAGGCCCTGTTGTATGAACTACTTTTTTGCCTGTTAAGCGCAGCTTCCATTCATTCCACGCTTCCAATGCATATAATAAAAAATGGATAAATAAATAACAATTAATTAAAAGCAAAAGCAGTGTGCTAATAAGATTTAGATCATTAAACCCATCGAACTGTAGGCCTAAAAAAGTTGATTTCTGACTAATTTGTGCATTACTAAAAAACATTGTGATAGCTATTGTACTGACAGCAAGAAGATTTCTGCGCACCTTTAGTCCATTATCAGGTAGGTCACCGAAAAACGGTGTTCCTAATGTTTTTTTAACGGCCTCTTCCATTGCAATTATGGTTTTATTTGACACGTTTTTTCCTTGCATAATTCAATTAGTTTTTTGGGCGAGTGTTACTTTTCCTGAGTAGTCAATCTATTTATTATTTTTTCTAACTCTTTGTTCGTTATACCCTTTGATAGCCATCCATCGGTAAAGGAAATATCACTAGATCTGGGTAACTGGTCTGGAGATAAAGTGCGTAGTTTTATTAAAGATGGGATTGCAGCTGCTTCTCCCACAAATAATGCTTCCTGTCTTTGCAACGAGGAAAGGGTATTTGTGATGCCGACCAGACTATCTGGAAGCATGCCTCGCACGTATTCTTGGTCTTTACTGTTCGTTAATCGTAAAACCAGCCAACTATTACATTGTGAGAGGACGGTTTCCTCTATATCAGACGGGCGTTGCGAAACTAACATTAAACCCAGCCCATATTTTCTCCCTTCTCTTGCCACCCGTTGTATTGCTGCTTGTGCTGCTTCGTATTGTGCTTCTCCACTTTTGGGTACATAGCGGTGGGCCTCTTCGCAAACAAAAAGGATTGGGTCTTTTGCGCGCTCTTCATTCGTTTGATGCAGTTTATAGTTGAATAGTAATTTTGAGATGGCAGCAATTAGTGGCCCCGCTACTTCATTGGGTAAGCCTGAAATATCTATAATTTTTAAAGGCTTCCTGTTGTCTTCGTTTACATTGATAAATTGAGTTAAAATTTCCTTTAAAGAGAGTTGCTCTCTTTTTTCGGCCTGCATCATGAAACCCAGCCGCACATCATTGGCCAGCACCCGTAGTTTATCGAGAACAGGAGCGTAATCTTCATTAAAGTTTGATGGTGTGACTGGCTCCCACCTTCCGTTTCTGTATCTCTTTGCTTGCCGATTTCTTATGTGTGCTTCAAATTCTTTTAAACAAAAACTTAGTGGCTTATCTCTATCAAAGGAATCTATCTCTTTCTGGTCAACCTTGCCAGCTGGTTGTGGGAGATCAATTGCGGGTATTTCTGGTGCAGTTGCAGGTATCTCGGTTTTGGCAGATTTCACTAAATTTGCTGCATGCATACGCGCGTGGGTGAGCGCTTTGTAAACTATATTAGATTGTGAGGTGGCAACAAACTCAGTTTTTCCAACGACTAATGATCTGAATTCCTCTCCCGACATTAACCAATAGGGTAGTTTCAAGGTTTTTATATCTGACTCAGGAAGGTTTAACGCGTTATATGCTTGATAAACTTGAGCTTTCTCTTTGAAGGCTGCAGTATATTCCCCATGGGGATCGATCAGGATAATTGAAGGGCGTATAGTGTTATTTTCACTGGGCTTATGCTCTAAAATAGAGTGAATAATTGCAGCGACAGTGCTTGATTTGCCTGTGCCTGTGGATCCTAAAATAGCGCAATGATGTCCAAAGAGCTTATCCAAATTTGCTCTGCACTTTACTCTGCCGCTCCCAACATATGAGCCAATAGAGAATAAATGGCTTTCAAGTTCGTTTCGATCTTTTTCAGCGCTAATGAATAATAAATTTACTTCTTTATTTGTCATTAGGTAAGCCGACTGCATTGGTAATGGATAGGTAATTACTCCACGGTTAAACGTGAGCTTTTGGGTATTTTGACAATACCATCCTTGGCCTAATAAATCGGCCTCAATAACTCTTTTTTCTTGATCATGGCTAATGCCAGCAATAGCGGTTAATGCTGCTGCCTCTTCATCTGTTTGCAGTCTTAGAAGGCGAACAGTAGCAAATAAGATGCGTCGGCCCATATGGATTTTTATGAGGCTTCCAATTTGACCTATGTCATAAACGCGCCCCTTATAACTTCGTGTTAATTCGGTAATGTCGCGTTTAAGGGCTATTTTTATAGATGTACCTGCTACTTCAAAGATGCTGCCTATTTCAAGCTGAGTATCTAGGGTAAATATGTTCATTGCATTTTCTCCTGGATATCGGCAGGTAGTCCGGTATTAATTAGTTTCGTTACACCGTCAAAAGTCCACCAATTAGAGCTCTCTGCGCTGTCTGAAAAATGCGGTCCAGAGCTTCCCTGATATAAACCTTCGCTGCTGACAACAAATACACGTTCACCCCACGGTGTTTCGCCCCATATTTTTATTAAATCCGTCGGTTCCTTCACAAATGCTATTAAGGTTAATTGCGAGCTATTTGAGCGCATAGCTTGCTCTATTTCGGCATTTATATGTTCATCCCCAAAGGAGTAACCACAGATAAATAAAACGTGGTCAACACCATCAGCCAATCTTTTACGAAATTTTTGGAAGAGTTGAGCGAAAGGATCTCTTTGGGTGTTCAGATACTTAGTGGCCTGTGGATAAATCATTACATTTCCATTCTCTCCAGATTTGGGCATAGGATAATTGTCTTCATGCCGAATCCGAAATAAATAAGAATTGTCGTCTGACTTTTGGTACCAGTTGATAGAGCCGTGAAGTTTGTATAGTCTTGCTTTTACAGACTCCTTGCGCCCAAAGTCTGCAGGATCCCAAAAAGCAACGGCCCCGCCTGAAAAGCCATCTCGGTAATGAATGCGATTTAATGCCAATGCATCTTCGAGTAAGGTGTCGTAATTTGTGGTGTAAAACTCTACAGGTGAGCGCATTAGGTCGAGTCCTGCACGGCTAGTATTAAAGATGGCTTTAACAAATTCTAAATGCTCGTCTATTTGGAGATGTGATTGGTTTTCTTGAGCGCAATTGCTCTTGTGCCCCCATCGAATAATTTTTGTAATTTCTGAGATAATCAATTTGTAAATTCCCAAAAGGGTAGATTCGCAAATCTCTGCATTACTAAATAGGACTTTCTTAGACTCAGCTTGATTAGCCAAAGATATTAAGTCGCCAAGATAAGTTAAGTGATGTTCAATGTGACTATTCTTTCCACATTCACCTTTAATAGAAGTCAGTACATTGTTTGCTTTATCGTTCTTTTTTATTCTGTCAAAGACCAACTCTGTAAGAGGGTACATTAAGGGAATATTTGCGTTATAGCTGATACCCGCTCCAAATAGCCAGGTTTGTTTAGGACTATTTAAGTGTTGGCTGAATTGCTCAGCAATATCTAAAGCATCCATACTGTTTTCCTTGTGAGCATTAGGCCATTTACCCTTCCGTGCTTCCCAGATTCTTTACTAGGGCACACAGCAGGTTTGCTTTTAGGCGGTTATACACAAAATCTTCATGCTTCCAGCCCGCATCGATTGGCGCAGGGTCTTCTCCACCCATATATACAAGGCCGCTGCCGCATATCTCGATTTGATAGAGAGGGGTGAAATGCTTTTTGCCGTCCAAAGCTGTATGACGCACGTGAAAAAGATATTTCACACGCCATTCATTTTTATGGAGAAGGTATTCAGGCTGTGCTTGCAACGTATAGCCATAGCCATCAAAGAAAATTGAATTTCCGTCTTCATCCAATTTAAGAGTAGCGCCCGGATGGTGATCAACAGTTCTCCTGTCACTTTCTGAAAAGATGGTTTGTATAAAGACTTTTTTTCTATGTTTGATTTCTTCAAAAGAATTGTTTACAGAATGCAGGCGGTTGCGCTCTTCATCAGTAAACGTTGGTTTAGTCGTGTTCATGATTGTCTCCTGCTTTGAGTTGAATAGCTCCAGTCGAAAAAACATCAAAATGGTGCAGTACAACTCATCCCTTTAAGTGTGGGCGTTTATGTTGTTTGATAGTTTTGAATTATCTAAAAACTAAGCCATGGGATCTTGTCCTGATACATACCTTACAATAAGTCACACCAGGAGGGGCTCATCATTTAGTAGCTATACAAAACAATAACCCGATCAGTTTTTGCAAATTAAACCAGGCGGAACAGGTTCTTCATGGGTCACGACTTTTGCACCAGATACTTTTGCCATGGCTATTAACCATGGATCAGCACCTCCTAAAAAATTGTCTTTATGGTGCCTAGGAAAAATTGTGCATGCGATAATGGCGGTTGGTAGTCTGTTGCCGTAGCGTGCTTTGATTAAGCGGTTAAAGGATGGCTCTGTGCCATCTGCTCCCCGTATTTTTAAATCTTTACGCCATAATTCAGAAAAATCCGCGCTAGGGACCAGAAATTCTGCTGCGAGTCGGTTGCATGCGCGTTCGATTTTACGAGGGTTGTGGGGTGACAAATCAGATACCCCGGATTCGCCCAGAAGTAGATGAGCAAATTCATGCAGTAGGGTGAATATCTGAGCCTGTGGGGTATCAGTGGTATTGATGAAAATGACGGGTGCGCGATCATCACTGATTGCAAAGCCACGAAGTTCATTGCGGTCTAACCGCCTGTGCACATTATTGCCGACGACGCTATTGCGCATGACCAGCACGCCCAAGGCTTCAATTTTATTGCGCAGCTGGGTGTAGTAATTTTCAAAACTAGTAGGGCGGGGCGCTTCGTCATCTAATAACTCGTGCAATAAAGCCAAGGTGCCATCAAAATTCCCTACATCACCCGTACCTGGTGTCAATGGCCAATAACATTGACCCACTAGCGGTCATTAATTTTGACCCACCCTAATGTTAAATATCTTTCATTTTTGCTTTAAGCCTATAGCTTTCCCCTCCTAACATAAAAAGGTGAGAGTGGTG
>Ga0209487_1001400_pt1 | contig 20400 bp, 15 predicted proteins | sample Poulit2012_FD_187524 | JGI IMG/M metagenome (GOLD analysis project Ga0209487, IMG submission 187524) | Agricultural soil microbial communities from Georgia to study Nitrogen management - Poultry litter 2012 (SPAdes) (version 2) | ecosystem: Environmental > Terrestrial > Soil > Agricultural land...
AAGGGCCTCGCCGGTGTCACGGTCGATTACACCGCGATATCAAAGGTGAACCCGGAGACGAACTCGCTGCTCTACCGCGGGTATCCGGTGCAGGAGCTCGCGGCCACCCAACCGTTTGAAGCGGTCGCCTACCTGCTCTGGCACGGGGAACTTCCCACACGGCAGGAGCTCGCAGAATTCCGTGCACGTGAGCGCGAGCACCGCGAACTGCAGCCGGAAGTCAAAGCCGCCATCGACCTCGTCCCCCTCGATGCCCACCCGATGGACGAGGTCCGCACTGCGATCAGCGTCATGGGCGCCCGCGAGCTCGCCGGAAAGGGGTCGGTGCTCGAGTCTTCCGGCTCAGCCGAAGACAACCTGGAACGTTCGGTCCGCATGTTCGCTGTTCTGCCCGCGATCGTTGCGTACGGCCAGCGGCGCCGCCGCGGAGCCCAACCGGTCGAGGCCCGCGACGACCTCGACTATGCCGCGAACTTCCTGTACATGACGTTCGGCGCGGAGCAGGACGACGTCGTCGTCGACGCGTTTAACCGGTCGATGATTCTCTATGCCGAGCACTCCTTCAACGCCTCGACCTTCACCGCCCGCGTGATCACCTCCACACTGTCGGACATCTACTCCGCGATCACCGGCGCGATCGGTGCCCTCAAGGGGCCCCTGCACGGCGGGGCCAACGAAGCGGTACTCCACATCTTCGATGAGATCGGCACCGCCGCGAACGTCAAACCCTGGCTCGATGCCGCGCTCGCGCAGAAGCGGAAGATCATGGGTTTCGGCCACCGGGTCTACAAGCGCGGAGACTCCCGGGTGCCAACGATGAAGAAGGCCCTCGATTCCCTCGTTGAGCACTACGGCCGCGATGACGTCGCAAACATGTACCGCGCCTTGGAAGAGGAATTTATTTCTCGAAAAGGGATCTACCCCAACCTTGATTACCCGGCGGGCCCCGCGTACAACCTCATGGGCTTCGACACCCCGACCTTCACCCCACTGTTCGTGGCCTCCCGGATCACCGGGTGGACGGCGCACGTACTCGAGCAGCAGGCCTCGAACGCCCTCATCCGCCCGCTCTCGGAGTACAACGGCCCGGACGAGCGCCACATCGAGGGGTACGTGCCGGACGAAGCGGATCGTGAGGCGCTCGAGCGCCCGGAGGAGTCAGCCGGATAGGGGCGCACATGGTGAACGAGGCGGCCGTCGAGGAGGTCGCGGAGGGCATCTGGGCGGTTCCGATGGGGCTGCCCGGCACCTTCCCCGGCGGATCGATGTCCCGGAGTTGGGCGTACGTGATCAACGACTTTTCCGGCGGGTTGCACGTGGTCGATCCCGGCTGGGACCTTCCGGAAAACCTCGCCCGGTGGGAGGAGTTCCTCACCGGGCAGGGGAGGTCCTGGAGTGAGGTCGGCACCGTGACGGCCTCTCACCTGCACCGTGATCACCTGGGGCTCGCCGGTGAGTTCCACCGCCGCTCGGGTGCGCGGCTCGTCATGCACGAACATGAAGCCCAGGCCGCCGGTGCCGCGGGCCAGGCGCAACGTGAGGGGCGGGATTTCCAGGCCAACCGGCTCACCCGAAGCTACACGCTGATGACGCCGGAGCGCCTCGAGCAATTCGGCGTGCCCGAGCATCGGCGGGAAGAGCTTCGGACCATCCCTCCCGTGATGACGTTTCCTCAGCCGCACATCAGGATTGTCGACGGCGAGGCGCTGCCCATCCCCGGACGTTCAGTCATTGCTCACTGGACGCCGGGCCACACCGGCGGGCACCTCTGCCTCGTCGAAGAGGCGACCGGCGTGATCTTCACGGGTGATCACGTCCTTCCCGGGATCAACAGCGGGATCGGTCTGGGCGGGCGCTCGCCCACCAACCCGATCGCGGATTACCTTCGCAGCCTCGACCGGGTTTCCGAATTCGATTCCTACCTCGCCGCCCCGGGCCACGGGCAACGGTTCCGAGGGCTCGCCCGGCGCGCGCAGCAGCTCGCCTCCCATCACCGTCAGCGTTCCCAGGAGGTCGGCGCGGCCATGCCGACAAGCAACACGGTCTGGGAGATCGCCGCCCGGATCAGGTGGAGTGACGGTTTCGAAAACCTGCAGGGTTACAAACTTAGCTCCGCGTTATCCCAGGTCGCGATGCATATGGAATACGTGCGGGGCAGGGGAGCGCAGTAGGCGCGAGACGGCGTGAAACACTGCCCCGCGCCTCCGCGCGGCTCGGGCTAGTTCCCTAACACGCGTGCGCGCCCGGCCTCCAACCGGGCCACCGGCACTCGGTATGGAGAGCAGGAAACATAATCGAGTTCGGCGTCGTGGAAGAACCGAATCGACTCCGGGTCCCCGCCGTGCTCGCCACATACCCCCATCGTGAGCGCGGGTTTCGTTGAGCGACCACCCGCGACACCTGCGCGGACAAGTTCGCCCACGCCGTCGCCGTCGATCGTTTCGAACGGCGAAATGGTGAGCACGCCGTTCTGCAGGTACATCGGGAAAAAGGACGACTCGACGTCGTCCCGAGAGAAGCCCCAGGTGGTCTGGGTGAGGTCGTTCGTTCCGAAGGAGAAGAAGTCGGCTTCCTCCGCGATCCGGTGGGCGGTGAGCGCCGCGCGGGGGAGTTCGATCATGCAGCCCACCGCGATCGAACGCTCGCCGAGCACCTCATCCATGATCTCCTCGGCCATGTCCCGAACAATCTGCAGTTCCCGGATGGAGCCGACGAGGGGGACCATGATTTCCGGCTCCGGGTGCTTGCCCTGCTCCCGTAGGATCTGGGTCGCCTCGATGATCGCGCGGATCTGCGCCCGGTACAGCCCCTCCATCCTCAACCCCAGGCGCACTCCGCGAAGTCCGAGCATCGGGTTCGCCTCGTGGATCTGCTGCAGCGCGGCGAGCAATCGCTCTGACTCCGCGGCGTCTTCCCCGCGCTCCTTGGCGAGCGCCACGTCGACGGAAGTCTCCACGAGGTCGGGCAGGAATTCGTGCAATGGCGGATCGAGCAGCCGGATCGTCACGGGGAGGCCGTCCATCGCGTCGAGGAGTTCCACGAACGCATCGCGTTGGAGCGGAAGGAGCGCCTCGAGCGCCGCGGTCTCCTCCTCGGGCGTGCTTGCGAGGACGAGGGCCTCAACATACTTGCGACGCTCACCCAGGAACTGGTGCTCGGTGCGGCACAGCCCGATCCCTTGGGCCCCGCGCTCGCGGGCGCGGGCGGCGTCCTGCCCGGTGTCGGCGTTTGCTCGTACCGCCATCCGCCGGGTGGCATCCGCGTGGGTGAGGAGCCGGTCCACGGAGGTGACGAGTTCGGCGATGTCGTCGTTCGCCGCGACCTCCAACGCGGCCTCGAGCCCCTCGGCGATGTAGACCGACGTGGCGGAGTCGACGACGTCCACCTCCCCGGCGAACACCTCGCCGGTCGTGCCATCGATCGCGATGACCTCCCCCTCGGTCAGGGTGTGCTCCCCGACCCGCAGGGTGCGGGCCGGGTAGTCGACGTCGAGCTCCTCCGCCCCGACGACGGCGCAGGTGCCCATTCCGCGGGCGACGACCGCCGCGTGCGAAGTGCGCCCACCGCGCGCGGTGAGGATCCCCTTGGAGGCGAGCATCCCCGGCAAGTCATCGGGGTTCGTCTCCTTGCGGACGAGGATGACGTCGGCGCCCTCTTCCTGCCGGGCGATCGCGTGCGCATTATCGAAGGCAATCTCGCCGACGGCGGCGCCGGGGGAGGCGCCCATCCCCGTGGTGAGGCGGATGGCTTTCTGATCGTTGGCGAATTGGGGGAACAACAGCTGCGAAAGCTGGCCGCCGTTCACCCGCACGAGCGCTTCATCCATCGTGATGAGGCTTTCGTCAACGAGCTGGGTAGCGATCCGGAACGCCGCCGACGCCGTACGCTTACCCACCCGGGTCTGCAGTAGCCAGAGCTTCCCGCGTTCGATCGTGAACTCGATATCGCACAGGTCCCGGTAGTGGGTCTCCAAGCGGCGCATCGCGTGGATGAGCTCGCCGTAACTCTTCGGGTCGCGCTCTTTGAGATCGTTCAGGTGCAACGGGGTGCGGATTCCCGCGACGACGTCTTCACCCTGGGCGTTGGGCAGGTAGTCCCCGTAAATTCCGGAGTGGCCCGAGGAGGGGTCGCGGGTGAAGGCGACGCCCGTGCCGGAGGTCTCGCCCATGTTTCCAAACACCATCGCTTGAATGTTGACGGCGGTGCCCAGGTCGTGTGGGATCCGTTCACGCCGGCGGTAGAGCTGTGCCCGCTCGCTGTTCCAGGATCCGAACACCGCTTCGATGGCGAGGTCGAGCTGCTCGCGCGGGTGCTGGGGAAACTCCCGGTCGCATTCGCGCTGCACGATGCCCTTGTAGGTGTCCACGAGTTCCTTGAGCGCCGTGACGTCGAGGTCGACATCGGCGCTGATACCGCGATCCCGTTTGATCGCTTCGAAAGCTTCGTTGAACGGTTCCGGGGAAGCGCCGAGCACGGTCTCGGCGAACATCGCGATGAGTCTGCGGTAGGAGTCCCACGCGAAGCGTTCATCGCCCGAGGATTCCGCGAGGCCCTTCACGGCGGCATCGTTGAGCCCGACGTTGAGAACCGTATCCATCATCCCCGGCATCGAGTGCTGCGCACCGGAGCGGACCGACACGAGCAAGGGATCGTGGAAATCCCCCAACTGCCGGTGCATCTCATCCTCGATCGCCCGCAGCGCCGTCGTCACCTCTACCCGCAGCTGCGGCGGCAGCGTCCCGTCGTGCAGATACGCGCGCGAGGCCTTGGTGGTGATGGTGAATCCCGGGGGGACCGGCAGTCCCAGATTTGTCATCTCCGCGAGGTTGGCACCTTTGCCGCCGAGAAGTTCTTTGAGGTCTTTGTTGCCCTCGTTGAAGGCGTATACGTACTGAGCCATGGGTGTCTCCGTCCTCGAAGGGCTGGCGGGTCGGCGCCAGGGGTTCCCTTACATAGGGATTTTGCCGGAGTTTTCGGCTCATAGCAGTAGCTGGGCGAGAGGGAACGGAGTCCGGATGTGACGAGTGAACAACTTGGGCGAAATTTAGTGGTGGGTTCGGGCGCGGATCCGAGGGGTCCTTCGCTGTCGAGGGGCGGCGGAGGGCGCGAGCATGGCGCGTGATTTCAGCGCAACGGCGCCGTGCATACGTGCGGGACCGGGTCGGGACGTGGGCGCAGGGTGCGGTGTTTCACAAATTCAAAAGACAATTTCGCGTACTTTTGCTGCCATGGTTCATGGGGCTGCCCTCGGGTCGGGCAACGGGCGGGATCAGCGTGCGCTGACGTTCCCGAAGATTCGCGCGATCGGGGCGAGCACCATGGGGCGGGCCGCGATCCAGGAACCGATGACGACAACCATGGAGGCAACGAAAAGCCAGAACCCCGTCCAGTTGTCCGCATATACACTTGGATCGGCCGATCCTTGCGCCGCGAACATGTGGTTGAGGTTCCGCAACGCCCCGGTGCTGAAGACGAGGGCGACGTGCACGATGATGAACGCGACGAAGTAGATCATCAGCGGGAAGTGGAGGTTTCGGGCCCACTCCACGGGGAACTTCTCGCTGAGCTTCGAAGCCCGTGGCCACGACTCGCTCATCCGGTAGCCGGTGAGGGCCGAGAGCGGGGCCGCGATGAAGATCGTCGCGAAATACGCGAGTTGCTGCAGTGAGTTGTAGTTGACCCAGCCATTGTCGAGCGGCCAGTCCAGCGTGAGGTATTGCAGCAGGGCTGAAACCGCGTTGGGAAACACTTCGGGGCTCGTGGGGATCACCCTCATCCATTGCCCGGTGGCGAAGAGCAGAATGATGAAGATCGCTCCGTTCACGACCCACAGAATGTTCAGGCCCTGGTGGAACCACAGTTGAATGCTGATCTTCTTCGGGTTCTTCTTCGACGCCCAGAAGGCCTCCGGGCGCTCCTGCTTTCGCACGAGGTACCCCGACCGGATGATGAGCACCATCAAAAAAATGTTGAAAAAGTGTTGCCAACCCAGCCACCCGGGGAACCCGACCGGGGCAGATTCTGGCAGGTCGTACTCCCCGGGATACTTCGCGAGGAAGGAGGACATGAAATCCAGCCCGGCGAGCCAGCGGGCAGCGAGCACGACGAGAGTGACGGCCCCGACGATCGCGAGCGCCACGATGGCTCCCGCCCCGACCCACTGCCGGAGCGTCAACCCCCGGAACTTCTTCGGCCCGCCGGCAGGTTCGGCCTCCGGTACGGCAGCAGCGGCAGGAGCAGGCGCGGCGCCCTCCGCCGGGGTCTCGCGCGGCGGGGCCGGGTCCTTCCTCGGAGCCGGGCCGTCCGAGCGCGGGGCTCCCAACGGCTGGCGAATCTCCTCCGTCGCCGACGGCGCGGACGTGACTGCGGGGGCCATCGCGGGGGTCGGCGCGGGTTGTGTAGGCTCCGCGGCGAACGCGTTCGCCACTTCGGTCTCCGCGGGGGGCCAGGGCTCACCGCCCGGGCTCCGGGGGAGACCGCGACGGGCTCCTGCTGGCTCGGCATCCGCCTGTCCAGCGCCGGCGGACTCCAACGGCGCGGGCGCGGCCGCCTCTGGAGCGGTTCCGGGCTCCTTGCTCGCGGCAGCGCCGGCCACGGCAGGGGCGTAGCCCTCCGGGGCGGTCTGCGCGGGGGGCCATGGATCGCCCCCGGCTACCCGGGGTAGCCCTTGCCGGAAAACCAGGGTGCCGGCGCCGGTGGGCGCGGCGGAAACAGGTTCCGGCCTCGACGCTGGTGCAGCCGGTACCGGCGCCGCGGACGCGGGTGCGAGCGGCTCGGATGCGACCGCCGGTTCCTTCCTCGCAGGGAGCGCGGGCAGAACGAAGTCGGTATTGGGAACCGGGGTGGCTTCGGGGGGCCAGGCCTCACCACCCGGCACCCGTGGTAAACCCCGGCGGAGCGAAGAGTCCATGTCTACGCCTTCTTCTCCTGCAGCGCCTCGATGAGCTGCGGCACAACCGTGAACAGGTCCCCCACGACCCCGAAGTCTGCGATGTCGAAGATGGGCGCGTCGCTGTCCTGGTCGATCGCGACGATGGTCTTCGACGTCTGCATCCCCGCGAGGTGTTGGATCGCACCCGAGATGCCCAGCGCGATGTAGAGCTGGGGTGAGACCGAAACGCCGGTTTGCCCCACCTGGAGATTGTGGTCGGTGTACCCCGAGTCCACCGCGACTCGGGAGGCGCCCACCGCGGCCCCGATCTCATCGGCGAGTTGCTCAACGAGTTGGAACCCCTCCTTCGAGCCAACGCCGCGGCCACCTGAAACGATCCGCTCGGCGCTGCGGAGGTCGGGGCGATCCGAGGAGGCGGTTGCCTCTTCGAAGGAGTCAACCGTTGCTTCCGGGGAGCCGGAGGCAACAACGTCCAGGGTGGTGCTGGACGCCGGCTGCTCCGCGGCGCGGCTATCGATCGCGCCCTCGCGCAGCGTGACGACTAGCGGCCCAAACGTCGCGGCAGACGTTGAATTATAGGTGCCGCCATAGACCGAGTGATGGGCGATGATGCCCTGGTCATCGCGGGCGAGGCCGACGGCGTCGGCCGCGAGCGGGGCGTTCGTGCGCACGGAAATCCGCGCCGCGGCGTCGCGACCATCGATCGAATGCGGGAGGAGCACGGCGTGGGGGTTGACCTCATTCATCGCGGCAACGGTCGCGTCAGCGAGAGCGACGTCGGAGGAGGAATCGATAGCAGCTGTAAGAACCGCGCCCGCCCCGAGCTGTGCCGCCTCCTTCGCCAACTCCTCGTGTTCGCCGGCCGGGGCGACGATGAGGCCGACCGGGGTGCCGGCTTGAGCCGCGGCCCCTAGCAGCTCCGCAGCGGTCGTGCGAAGGCTGCCGTCGCGCTCACGGGGAAGGACGACGAGAATCGAGTCTGATGCATACATGAGGTCTCCCGTTAGACGAGCCGGTTGGAAATGAGGAACTCGGCGAGCTGCGTTCCGGCGTCGCCTTCATCAATAACCTTGGTTCCCGCCTCCCGTGGCGGCTTCTCAGCGATCGAAACCATGATTGCCCTGGGTGCGGCGCCAGGGTCGGCGCTGACGCCGAGGTCAGCTAGCGTGAAACTCTCCACCGGCTTCTTCTTCGCCGCCATGATGCCCTTGAAATTCGGGAACCGGCCATCCGGGTTCGCTTCGGTGATGGAGATGACCGCAGGTAGAGCGGCGGACACCTGCGCCACGCCGTCGTCGGTGAGCCGAGCCCCGCTCACCTTCTCCGCGGTGATCTCAACATCGGAGAGCGCTGAGGCCAGGGGCACCCCCAGGCGTTCAGCGAGCATCGCCGGGAGCATTCCCGCCGAGCCGTCCGTGGATTGATCCCCCGCGATCACGAGGTCGAAGCCGGTCGTGCCGATCGCCTTTGCGATCACCTCGGCCGTGAGGGTGAGATCGGCGCCGAGCAGTTCCTCGTCAGCAATGTGGACGCCGGAATCCGCGCCCATCGCTAAGGCTTTGCGGATCGTGCCCGAAGCCGCGGTGCGTCCCATCGACAGCGCGACCACTTCGACGTCATCGTTCTTCTCAGCGGCCTTGAGCGCGATTTCGACGGCGCGTTCGCAGATCTCGTCGAGAATATTGTCGCTGGCCTCCCGATCGGCCAATCCCGTCTCGAGCGACAGCTTTCGATCAACGAACGTGTCTGGCACATCTTTGACCAGAACGACGATCTTCATGGGCTCCTCCTCGAAGGAGCGGCGCAGGCAAGCTCCTGCGCCGCGTGAATTCATATGTGCAGACGTCCAAGACTGAGCATATCCGAATACCACGCTTAGGTGATACTGCTAGTCCAGGATATCTGCTTTCCGGTGGAACCGCAGGAGAGTGCCTCCGGCACGGTCTGCCTTCCGTCCGGCTGGTGGTTACAGTTTTGTTCGGGGCACCGCGCCTCCCGCCCGACGAGCAAAGAGCTCTAGCGGCCGAGATGCGGGCGGCAACTGGCGCGAGGACAACAGAACCGCTTGACCCTTTGCGGTGGCTTAGCATTAATGGAAAGGGCCGTTTGTTTGTTGTCAGGAGACGTCGTGGCGAGTTTATTTATCAATGGCGAGTGGATACGTTCCTCCGATGGGTCGACTCGAGAAGTCCACTGCCCCGCTGACGGCGCGCACGTCGTCACCGTCGCGGAAGCGACCCCCGAGGATGCCCGCGCCGCCGTCGCCGCGGCCCGCGAGGCTTTCGACTCCGGTCCGTGGCGGGAAACGACGACGGGTGAGCGGGCAGATCTGCTTCGCCGACTCGCGAACAAACTTGAGGAAGAGAAGGACGACGTCGCTCGCCTCGAAGCCCTCGACACCGGCAAGCGGTTCGTGGAGGCGCAAGGCGACATGGACGACGTCATCTCCGTGATCCGTTACTACGCCGAGCTCGCGGGCAAGGACGCCGGGCGGGTGGTCGACGCCGGTCCGGGCGTCGTCTCGAAGGTCGTGTACGAGCCCGTGGGCGTGTGCGTGCTCATCACCCCCTGGAACTTCCCGCTGCTGCAAACCTCCTGGAAGATCGCGCCGGCCCTCGCCGCCGGGTGCACCTTCGTGCTCAAACCCGCCGAGCTCACGCCTTCCACCGCGATCTGGCTTATCGGCGCGCTGGAGGAACTCGGCCTGCCCGCCGGGGTGGCCAACCTCGTGCTCGGCGCCGGATCCCGGGTGGGGGACGTGCTCACCGAATCCCCCGACGTCGACCTCGTCTCCTTCACCGGCGGCGTCGTCACGGGCCGGCGCGTCATGGCATCGGCGGCCGGGACCGTGAAGAAGGTCGCCCTCGAACTCGGCGGCAAGAACCCGAACATCATCTTCGCCGACGCCGATCTCGACGCGGCGCTCGACATGGCGACCACCGCGATCTTCCTCGACTCCGGCCAAGTGTGCTCGGCCGGCGCCCGGCTCATCATCGAAGAGTCGATCCACGACGAATTCGTAGAGAAACTCGTGGCCGCGACCAGGCTCATCGTTCCCGGTGGCCCGTTCGATTCCGGCGCCCACACCGGCGCGCTCATCTCCGCGGAACATTTGGCGAAAGTCGAGGAGTACGTCGCGGGTGGGATCGCCGAAGGCGCGGAGCTCCTCGTGGGCGGCGCGCGCCCCGAAGGGCCCGAATTCGAGAATGGGTACTTCTACCTGCCGACGATCCTCGCGGGCTGCCGCACCGAGATGACCTGCGTCCAGGAGGAGTCCTTCGGTCCGGTCCTCACGATCGAAACCTTCTCCGGAGCCACGGCGCAGGAGGCGGAAGACGACGCGGTGCGTATCGCCAACGACACCATCTACGGCCTCGCCGGTGCCGTGTGGACGGAGAACGCTGGCCGCGCGGAACGGATGGCCGCGCGCCTTCGCCACGGAACCATCTGGATCAACGACTACCACCCCTATGTCCCACAAGCAGAATGGGGCGGGTTCAAGCAAAGCGGTTTCGGCCGGGAACTCGGCCCGACCGGCCTCGCCGAATACCAAGAGGCCAAACACGTGTGGCACAACATCCGCCCAGAAGCCCAGGGCTGGTTCCCCGCGCGCTGACGCCGTTCCCCGCGTCGCCGGCCGCCCGCGCCGAACCCGAACTGCGGCAAAAGCACCTTCCCAACTGAATCATCCGTGCCCGCGCCCAGGGGCCGCCCCGGGGCGCGGGCCGAATAAGGAGTAAAGAAGAACATATGAAACGGTACGACTACGTCATCGTCGGTGGAGGGTCGGCAGGTTCCGTGCTCGCCAACCGCCTCAGCGCCGATCCCTCGACCTCCGTGCTCGTGCTCGAAGCCGGCCGCTCCGACTTCCGGATCGACCCCTTCATCCACATGCCCGCCGCGCTGCCGTTCCCGATCGGCAGCAAATTCTACGATTGGCAGTACGAATCCGAGCCCGAGCCCTACATGGGCGGACGCCGCGTCTACCACGCCCGCGGGAAGGTGCTCGGCGGCTCCTCCTCGATCAACGGAATGATCTTCCAACGCGGCAACCCGATGGACTACGAGCGCTGGGCCGCCGATGAAGGGATGGAAAGCTGGGACTACGCCCACGTGCTCCCGTACTTCAAGCGGATGGAGAACTGCCTCGCGGGTGCGGACCTGTGGCGCGGCGGGTCCGGGCCGCTGGTCCTCGAGCGTGGCCCGGCGAACACGCCCCTGTTCGGCGCGTTCTTCGAAGCGGTCCAGCAAGCGGGCCACCCGCTGACCGACGACGTCAACGGCTACCGCCAGGAAGGGTTCGCCCCGTTCGACCGCAACGTGCACAAGGGGCGACGCCTCTCGGCGGCGCGCGCCTACCTGCACCCGGTGATGAGCCGCAAGAACCTCACCGTGCACACCCTCTCGCACGTGACCGGGCTCCGGTTCAGCGGCACCCGCGTCACCGGCGTCGACTACCTGCGCGGCGGCAAACTCCAGCGCACCGTCTCGGCCGGTGAAGTGATCCTCGCCGGCGGGGCGTTCAACACCCCACAGCTGCTGCAGCTCGCCGGCATCGGTAATCCCGGCGACCTCGAAGCCGCGGGCGTTCGCCCCCGGGTCGATCTGCCCGGGGTGGGATACAACCTGCAGGACCACCTCGAGGTGTACCTCCAGCACGCCTCCACGCAGCCGGTCTCGATCGGGCCGTGGCTCAAGCACCGCTACAAGCCGCAGATCGGGTACGAGTGGCTGTTCAAACGTTCGGGCGTGGGCGCCTCGAACCACTTCGAGGCGGGCGGGTTCATCCGCTCCAACGACGAGGTGGAGTACCCGAACCTCATGTTCCACTTCCTGCCCATCGCGATCCGTTACGACGGTTCTCAGCCGGCCTCCGAGCACGGGTACCAGCTGCACCTGGGGCCGATGTATTCCGACGTGCGCGGGTGGCTCAAGATCAAATCCGCTGACCCGTTTGCGCACCCGGCGATCCAGTTCAACTACCTTTCGACCGAGAATGACCGCCGTGAGTGGGTCGAAATGATCCGCGCCGCCCGCGAGATTCTCGAACAGCCCGCCTTCGCCGCGTTCTCCGGCGGGGAGATCTCGCCCGGGCCGAGCGTCCAGACCGACGAGGAGATCCTCGACTGGGTCGCGAAGGACGCCGAAACCGCGCTGCACCCCTCGTGCACCGCGAAGATGGGCGTCGGGGAGGACGCCGTGCTCAACCCCGAAACCATGGAGGTCTATGGCACCAAGGGGCTGCGCGTCGTCGACGCCTCCGCGATGCCGTACGTGACCAACGGCAACATCTACGCCCCCGTGATGATGCTCGCCGAACGCGCGGCCGACCTCATCGCCGGCAACGAGATGCTGCCGCCGCTGCAGGCCCCGTACTACCGCCACGGGCACGGAATGCCGCTCTACCCCGAGGGCGACCCGCGAAACAACGTGCAGCCGGGCACCGTTGCCGGCGGTGCGGCATGAGCAGCGAAACCTCGCCCAACCCGGGGAAGGGGGTGATCCCCCCGATCAACTGGCCCGTCTTCATCTGGGCCGCCATCGGGGCCATAGCGATCACCCTGTGGGCGTTCCTCGCCCCAGGAAACGCGGAATCGGTCCTCGGCGCCGTGGTGGGCTGGACCTCGGAGTGGTTCGGCTGGTTCTACGTCGCCCTCGCCGGCGCCGTGCTCGCCTTCGTCATCTACCTCGCGCTCTCCCGGTTCGGTAACACCAAACTCGGCCCCGAGAACGCGAAACCGGAATTCTCCACGATGGCGTGGGCGTCGATGCTGTTCGCCGCGGGGATCGGCACCGACCTCATGTTCTTCGCCGTCGCCGAACCCGTCACCCAATACCTCGAACCCCCCTCCACCGCCCCCGAGACGGTGGACGCCGCGCGCGAGGCGACCGCGTGGACCCTGTTCCACTACGGGATCTCCGGGTGGGGGATGTACGCCCTCATGGGAATGGCGCTCGCCTACTTCGCCTACCGGATGAAGCTCCCCCTCGCGGTGCGCTCCGCCCTCGCGCCGATCTTCGGCAAACGCATCCACGGCCCCCTCGGTGACACGGTCGACTTCGCTGCCCTCCTGGGGACCATCTTCGGTGTCGCCACCTCCCTGGGGATCGGCGTCGTCATGGTCAACGTCGGGCTCGCGACGATCTTCGGCCTCCCCATCGGAACCGGCACGCAGATCGCGATCGTCGTCGTCGGCGTCGGGATGGCGACGATCTCGGCGGTCTCCGGGGTGGATAGGGGCATCAAGTTCCTCTCCTTGCTCAACGTGTTCCTCGCGATCGGGCTCACTTTGTGGGTGCTGATCACCGGCAAGACCCAATTCCTCCTCGACGCCTTCGTGCTCAACGTCGGAGATTTCGTCAACATGTTCCCCGACATGGTCATGCAGACCTTCGCGTTTGAGGACACCGGGACGTGGATGAGCGATTGGACCTTGTTCTTCTGGGCGTGGTGGGTCGCGTGGGCCTCCTTCGTGGGACTCTTCCTCGCCCGCATCTCTCGGGGCCGCACGATCCGGCAGTTCGTCACCGGCACGCTGACGATCCCGTTCGTGTACATCCTCATGTGGGTCTCCATCTACGGGAACTCCGCGCTCGAGATCATCCGCAGCGGCGACGCCGAATTCGGGGTAGAAACCGTGCTCAACCCCGAGGGCGGGTTCTACGAGTTGCTCTCGCGTTACCCCGCCTTCACCTTCATCGCCGGGTTGGCAACCCTCACGGCGCTGCTGTTCTACGTCACCAGCGCCGACTCCGCGGCCCTGGTGATGGCGAACCTTTCCTCGCGCCTGCCCACTCCCCAGCACGATGGCCGGGCTGCGCTGCGGATCTTCTGGGCCGTCACCACCGGCGCGCTCACGATCGCGATGCTCATCGTCGGCGGGATCGGCGCGTTGCAAAGCGCCACGGTGATCATGGGGCTGCCGTTCTCCTTCGTGATGATTCTCGTGATGATCAGCCTCTATCGGGCGCTGCGGGTGGAGGCGATCCGTCTCGACAGCGGCGAACAGGCGATGCCGGGCTCGCTCTCGGGTCGCACGAGGAGCACGCGGGGAGCCGAGCCCAAATGGCAGCAACGGCTCGGCCGGCTCCTCGCCTTCCCGAACGCCCAACGCGCGGATGAGTTCGAGAACTCCGTGCTCCTGCCCACCCTTGCCGAGGTCGTCGCCGAGCTTGCGGATCAGGGAATCGCCGCGAGGTGTGAGCGCGCGCGGGACGAGGAGGGCGAGGAACACATCATGCTCGAGGTCGATCCCGAGTCCGAGCACGCCTTCCACTACCTCATCTACCGCGTGGAGGCCCCCGTGCCCGCCTTCGGGCGCCGCCTGCCCCGCGCGGACGAGAAGTTCGTGCGGATGGAAGTGTACCTCGACGTCGCTGCGAACCAGGGGTACGACATCATGGGCTACACGACGGATCAACTCATCGACGACGTGCTCGATCAGTACGAGCGGCACCTGGAGTTCCTGCAACGGCAACGGAATCTGCTCGGTGGTGCCGAAATCGGGTAGAGGCCACCGCTGCCGGGAGTAATTCCTAGTAGCAGTTGTAATAATTCCGCTATCGTGGGTCTCACCCACGACCGCACGCGTAGATGGAGACGACGATGGAACCCTGGCTCACGACCCTACAGACCGACACGCCCCAGGAGGGCTTCGAGCTCGCGATCACGCTTGCGCGAAAGGGCGTGGGCTACACCCAGCCCTCGGCCGAGGTGCGCGACACGCTGCGCGGCGGGTACGCCCACGATGCCGACACGCTCACCGCCGCCTCCCACGTCGTCGCGGTGAACTTCCAAACGGTCGCGGCGGCGAACAACTACTGGCGCTAGCCCCGGCCGGGCCCGGTGCCCGATTGGCCTGCGAGGCATGGGCGAAGATGGGCGAGATCACGCCGATTTCATGCCTGGATGAGCCGTGTGGTGGTGTATATCTGGAACTGATAGCACACATGAAGGGGCAATATGGCTCAAGCTCATCTTTCGCAGGCTCCCCAGTCGGTTTTCCCCGTTGCGCGCACCTCAACGGTTGACCTCATTGCCATAGCGCTGCGCAACGCGATCTTCTCGGGGGCGCTCGAGGTGGGCACGCCGATCCGGGAGATCGAGATGGCCGCCCAGCTCGGGGTGAGCCGCAGCCCGCTGCGAGAAGCGATGCAGCGGCTCGTCCAAGAACGACTCCTCACCGCGGTCCCCGGGCGGGGGCTGCGGGTCAGCACCATCACCGCCGACCACGTCACCGATCTTTACCACGCACGCGCGGCGGTCGAGGGAGAAGCGCTGCGGCTCCTCGCCTACGACCGGGACACCCAGGTGCTCGCGCAACTCGAGGAGGCCTACCGGGAGCTGCTCGAGGCGACGAGTTCGCACGACGCCCGCGCGATCGGCGACGCCGACATCAACTTCCACCAACTGCTCGTCAACCTCGCCGGCAGCCGCCGGCTCTCGGACTACATGTCGAGCCTCGCCGTCGAGACGAGGATCGCGGTCTTCTCCCTCCCCGACGGGTTCGCCGTGCCGGCCGAGGTCTCCGGCACCTACCGCGCCCTGCTGGACGCGCTCGCGGAAGGCGATGCCGACGCCGCGGTGCGGGCACTCCGGGAGCAGTTCGATGAAGCGGTCGCGCGTTTCACCGGAAAACATGACGTCGACACGGTCGAAACGCCGCCGGGGGAAGAACCCCCGAGCGTGGAACCTATCCGCGGGTGACCTCGCGGGTGTCGCCGGCCGCTGCCCGGGCGATCCCCGCGCGCAGGAGGAAGAACAACAACACGAGCCCCGCGGTGAGCAGCATGTGCCCAAGTCCGGCGAGGCCGGCGAGAGCGGGGGAGGAGGCATCCGCCCCGCCCACCGCGATCGTTCCCTTCACGAGCATCATCCCTCCGGTGAGCGCCACCCCGCTCGTCCAGATCCAGTAGAACCACCCGGCGAGCCGCGGCGCGGCGCTGGTGAGGTGCAGGAGCCTCTCGAGCGCGAGCACGATGAGCAGAGCGATGAAGCCCAGCACGAGGAAATGCGTGTGCACGAGCGGGAGCTGGGTGGCCGAGCGGTCGAACAGGTCGTAGGCCTTCGTGAGCTCTCGGTAGTACAGGCCGGAGGCTACGCCGAGAAAAGCGAACACGAACGAGGTGTAGAACAAGCGAAGCACGAGGAGAACTTTCGGTTGCGGAACGGTGTTTTCTCCTTGATATTCACACTCGCAACCGTGCCCGTCGAGAGGCAGGGCCACAAATCAATCGAAGAGTTGAGCGCCCCCTCGACCCTTCTTAGGACCCCTTCTGAGGACGCCGAGGCGATCGCGGGACCAACCGCCCTCACCAGCTCCGGGCGAGCAGCGCGGCGCGCGCGAGCGCGGGGGCGTGGGACCCGAACGGCCGCCACGCACTCCTCTCGGTTGGCCGGGCGCCGACGTTGGCCAGGAGGGTATCGGCGTCCACCGCGGTCTGGCGCGCGGCGAGCTCCAACCTGCCGCTCTCGACCCGCCAGCCGCGCACGTGGAGGGCCGCCGCGACCTCGGCGTACGGAAACTTCTCCTCCGCGGGGGCGGCGGTCGCCACGAAAAGCAGGAGCAGCAGGTGAACATCGGCGTGGAACTCATCCGAGGGCAACCGGCCGAGCCGCTGGGCAAGATGCTCCCACAGGGCGGCCGCGGAGGGGCGGGCACGCTGTGCGGCCCGCGTCGCATACAGGCGCCCCTTCGATTTGCGAAGGACCCCGTAATGTTGCAACGCCTCCCGGAGCAGCAGCACGGGAAAGGCGTCGATCTCCCGGTTGACCGAGAACAGCCAATCCGCCATTGCCGGCAGCACCTGCGCAGCGGCGCGCACGTCGGCCGGTTTGAGGTACTCCGCCGCCGTGAGCGCCAGGCCCTCCTCGCCGGCGCGGTCGATGAACCAGGTGACCGCCCCGAGCGCCTCCTCGAGGCCGGGTTCTTCACCCGGCTCCTCGCCGCGCGCGGGATCGCTCGCGAGGAGCTGTTCGAACCGCTCCGCAATGCCGAGGCGGGCGAACTGCAACTGATACGCCATCTCCACGAGGCGCGGGGGAACCCGCTCGAGCTGCTCGCGGGGGATCCCCAGCAGCGTCGCGTAGGCCCGCAGCGCGGGGTTCTCATCAACGATCGCCGCATTCACCTCCGCAACGCTGAACGCGGCGGGGTCGGGGAGGACCTCGGCAAGGGACTGTGCGTCCCGGCGGCTGCCGCAATCCTCCGGCGGGGCCGCCCGGTCCCCGCCGGTGCACACGGCTACAGGTGCGTCCTTCTCAGCGGGAAGAACGGCGGCCAGGGTCAAGGTGAGGTTCCAGTTATCGCCGTAATCGTAGAGGTAGTGGAGCCGGTCGCCGGTCTCCTGGAGCGTTTCATCCAGGCGCACTTGCTCCTCCGGGGTGCCCTCCCATTCCCCTTCCTCCGCGTCGAAGGGGCACAGGAACCGGTCCACGTCCGGGCGGAACGGGTCGCCCCCGAGCGCGAAGGAATGCAGGTGGTAATCCCACCAGTCGAAGGCCGCCTGGATGATGGTGTGCACCTGATCCAACGTGAGGTCGGAGCGCACGTCCAACTGCCGCCAGATCTCGGGGGTGGAATCGTCGAGGCTCACCCGCAGGCGATACACGTGGAGCGAGGCGAGCGCGGGCCGGCGCAGGGAAACGACTGGTTCCGGAGTCTCCATCCTGCCACGGTACTCCGCCAGCGCGGGCGGCGGGGTCCCTTCCGCATCCGTCCTCGGCCGCGTAGCGTGGGCGAATGGACGCACGAGACATACTTTCCGACGCAGCTTCCCGCCCCTTGGCCGCGATCCGCGCCGTCGCCGAACACGTCACCGCCGAGAACCTCAACGCCCATCCCGGCGGCCACGACAACTCGATCGCGTGGCTGCTGTGGCACATGGGGCGCGAGATCGACGTGCAGGTCGCCCACCTGGCTGGCACCGAGGAACTGTGGACCGCGCGCGGCTACGCACGGGAGTTGGGGATCGAGAGCGAGGGCATCGGCTACGGCCACACCCCGGAACAGGCCCGGGCCGTCACCGCGAGCGATCCGCAGCTCCTCCTCGACTACCTCACCGCGGCCACGGCGGCGCTGCAGGAGTACCTCGCGGGCCTCGATTCCGGGGCCCTGGGTGAGGTCATCGACTCGGATTGGGACCCGCCCGTCACCCGTGGGACGCGGCTCGTCAGCATTATTGACGACGCCGCCCAGCACGCGGGGCAGGTGGGGTATGCGTTGGCGATCACACCCGGGTAGGGCGAGCTGCGGTCAGGAACGGCCCAGCGCTCCGGGGACCACCGACGCCCACTGCGCGGGGGCTTCCGATTCCGGGGCGGCGGGCAGCTTCCCCTCCCCGTCCGGGTGCGGGATCGCGGCGAGCAGCGCCCGGGTGTAGGGGTGCACCGGATCGGACCACACGAGTGCGGTCGGGCCGGATTCGACGATCTTGCCCCGATACATCACCGCCACCCGGTCGGCCATGATCCGCACGACCGACAGGTCGTGGGAGATGAACAACATCCCCGCCCCCGTCTCGAGGCAGAGCTGGCGCATCATCGAGGCGACGGAGGCCTGGCTCGAGGCATCGAGCGCGGAGATCGGCTCGTCCGCCACGAGGAGGTCGGGGCGGGCCGCGAGCGCCCGGGCGATCGCGATCCGTTGGCGCTGGCCCCCGGAGAACTGGTGCGGGTATCGATCCACCATCGCGGGGTCGAGCCCGACCGCGCTGAGCCACTGCGCCGGTGCGGGGGAGGTCTCGCCGCGGAGCCTAGCGGCGCGGGCACCGTCGTTGATCTGCTCGCCGATGCGTTGGCGTGGGTTGAGGGAGGAGTTCGGGTCCTGGAACACCATCTGCATCGCGGTGAACTCCACGGGCCGCCGGCGCAGACCCAGCGGCGGGACCGGTTCCCCGCGGAAGGCGATCTCCCCTCGTTGCGGGCGTTCCATCCCCACGATCGCGCGGGCGGTCGTGGACTTCCCGCAGCCGCTTTCGCCCACGAGGGCGAGCACCTCGCCGTCGGAAATCTCCAGGTCGATCCCGTCCACCGCGCGCACGATCTGCCGCCCGTGGTACTCCACGACGAGGTCGCTCACGCTGAGTACACTCGAGGTCATCGTTCCTCCCCGTCGATCAGGCTCTCGTGGGCCTCGGGCATCGAGGCGAGCAGCTCTTGGGTGTAGGGGTGGGCCGGCCGAGTGAAGATGTCTCGGCGGGAGGCGGACTCCACGATCCGCCCCTCGCGCATGACCGCGACGTCGTCGGCGATCGCGCTCATGACGCCGAGGTCATGGGTGACGAGGAGGACGGCGAGGTCGCGTTCGCGGGCGAGGTCACGCAGCAGGTGCAAGATCCCGGCTTGGACGGTGACGTCGAGCGCGGTGGTGGGTTCGTCGGCGAGCAGCACCTCCGGGTCGCACGCGAGCGCCAAGGCGATCGCGATGCGTTGGCGCTGACCCCCGGAGAATTGGTGCGGGTATCTGGAGAGGGCCTCGTGGGGCTCCGGCACGGCCACGCGGGTGAGAAGGTCCTTCGCGCGCGCGAGCGCGGCCTTCTTGGAGAGGTTCAGGTGCACGCGCATGTGGTCGGTCAGTTGGGAGCCGATGGTGAGTTGCGGGTGCAGACTCGAGGAGGGGTCCTGGAAAACCATGGCGATCTTGGCCCCGCGGATCTCATTCAGCGCGCGCCCCTTCATGCCCAGGAGCTCCGTGCCGGCCAGGCGGATCGAGCCGCCGACCTCGGCGGTGGTGGGCAGCAGGCCGAGGACGGCCATCGCGCTCACGCTCTTGCCCGATCCGGATTCCCCCGCCAGTCCCTGGATCCGCCCGGGCGTGAGGTCGAGGTCGATGCCGTGCACCACCGGAGTAGGGTGGCGCCGACCGAAGGCGATCGTGAGGTCGCGGATCTGTAGTTTCGCGGTCATGCGACCTCCGCTTCGGGGGCCTGCGCGGGCGCGGCGGCGCCTTCGCGTTCGGCGGAGGCGAGCGGGTCGAGCGCGTCCCGCATGGAATCGCCGATGAAGTTGAACGCCATCACTACGGTGAGGATCGCGAGGCCGGGGAACACCCCGAGCCACCACGCGTCGGTGTTGTTCATCGCCGTGGAGATCATCGCGCCCCATTCGGCCATCGGGGGCTGGGCCCCGAGCCCGAGGAACGACAGCCCGGTCAGGAGCAGGATCGCGGTGCCGATGTCGAGGGAGGCGAGTACGAGCACGGGCCCGGCGATGTTCGGCAGGATGTCCCGCCGCAGCGACTTCCACGGCGAGTACCCGAGCAGTCGCCCGGCGACGACGTAGTTGAGGGTGCGCAAGCTCAGCACGTGCGAGCGCACCACGCGGGCGTATTGGGGCCAGGAGACGACGATCCCGGCGATGACCGCGTTCATGAGCGAGGCGCCCAGGGAGGCGGCGATGACCATCGCGAGGATGACGGTGGGGAAGGCCATGACGAGGTCGGTGAGGCGCATGAGGGTCTCGTCCACCCAGCGCCCGACGTAACCGGCGACCGCGCCGATGAGGGTGC
>Ga0209487_1001401_pt1 | contig 20396 bp, 21 predicted proteins | sample Poulit2012_FD_187524 | JGI IMG/M metagenome (GOLD analysis project Ga0209487, IMG submission 187524) | Agricultural soil microbial communities from Georgia to study Nitrogen management - Poultry litter 2012 (SPAdes) (version 2) | ecosystem: Environmental > Terrestrial > Soil > Agricultural land...
AACCGGCCGTCGGTTCGGTCATCGCGGGGGCGCGCACCGTTGAGCAGGTGCGGTCGAATGTTGCCGCTGGTGCCTGGGAGCCGGATGCCGCTGACCTGGCGGAACTGGATCGTATTACGAGCTGAAGAAGCAAGGCATCCTGAGTTATATGCTCACGTAGCCCGATCCGCTTGTGAAATTAAGCACAAGCGGATCGGATGGCGTCGCAGCCCAGGTCGGGCTACTTATGAGGCAAATAGACTTGGCGCCAAAACTTTCTGAGCTAGGAATTTCGGCTGACATGATTCCTGCGGCGGCCGACAAGGCACTAAATGATCCGGTGTCAGTTAATACGGCGACGATCCCGAGTCGGGAAGAATTGCTTTCGATGCTCCAGGATTTGTTGTGAGCGAATTGCCCTGAATGCGCGGACGTAAAGAAACTGCATAAATCCGAGGTTTCTGCGCTATAGAAGCCTCTATTGGTAAACGCCGATAATGTACATTATGTCAACTTACGTTTTGAAGTGCTTCTCAGCAGCGCCCGTCACTCTGCTCCCTCTCACTCCAGATGAGACATCTCGCATTAGATCGGACACTGCTATAGTAATGGGCATCTAGTCGCAGTCGATCCGATACACAAGGTCAACTGCCCAACGCGAGAAGACCTGGAGGCTCCGTGCGTCGAGCGCTGCGCTCCTTGCCGAGCAACGTCACGGACGCCGTGCGCGTGCTGGCACGCCTCGATGGTGGGTTGCTCAATGTCGAGGCCAGCCGGGCGCTCACGGCCGAGCCCTTCGAGGATGCGCTCCCCATCCGCGAGTTCTTCGCCTGGCCGGGCAAGCGCAATTACGAGGGCCTGTGGTGGTCCTCTACGACGAAGCGGCACACCGGGTTCGAGAGCCTGCTGGAGCGGCAATACCTCCTGAGCGCAGACCATAACCCCGATGTCGTGGGCGTCTCCTCCCAGCCGCTGGCGATCCTGTGGCCCAAGGGCACGCAGGATGCAGAGGGCCGACGACTCCGCGATCACGTCCCCGACTTCTTCGTCCGGCTGAGCAACGGCGACGGACGGCTCGTGGACGTGCGTCGCCCGGACAAGGCCGAGACCCACCAGTTCACGTTGACGAACACCCTGTGCGACGAGATCGGCTGGGGCTACGAGGTGTTCACCGGCCTCAATGAGCAGGTGGCCGACGCTCTTACGTGGCTGGGCGGTTACCGGATGGACCGCTACGCTCCCTCCCCCGATGTGGCCCAGCACTTGGTCGAGGCATTCACCCCGGCCACCTCCCTGAGGGCCGGTGTCGCCCGTGCGGCGCGCGGCAGCGGTGTGCAGAAGGACCTGGTGCAGGCCAATGCTCTGAATCTGCTGTTCACCGGGATGCTGTCCACGGACCTGAGCCAGCCGCTGACGATGGACTCCGAGGTCGGCGCAGGAATGGCGGTGACGCGGTGAAGAGCGTCCGGCTGTTCGACTACATCTCCTTCGACGCCGACTCTTGGCAGGTGGTGGCCCAAGACGGGCCGGAACTCGCGCTGAAGAGCCTGACCACCAATCGGATTCGACGGGTTCCCGTGGCCGATCTGCTGGCCGATGAGTCCTACCTGCCCGACTCGCCCGACCGTCTGCCCTCGCTCGACAACATGGCCGTGCTCGACACCCTTGATGCCACCACCCGGGAGCAGACCATCGCCTTGCACCGGCACGTCTACGAGGTTCTCAACGGCGTGCCCCCGAGCGATGGCGAGACCGAGATCGAGCCGAAGGACGAGTACAGCCTCGACAACACCCTGGAGCAACGCATCGACGCCAAGGTCGAAGAACTACGCGGTTCGGGCACGGCGATGGGCAAGAGCACTCTGAAGCGGCACCTGTCCGCCTACCGGGCCAAGGGCATCGCCGGGCTCGTGGATGGGCGCAAGACCCGCCAAACGAGTGTCGGCGGGCGGACGGACCCGCGTGTGGTGGCCCTGCTGGAGGAGCAGATCGCGGGCCAGACAAACCTCTCGACGGGCACGCGGTCCCGGGCCGTCCTGCGTGTGCGCTTGCAAGCCGAGGAGAACGGCTGGCCGGTCCCCTCGGACGCGACCCTTTATCGGGTGCTGTCCCGTCTGGAACGGTCTCGCAGTCCCTTCGGGCAGGCCACTACGAGGCGGAGCAAGGCCAACCGCCCTGACCGAGCGTGGGGTTACCAAGCCCCCTCTCGTCCCGGCGAACTCGTCGAGATCGACTCCACTCCCCTGGACCTCATGGTGCGCTACCCCGATGGCTCGACCGGGCGGGTGGACCTCACGGCAGCGGTGGACGTGGCTACTCGGGTGCCCGTCGCCGCGATCCTGCGTCCCGTGGCCACGAAGTCGGTCGACGCCGCCATCCTGCTGGCCCGGGCCCTCACCCCGCTGCCCATGCAGCCCGGCTGGGACGCCTCGCTGTCCTACTCGCGCTCCATCCTGCCCGCGGGCATGATCCCCGGGGACGACGAGGTGAAGGCGAGCATCGCGGCCAAGCCGGTGATCGTACCGGAGTCCATCACGATGGACCGAGGCCGGGCTTTCAAGAGCAGCACCTTCATGAGCGCCTGTGAGCGGCTCCAGATCAGCCTGACCCTGGCTGCGCCGAGGACGCCCACGGACAAGCCGCACATCGAGTCCTTCTTCCGAGGGGTGCGGACCGGGTTCGTGCAGCATCTGGCGGGCTACGTCGGCCCGACCGTCGTGCAGCGTGGTGCTGACCCGGCCCAGGAGGCTCGCTGGGGTCTGGCCGAGTTGCAGAACGTCCTAGACCTGTGGATCGTCGGCGTCTACCTCAACCGCCCCTCCCCTGGCCTGCGACTGCCTGCCATGCCCAAGAAGGAACTCACCCCCAACGAGGCTTTCGCCGCCCTCGCAGGAGTGGCCCCGCAGGTGCACGTCGCGCTGGACCGCAACGACTACATCTCGCTGCTGCCCGTGGCCTACCGCTCCATCCAGCCCTACGGGATCAACTTCGACGGACTGCACTACGAGTCTGGCGACCTGGCAGAGTACCGAGGCGTGAGCAGCGGCCTGCCCTCTCCGGCCAACGGCAAGTGGGAGGTCCGCTACGACCCGCACCGGATGAACGCCATCTGGGTCCGGGATCACTTCAAGAGCCGGTGGATCGAGGCCCGCTGGATCATGGACAGGCAGGCACTGGCCCCGTTCTCGCGCGACGTTCTGGAGGCCGCGAAGAAGGCCATCGAGCGCCGTGACGGGGCAACCCCGGGCAAGGAGGTCGTGGCCCAGATCAACCGGATTCTCACCGCGCCTGCCAGCACCGTCGAGAAGGTCGCCAGCCGAAGGTCTGCCACGAGCATCGCCAGCATCCCCGACGCCCCTGAGCAGCCTGCCGAGGAACTGAGCGAACCCCACAGGCAGGAGCCCACCTTGGGCGTGGTGCCGGACCGGCCCGCCGCGCCTGCTGAGGGCACCACCGCCAAACGCCCTCGCCGTAAGGCCAAGCGCATCGACCTGGAGGACTGATGGCCATTCCCGACAGCCTCGCGCGGTGGCGCGAGTTCATGAGTGAGCGGGCTGTGGAGCCCGAGCGGCTCAGCATGAAGCGACTGCAAGCCCTCTCCCCCGAGGCAAAGGAAGCCTATGACCAGCAGCGCTTCGCCTGGATCGGGGCGGACACGGTGCTGGAGACGAAGGACTCCTCCCAGATCGAGAAGCACCTGCGGATCGTGCAGGCCCGAGGCAGCGCGCGAAGCGCCACGGCCAAACGAGCCTTCGCGATCTCGGGACGCGCGGGGCTGGGCAAGTCCACCACTGCGCTGAACCTGGGACGGAAGCACGAGCGCGCGCGACGCAGGACACTGGGCGACGGGCCTGACGTGACCCCCGTTGTCTACGCCGTCGTCCCTCCTGGAGCCACGCCCAAGATGCTCATGCGAGCCTTCGCGACGTGGCTGGCGATGCAGGTCCCACAGCGCTTCGACGCCCCCACCATCACAGATCAGGTGGTGCGGGTCATGACCGAGCAGCAGACCAGCCTGGTCATCTTGGACGAGGTGCACAACCTGCGCACCAGGCGCTCTGCCGGAGCCGAGGCCGCCTCGCAGTTGAAGGTGTTCACCGAGAGGCTTGACGCGGCCTTCGTCTACTGCGGCATCGACCTGCTGACCTCGGACCTGTTCACCGGGGACATCGGCAAGCAGATCAGGGCCCGCACCAAGATGTACGCCCTGGAGCCCTACTCGTTTGGCTCGGAGAAGGACCGCGACAACTGGCTGACCCTAGTGCTCGGCATGGAGGACCTCCTCCCGCTGAGTGACCACCCGGAGGGGCTCCTGGAGGACGAGGCTGCGTACCTCTTCCATCGAACAGGCGGGTCCATCGGGTCTCTGCGAGGACTGTTGGGAGACGCGGCCATCGAGGCGATCCTCTCAGGTCGCGAGCGGGTTGATCGTGCTCTCATGGATGAGATCATCCTGGACGAGGAGGCCGTGCGCCGGGCCACTACAGCCACGACCAGCGACCGCCCTTCCAGTCGGGCGGGCGCAAGGAAGACCGGGTGAACCGGCCATCCTCCCTCGACCCACTCCCCGTCCCGACGCGATTGGTTGGCGGGGAAGGCGTCTCCACGTATGCCAGTCGTCATGCGGCGCGGAACTTCAGCAAGGTCAAGGACATCGAGGATTCCATCCGCGAGCAGGGCTATGTGCTGAGCAAGGCGCGGTCGGCCCCAGAGAGGCTGGCTCTGTGGCGGCAGTTGGGAAACCTGCACGAGCGCGCTTTCACTGAGCTGCAGACCGTCAACGGAAACTGGGTCATCGACCGTGCTCTGTGCTCCCGGTGCATGCCTCATCTGGAGGACGGCATGGGCCGACTCCCCTGGGTCGGCTGGGTCTGCCTGAAGCACAAGCGCTGGATCAAGGGCGACGTGCAGGTCGATGTGTCGCGGTTCGGGGAGTCTCTCGTGGCCGAGCGGCACTGGCGCAGCACCCTCACCCGACGCGGTGTCGTCGTGGATTCCCCGCTGCTGCTCCTCGCGGAAGAGTCCGCCACGGTGGGCATCTCCAAGGCCGCTTTTGAGGAGCGCGCGGAGAGAGTCCGACACCCCTCCCCTGGCCTGCTCGTCTACCCCGAGACGGTCAGCCTCGCACGGCTGCTCTCGCGCCGGTCGTTTCTCGACGCCGTGCTCGGAGACGCTCCCAGCCCGTGGAAGCGGGCCTTGGTCGAGCGGGAGGTGCGGTCGATCCTTCCTGACGCTCTGGATGCTGAGAACTGGCGTGCGCTTGCCCGGGTCTGGGACTTCGTTCTGAGCCTCCAGGACGTTGTGCGGGATGCCCGCTGGCTCGGGCAGGTTCCGGAGGATCGGTGGAACGTCCTGCGGTACTGGTCAGGCTTTGCGGAGTCTCAGCGCGTTGAAGTCGTCCAGACTCACCCGCTGGTGTAGGTACCGCCGCCGCAGGGCACCCACCATCTCGGGGTCATCGTGGAGGAGCACTCGCCACCGGGTCTGACCTTCGTTGATCGGCTCGATGGCCTCCGCCACCCAGACGCCGAACACGAAGCCACCCGGGATCACGCCCCGCCCTGATCTTCCATCCGCGACCAGCAGGAGCGGCAGCGGCCCACCTTCCCTCAAAGCCTTGGCCACCGTCTTGGGGGCGGTGCTCCCCTCGATCACGGCGAGGTTCTCCCCGAAGAGCGACTGATCGTCCAGGACTGGCAACTGGGCAATGGGAGTTGGTCCGGTGTGTGTCCTCAGGATGGCCCCGTCCTCGGGAAGGGGGACGAACTGTGCCCGCTCAACGGTCTGAACCAAGGAGCCTGGCCAACGGACGGCCTCGTGTCTCTCGTTGAGGGGAGTCGGATGCAGAGCCGCACAAAGCGACACAAGCGTACGGTCCAATCCCCCGTGGGTGACGTTGTGTTGCTCTGGGATGACCTCCACGATGACCCGGACCCCTTGCCGATGGAGGTGCTTCAGGTGCTCCCGAGCCCGCGTCTCGCCCTCGGGCAGAGATTCCGGCTCACCCGCCTCCCGGAGGTCGACCGGCTCCGGGAGGTCCTGACGGTTGCCCACGTAGAAGATCGTCCCGAGCGGATGGTTGGTCGCCTTCGTGCTCGTGTCGATGAGCAGGTAGATGCGCCACGGGACAGCTGTCTGGGTCGTGGGCATGGGTTGGGTGGCCGGCCTTCCGGTCAGATGTCGGTCTCTCTGTCCCGCAGTCTAGAGCGAGCCGCTACTCCCCTGGTCTGGTCGTGACCGACCACGACACGCCGGTAGAGCGTTAGCGACTTCTCCGGCAGGCGATCCGCAAAACGACATTCACTCTTTGGTGCCTTGATCTTGTGTTCTCTGGCAGGTGGTGCTGGATAAGAAATGACAGGGCTGAATCACGCTTATCCGGCGCATATCGTGTCCGTGGAATCAGCCTAGGAGAAGGGATTCTGCGATGCCGAAGGTAGCCCCTGTCATCACGTCAACACCCGCCGATGTCGTCACGTGGCGGAGCGTGCCGCTCACGCAGGCTCAACTCGACCAACTCCGCGACATGGCGAGGGAAGGCCTCCGAACCCTGTCGGCGCAGATGAGCATGCTGCTCACCGAGGCGCTGGAGAAGCAGACCTCAACGCGCAAGAAGGTCACCCGATAGAAAGAGGAAGCGCCCCCTGATTGCTTGGCGGCTTCGCGGCGCTTCATGAGGCTGAAAAGCTCACGATGAATGTATCACCTGGTCGCAGCCAGGCAAGGGGGCGCGCCGACACGGCTACTGCCCCCAGCCGCGTCGGCCCTTACGCGCGCATGCTGTGTCGCTGGCTGGACGACGAGTTGCTCATGGAAGTGCTCTCCCCGACCGCCGCATGGCTCTACTGCGTCCTGACGATGACCTCGGCCCGCGCCGAGAGCGACGGCTGGCTGAGCTGTCGACAGGCGCAGCGATCCGTCCTGACGGAGGACGCCAGTGACCTCACAGAGTTGCTCGACCACGGTCTGCTCATGCCGGTCGAGGCTGACGACCGCCATCCCACGCCAGGCTACGTCCTCGTTCGCTTCGCCAGCGAACAACGACTGTCCGATCAGATCGAGGCAGAACGCCAGAAGAATGCCCAGCGACAAGCCACCTACCGAGCACGGCGCAAGAAGGCAAGCGTCGCAGGTGACGGCGTGAGTAAAGCCGTGACTCACAGGGTGAGTAACGCAAGTGGTCACACCGTGACAGACGGGGTGAGTCACGCTCCCAGTGCAGTACAGACCAGTGCGGTGGAGAACAGGGACTGGATCGTCCCCGACGTGAATCCTCCCGCTGGGCCACCAGGTGGTCCTGGTGGTTCAACTGAGGCCGAGAACAGCCAAAGCGATCCGTGGCTTTCCCACTTGGACGCACCTGACCCCGGGCACAGTCCCAGTGACAGTGGACGCGCTCTCATCTTCGCGGCGCTGGGTGACGAACCGGAGGACTCGCTGCCCGAGAGCGGCGGGTCAGGGTGGTGGGAACAGCCCCTCACCGATCCCAGTGCCGGACTCTGATCGGGGCAGGGATGCACCCGGAGCGCGTCGTATCCAAGATTCGTGACCTCGCCACCTCGAAGCGGTGGCGAGAGATCGACTGGGGCCGAGTGGTCGGTACCCAGAAGATCGACAAGGACACGGATCTTCGACGCGGCGAGAAGACGCGACTGAAGAAGGCCCTCGATGCACGGTAACCACGCCTGGTCCGCCACTGATCGGCCACGCCTGGCCCGTTCCCTCGGCCTGTCCATCTACGATGACAAGAGCGAGTTCGAGCACTCGCAGACCGTGAAGAAGGAGACGTGGCGAGTGTCGCGACTGACTGAACTACTGAGGCAGGCCCGGAAGGCCGACAAGCAACTCGGTGACGACTTGGAGAAGGAGTTCGCCGCCCTGATGAAGCGGCGGACCTTCGGCCTGGTCTTCGAGCAGCACCAGCCCGAGGCAGTGGAGTTGCCCGGGCGCACGGTGCGTCGGGGCGACAAGGTGCGGGTGCTCCCGCCCCGGGGAGAGGTCAAGCCCGGGGACCAGCGCTTGTGGCGGGTCGAGCAGATCGAGCGCGTGGATGGGAGCCGAGTCGCGCACCTGCTGGAACTGGACGCTGAAGAGCCAGAAACCCAGTCCGTCATCACCGACGACCTGGTGGTGGTCGCAGAGTTCAACGACCGCATCTACCCAGGACTCGTGGAGACCGGACGGGTCGAGCGCGGCGGCGACAAGCCGTTTCACGCCGTCATCAACGCGGAGAACTTCCACGCGCTGGAGATGCTGACCTACACGCACCGGGGCAAGGTCGACGCCATCTACATCGACCCTCCGTACAACACGGGTGCGAAGGACTGGAAGTACAACAACAACTACGTCGAGGGAGACGACGACTACCGGCACTCCAAGTGGCTGGCGTTCATGGAGCGACGGCTGGAGGTAGCCCGCGAACTGCTTAACCCCGATGACTCAGTTCTCATTGTGACGATTGATGAGAAGGAGTACCTGCGCCTTGGGATGCTGCTAGAACAGACGTTTCCTGAAGCGAACATCCAGATGGTCACCTCGTCTATCAAGCCGTCAGGCTCTCAAAGGGGAGGTGAGTTCTCACGAGTGGAGGAGTTCATCTTTTTCGCCATGTTCGGTGACTCGCATCCGGCTACGAGCACCACCGACATGCTGAGGGATGCAGACTCGCAGCCCGCCCTTGCCACCGTGACTTGGCAAGGGCTTCGTCGTAGGGGCAGCACCGATTGGAAGAGAGCCCATAGGCCGAATGGCTTCTATCCACTGTTCATCTCGGCCCTTGACGGGTCGCTGCAATCCATTGGCGAGCCGATACCGCTTAACCAAGATCGTCGGTCAGTAGTCCCACCGGACGGGACATGGGCAGCATGGCCTCTCGACCCTAAGGGCGAGGAGGGGCGATGGCAGGTTTCCCCCGCTCGGCTCCGAGAGCAACTGGCGGAGGGTACCGCTGCCCTTCGTAAAGCGGACAGGACTAAAGGTTCCGCTTCCGTCGTGTATCTGAAGGGTGGGGACCTCTCCGCAGTCCGGGGCGGCGCTTTTAAGGTCGATGGGCGTGACGCGGAGGGCAAACTGAATATTCTTCCTACCGCTGTGGCTACTCGTAAAGCCAAGACGATGTGGCTCATGGCATCTCATGACGCGAGTGCTTTTGGCACGGCGCTGCTCTCGCGCTTCCTTCCGAGCCGGAAGTTTCCGTTTCCCAAGTCTCTTTACGCGGTTGAGGACGCCCTCCGCTTCTTCGTGCAGGACAAACCCAATGCTGTGATCTTGGACTTCTTCTCGGGCTCTGGCACGACAGCCCACGCGGTCATGCGCCTGAACAGGCAGGACGGAGGTCGTCGCCAGTGCATCTCGGTGACGAACAACGAGGTCAGCGCTGACGAGCAGCGCGCCCTCCGCAGGCAGGGTTTGCGCGCGGGTGACGCCGAGTGGGAGGCGCTGGGCATCTGCGACTACATCACCAAGCCCCGTGTGACCGCCGCGATCACGGGCAAGACCCCCGAGGGCGAGCCGATCAAGGGTGACTACAAGTTCACCGACGAGTTCCCGATGAGCGAGGGGTTCGAGGAGAACGCCGCCTTCTTCACGCTCACCTACGAGGCATCGTTGTCGGTGCGCCACAACAGGGCGTTCGAGCGCATCGCGCCGATGCTGTGGCTGAGGGCCGGGTCGCAGGGCCGGATCATCACCGATCTCGGTGAGGGCGGCTGGGACCTGGCCGAGACCTATGGCGTGCTGGAGAACCTGGATCAGGCCGGGGACTTCGTCGCTCGGGTGGCTGAGGTGGAATCAGTGCGGACGGCGTTCATCGTCACGGATGATGACTCGGCGTTCCAGATGGTGTGCCGTGACCTGCCCAGCGCGGTGCTCCCAGTGCGGCTGTACGAGTCGTACTTGCAGAACTTCATTCTGAGGGGTGGCCGCTGATGCGCTACACGTTGAAGGACTACCAGGGCGAGGCCGTCCGGGACGTGCTGCGGAACCTGGAGCAGGCCCGAGACATGTACCACCGCTACGGGTCACTGTCCCAGTTCTCCCTGACGGCGACGACCGGCGCGGGAAAGACGGTCATGGCCGCTGCGGTGATCGAGGCGCTCTTCTTCGGCAACGACGAGTTCGACTTCGAGCCCGACCCCGGCGCGGTGGTGCTGTGGTTCTCCGACGACCCTTCGCTGAACGAGCAGTCCCGGGCACGGTTGCAGGAGGCCGCGAGCGAACTCGACTCGCGCCTACGGGTCATTGAGGCGACGTTCTCCGAGCCCTCGCTGCGTCCCGGCCACGTGTACTTCCTGAACACGCAGAAGTTGTCTAAGAACTCGCGCCTGGTGCGCGGCGAGCCGACCCGAACTCCCGGGCAGGTGCGCCTGTTCGAGCCGCGTCCGGATGAGATGCAGTCCTCGATCTACGACGTGATCACCAACACGGTCGAGAACAAGGACCTGACGCTGTACTTCGTCCTGGACGAGGCACACCGGGGCATGGGGACGGCGAGCAAGGACCGCAGCTCCATCGTGCAGCGGCTGATCAACGGCAACGGCGCTGTCCCGCCCATGCCGGTGGTGTTCGGCATCTCGGCCACGGTGGAGCGGTTCGAGGCGGCGATGAAGGACGCGAAGGGTCGGACTGCGCTGCCTTCGGTGGAGGTGGACTCCGCTCTGGTGCAGGCGTCGGGGCTGTTGAAGGACGACATCGTGCTCTCCATCCCGACCGAGCAGGGGGTCTTCGACACGGTGCTCCTGCGGCGGGCAGTGGAAAAGGTCCGCGCCTCGACCGCTGCCTGGTTGGCGTACGCCGATGAGCAGGAGGAGGCCGATCCGGTCATCCCGTTGCTGGTGGTGCAGGTGGGTGACAAGCCCACCACCGAGACGCTGGTGCGGACGCTGGACACGATCTATGACGCCTGGCCCGGACTCGGCCCCGACGCCGTGGCGAACGTCTTCGGGGAGCACCAGGACCTGCTGGTCGGCCAGCAGGGTGTGCCCTACATCGAGCCCCAGAGGGTGCAGGATGCCACGCACGTGCGGGTGCTGCTGGCGAAGTCTGCGATCTCCACAGGCTGGGACTGCCCGCGCGCCGAGGTGCTGGTCTCGATGCGTCCTGCGAAGGACCGCACCCACATCACCCAGTTGCTGGGCCGCATGATCCGCACCCCGCTGGCACGGCGCATCCCGGGCAACGAGTTGCTCAACTCTGTGGACTGCCTGCTGCCGTTCTTCGACCGCAAGACCGCCACGGGCGTGGCAGAGATGCTCATGAAGGGCGCGACCTCCAAGGACGAGGAGGACAACGACACCGGAGGCGGTGAGGGACGCCGTGTCCTCTACGACCCGGTGGACCTGCACCCCAATCCCAAGGTGCCCCACGAGGTCTGGGACCGCTTCGCGGCCCTGCCCTCGGTGACGATCCCGAAGAAGGGCGTCAAGCCCATCCGCAGGCTCACCGCGCTGGCAACGGCACTGTCCAAGGACGACCTGGTCGAGGAGGCCGTGGCGAAGGCCCACAAGCACCTCCACGCGGTCCTGGACGGGCGCGCCGTGCAGTACCAGGAGAAGGTCGCCCAGGCGCGTGAGGACGTGCTCACGATGAGCGGTGAGGAGGCCCGAGGCCGGATCGGCGGCGGGTTCTCCTACAAGTCGTTCCAGGAGTCGGCGGACCCGCGTGCCATCGAGGACTCCTACCGGGCCGCTGCCCGTGTCCTGAGCCCCGCCCTCTGCTCCTCCTACGTCAACCACCTGGTCGGCCCGGACGGCGACGATGACGACCTCCTGGAGGCCAACATCACGGTCGCTGCTCTGGGCCGGGTGCCTGAGATCGCAGAGGCGGTCGAGGACGAGGCCGACGACCTGGCAAGGACCTGGCTCAACCAGACCCGGGTGGCCCGCAAGGGACTCTCGGACGAGCGGCAGGCGGAGTACGACCGACTGGAGGGCATGTCCACCCAACCCGAACGCATCTCCCTCACCGTCCCCAAGGCCGCGCAGGCCGAGACGATGGTGCGCGAGAAGGACGGGACCGAGAGCCCGCTGGAGACCCGGCTCATGCACCTCATGGCAGCCGAGGACGGCACCTACCCGATCACGCTCAACGAGTGGGAGCGGAAGGTCCTCGACTCCGAGGCCAGGCAGCCCGGCTTCAAGGGCTGGTACCGCAACCCCGCCCGGGCCACGAAGGAGTCTCTGGCCATCGCCTACAAGGAGGACACCGGCACCTGGAAGGCAGTCCGGCCCGACTTCATCTTCTTCGGGACCGACCACACCGGCCAGGTCGTCGCAGACCTCGTGGACCCCCACGGGCACCACCTTTCCGACGCCCTGCCCAAGTTGCGCGGGTTGGCAGCGTTCGCGGAGAAGTACCAGGGCGAGTTCCGCAGGATCGAGTCCGTGGCGGAGACCGCAGGAACGATGCGCGTGCTCGACCTGACCAAGCACCACGTGCGACAGGCCATCCGTGACGCCAAGACCGCTAAGGGACTCTACGAGTCCGGCGTGGCGAGCGACTACTGAGACGTGAAGGTACTGACATGATCTGGGGCGCGACGTGGTGGGAGGCCGCATCGACGCTCGGGACGGTCGGTGCCGTGGTAGTAGCGCTTCTGCTTGCAGCGGGTGAGGGTGCTCGGGCTCGCCGCGCGGAGCGAGCCTTGGCCAAGGAGCGGGCGGATCAGCGGAGTGACACCGAGGAACGGCAGGCTGGAATGGTGTCAGCCTGGGTCGAGATTCAGGCCACGCCCAGCGAGGACGGCAGCCACTACGAGCGAAAGGCGACCGTCCATGTCGCCAACGAGAGTGACCGTCCCGTCTACAACGCCAACGTCTGCATCGGTGTTCAGAATGCCCTCCACCGCTGGACACCAGTCGGTCCGCTGGCGGTCCCCCTACCACTGCCCGTGCTTGCCTCACGTTCGCGCCAGTCGTGGGACATCACGATCCCGCTCCTAGCCTGTTCCATGGAGACGGGCAACGTGATGAGCGGACCCACCGCCGCCATCGCCTTCACAGACTCATCCGGCGAACGCTGGACCCGTGATTTCAACCTGGCCCTGACGCGGCAATCCAAGGAGGGGGAGGCTGCACTCTTTGCCATCGACCCGGAGTACGGCGAGGAACAGTTGGGCCAGATCGAGAACCCTTTCAACCCCGTCACAACCGTGCTCTTGTTCCTCAACGCCCTGGGCCGGGACGGTGGGCCGGATTGGGACTTGATCTCGGCTCTTCTGGACCCAGGTGCCGAAGGCTGGAGCAAGATGACCGACGACCAGTGGGTGGAGGCCGCGAACCACTGGTCACAACTCGGGATTGCGGCACACGTCCACTACCCAGCCCCTCGCATCGCCTACGTGAAGACGTTGACCGACGAGGCTGCTGATCAACGACTAGACGGACCGGGGTACGTCGAGGTGCCCATGACGCTTTTCACGCTCAGATTCGTCCGCGGCGCGGGATGGAAGGTGTTCAGCATCGGGGGCCCGACCCCGGCGCACATGATCGAGTTTCCCGAGAAGGACCTCCTCCGCGATATTCGCTCGCTCGATCCGCCCGAGCCAGCTGCGCCTGAAAAGTCTGGCAACGGGAGAAAGTGATGGATACCGATTTCGCCCCGACGGGAGAGGCTCGACTGCGCCAGATTCTGGACGCAGTGGTGGCGGAGGGCGACGCCGCCGAACACCTCGGCCTGGAAGCCAAGAGCGATATCGACCCGAGCAAGAAGGGTGTGGGTATAGCCAAGATCGCCAAGTTCATCCTAGGGACATCCAATCGCATGCCCGAGGTCGCGGCAGGCCACTTCAAGGGCTATGGGGTCATGGTCATTGGAGCCGAGGAGGCAAGCGCGCCTGGCATTCCCAAAGGGGTCGAGTCCCACGAACTGGCCGACAGGCTGAGGCCCTATCTGGGACCTGAGGGGCCCCGCTGGGACTTGGCGCGACTCGCGACCTCGACTACCCATGAGGTGCTCTTCGTGCTTGTGGACCCTCCATCCCCGGGCCAGCCGCTGTACCTGTGCCACAAGGACTACCACCCTGCCGACAAGGCCGACGCGAAGTTCTCGCTCACAGACGGCGACATCTACGTACGGGACAAGTCCCAGACCCGCAAGGCGTCGGCCAGCGAGGTGCAGGCCCTCTTGCGGAGGGGCGCACCTGTCGCACCAGAGGTTGCCATCGACTTTGATGTGCTGGGACGCGCGCTCTTGGTGACCAGTACAGACTCGGGTCTGCGGGACATCATGGCTGCTGAAGCGGAGCGCACGAGGGAGGAGGCTGAGGAGAAGAGACGAGAGGCTGAGGAGAGCGCCAGGAAGAAGGCCGAAGAGGCGCGTCAGAAGCGGGCGGCTGAAAGACCAGAGGGTGATCCGACTCGCTTCCTGAGTCAGTCGGCGGTGGAGTCGATGATGAAGGCCATGACTCCGCTGGCCTCCCAATGGCGGATGCCGGGAAATCTGTTCGGCACGCCGGAGCCCGAAGTTCCTCGTGACACCGAGGAAATCATCAAGGAGCGGGAGGAGCGTTGGTGGAATCGCTGGCCCGAGTGTCGTGAGAACCTCTACTCTGCGACCGCCGAGCGGATTCGGTTCGCCGTCGAGAACCGGGCGGCCAGTTACCTATCCAAACCCCAGATCGTTGTGACGATCCTGGGGGCCCGCGCCCTCCAACCCCAGGATGCGGACGGACTGAAGGACCACGAGGTGTTCCCGTTCGTGGATGAGCCAGGAAGACCCACCGGCCCGTACGGGATGGCCCTGTCCGACTTAGTGGACTATCGGGCGTTCCGGACTTCGATTGCGAACCCCGGGGTCGAGTGGAGCAACAATGGTGACGGCTCGGTGATGGTCGTGCTGACACCTTCTGCCCTGCGGCCCTCCACGCGCTGGACCAGTGACGACGACGAACTCGTCCTGGTCGCTCTGGACCCGGCAGCGACGGAGTTGACAGCAACTTGGTCTTTGACCGCAGAGGGGATCGGAGAGCGCTTCGACGGTCAGTTCACGATCCCCATTCATAGGGTCGATGATGCGGTGGAACTCATGCATGCCTACGTCGCAAGCACTCGCCGTCACTAGTTCCCCCTGGGTCGGCAAGGACACGGTGCTCACGGGACACGAGGGTCTTGCGTAACGCCTCTGGAAAGGGCGTCCCCTCGAATGCCCTCCAGGTGTACCGATGCCAGCGGGAGGGATGACGAGGAGCACCGCAGACCCACCAGGTCGGCAGCGCCCTGGACTCGATCTGCCCGTCCAGCCACCGCACTTGCTCCCGGTGATGGGCGCGTGCCTCTCCGCTGGGCTCCTGGGTGCCGTAGGCCAGCAGCACCGCGTCGCAGCCATCGAGGCCGGAGACGAGCGGCCCTCGGGCCTCCAGCCAGCCGTCCGGTGCTCTTCCGAGGTCAGCGATGCCGTCGCTGCGGTAGGTCGGGAGGGCGAAGAGGTTGTGGCCACGACGGCACGCTCGAAGCCGAGGATGTCCACGGCCTGCTGCACCCCGGGCGAGCGTGCGTTGACCGCTGGTCTGGGATGGTGGATTGCTCCCCACCACCAGCAGAGTCCCGCGTTCAGTCGCCGCAGTAGGTTACGGGGCAGGTCGATGCTTGCCCGAGCCACCTACTCTCCGAAGGGGTTGGCGGTGATGATCCCAGTCCTGCTGTCCCAGCGGATCGCCAGGTCGCCCTCCATGACGCCGATGGGTGGCCGAGCGTCTTCGGGGAGATCGGAGGTCTCGGGTTCCTCGCCCGGCCAAGAGTCCACGAAGAGCGGGTCTGCTCCGCCCTGTCCTGCCAGGCCAAAGGCCCGGCCATCGTCGGTCACGGCGGTGAACCTCACACTCCGCTGTCCCTCTCCGCCACCTGTGCAGTCCCCGGCGTTCTGGGGGCTGAGGCGCAGCGGTCCTGCGACCTTCCACTCACTGTTGGGGCTGACCACCAACGGTGACGCCGTGGCAGGGCCGCATTCTGGCGTGGCCAGGACCTTGCCAGAGGCAGCATCAAGCACCTGGAAGGCAACTTCCCCACCCTCTCCTCGTCCTGCTGTCGGTTCGTTCCAGCGTCCTAGCACGAGAGTGTCCGCGTCGCTGCCAAAGACTTGTGCGTTGGGTCGTCGCCTCGTTGGGCAACAAGTCGTCGGATGACCACCCCGAGCCTCCAAAGGACGACAAGGTGCTCACCGAGCCGGTCTCCCAGAGCCCGATGGGGTGCTGACCCACGGAGACCGCTCCGACCAGCCGAGCGTCTGCGTGAGCGGCAGGGGCCTCCACAATCTCGCCCTCTGGCGTCACGATGACAGCGCTGCGATCCGGCAAGGCGAAACCCAAGCCAATCTCAGCGAGTTCTGGCGTATCCGACTCGCTGCCGGGAACGGTGACTTCCTCGATCAGCGCCCCGTCCCCAATGCTGATGAGAGTGACTTGGGCAGCGTAGGTGCTGGTGGACAAGCCCTCGCCCTCCACCTTGCCGGTGTCGATCACCGCAACGACCTCGGGTGAAACCTGACGAAGCACGGGAGGCGTCCCTACGGCCCGATCCTCCTCGGCCAGCGGCTGCCAGTCGGTGGACCATGCTTCCGCTCCCTGGGCGTCGTACGCAACGACCGTGGCGTCGGAGAGGGCGATGATCCGCTGGGCGGTGACGATGGGGGTCATCTCCTTCCACGAGGGAGGAATCTGCATCCCCCAGGCCGGCTCCCCGAAGACCTCGGCTGTCGGAAGGCTGTGCTGCGCAATCTCCTCCCCGCGGCTCTCCTGCGAAGCGGCGGTCTCCTGCGACGAGCCGGTCTCAGCAGGCGGACTGGTGGGGTCGGAGTCCGCGTCATTTCCCCCACAAGCGGCGAGGAGCAGGGTCGTGGTGAGGAACATGGGCAGGACGCGGCTGTGCATCGGGCTCTCCTTCGTCGTACGAATGACGGTCCTCGTGGGGAGTCGCCCCTGGACACGGGGGCACAGACCACTGCTATAGCACAAGGTCTTGTGCTGACTTTCATCCTCCAGGCGGATGGGATGAGGCGGTGCATGCCCATCCCGAGCCAGACCTCACCCGGCTGGCAGGGGCTTTTCGGCAGCAGCGCGAGCGGTCGGGCCTGACGTTCGATGCACTGGCCGCTGCGTCAGGACTGGCTCGACAGACCCTCCTGACATCAGCGCGGGTCGCTTCTACGGAGACCTGCGGACGTGGGCGATCCTCGCTCGCACCTGGGGTGTGGCGCTGGACGACCTCATCGCGCCGATCTGGGACGAGGCTGACTCCGCCGACTAGCGTCAGGCACGGATGCCCCGCCGTCACCGCTACGGCCACCTCCTGGCTGCACCGCCTCGGTGGGTCCGTGCAGGCCAGAGGCGTGTCCACCGGCTGTCCACAGGCGGAACTACACGGTTGTCATTAGCACCAACTAGACTTCTCCCCAAGAGCACCGAAGCCCCGAACACTCCGGGGTGGAGCGCTCAGGGCCTGGTGTCTAGTTGCGGAACTAGGACTCCGACTCTAGTGGCTCCATGCGCAGTGCTCGCAAATGGGCCACGGCCCAGAACGGAGGCGAGCCACCATGGCACGCACCGCGAGTAGGAGCGCCCGCACCGGGCGCTTCTTGACGGCTTCGACCGCGCGTCGGAGTCCCCGGACCACCACGACCGAGCGGATCGGTCGGGGCACGTCCAACAAGACGACCGTCCACCGCTCCACCATCACCGGGCGGTTCGTCAAGGAGTCCACCGCCCAGCGCCACCCCGGCACGACGATCAGTCAGCGGGTGTGAGCCGTGGGCAACTTCAAGATGAGCCCGGGCTGGGAGAAGGAACTGGAGAAGGCTGTTCGGCCCGCTCTGAAGGACATCGTCTCTGACTACCAGAAGATGTTCGACTCCCTCCTCCGGCGTTACAAGGGTCGGCCCGTCTCCGAGATCAAGCCCGTGCTGCGGCGCGAGTGGTCACGGGTCGGTGGGTCGATCTCCGATCCCGAGTTGACCGAGTACGCGACCCACATCAGCGAGGGCACTCACATCCAGATGCGGGTCAAATAGGTCAGGTGGGGTGCGGCGGCGAGGGGAAGCGTCCGCTGCACCCCACTCCCACGAGGCGGTGATCCAGGAGTGTCGGACCCGCCTGCTAGAGATGGTCGTGAGCCCGACGAGACCGGGGATCACGCGAAGGGAGCCGCAATGGCCAAGTCAGTCTTCTACTCATTCCACTACGACAACGACGTGCACCGCGTCCAGTTGGTCCGTCAGATCGACGCGCTCACTGGAGCGCCAGAGATCACCGGACAGAACTGGGAGCAGGTTCGGTACAAGACCGAGACTGCCATCCAGAACTGGATCGACAAGGAGATGAACTACAAGAAGGCGGTCATCGTCCTCATCGGACGCAAGACCTCCGAGCGCCACTACGTTCAGTACGAGATCGAACGCGCCTGGTCAATGAAGAAGCCTCTGCTGGGAGTGCGCATCCACGGGTTGGCCTCTCTGAGCGACGGTGCGGACTCGCCCGGCGAGGACCCCTTCCAGGCGCTTGGCCTCAACGGTGTACCTGTCTTCGATCCCACGCAGAAGGACTGGTACACGTCGCGGATCGACACCAAGGCGACCTTCAATGAACTGCGCCGCCAACTTCCCTCCTGGGCTGACCAGGGTGTCGTCAGATGGTCATGACCCCGGCAGATTGCCCGTTCTGCGAGATAGTTCAGCGCGAAGACCCGGACGCCCGCGAGGTCTACCGGGACGAGCATGTCGTCGCCTTCTTCCCGACCGAGCCTGCCGTTCTCGGCCACACCATGGTCGTGCCACGAAAGCACGTTCCGGACATCTGGTCACTCTCCGAGGAGACGGCGGCTCATCTCGCCCGCGCAACAGTTCGGCTCGCCGGGGCGATCCGCGAGGCGCTCCACCCCGAGGGGCTCAACATCATCCAGTCCAGCGGAGAGGCGGCGACCCAGACCGTGTTTCACCTCCACGTGCACCTCGTGCCTCGCTGGGACGACGATGCGATGGGACCGATCTGGCCGGAGGATACGGACTACAGCGAGGCAGAAAAGGATCATGCGCTTGGGGCCGTGCGTGAGGCGTGCAGAAGACTCCGCGACGATGTGTGAACCCAAGCCGCCGCAGCGTGACCCTGAGGACACTCGCAAGCATCTCGACTTCATCCAAGCCATCGTCACCCGCATGTCCACCGCGTCCTCCACGGCCAAGGCGTGGCTCTTGCCGGTGGTGACTGCTGCTTACGGCTATGCGCTGACGCAGAACGCCGAATCCGTGGCCTTGCTGGGGGTCGGGGCGACGCTGCTGTTCGCCTATCTGGACGCCAACTACCTCCGGCAGGAGAAGCGCTTCCGCAGTCTCTACAAGACCGTCGCTCAGGGCAAGCATGACATCGCCGCATTCTCACTTCAACCAGATGACCTGCCCTCGGACGTTCCCACGAAGGACAAGGGCGACTGGCCGCGCCGGACGCCGGAGCGGATCAATCGCCTATTGCCGGGACCGAATGTGTGGCTCTCCTGGTCGATCCTGCCGTTCTATGTCCCGTTGGTCCTTGTCGGCATCTTCATCGCCTGCTGGGTTCGGTGAGGGTCGTACACCTGTCTCCCTACGCTCGTTAGCACCCAACAACGCAAGCCCATATCAGGAGGGACCGTCATGACCCACCACCCCAACGACGACCTCCAGACCGAACTGGAGGCGCTCGCTGAGGTCTTCGAGGCCGAGGACCGGGAAGACCGCCGCAAGCAGGCCCAGCGCCGCCGTGACGGCCTTCCCGAGCCGAAGCGGTACATCCGGGCCTTCGACGGCTTCGCGAACGGCGGGGCCGCTCCCCGCTGCTGAGCCGCTACTTCTGAGCGACCCACGCCTCCTCCAGGAGCACGCTCGCGACGGCGTACTCGGCACGGTCCTTGTCGAGATCGGGGACGAGATGGGTGAGGGAGTTCGCGGCGCGCTCGGCTGCCTCGAACACGACGGAGATCAGGGACTGCTGGTTGGTCGCTCTCTTCATGCGCCTGGACTGTAGCCAGGCGCAGCGACATTCGACAGGAGTTCTTAGTGGGTTCGGGGCTTGGTGCTCGGCGTACTGTGGTGCTTGACTAGCGGCTGCGGCCCATCACACAGGGCTTCGAGGCGCTACGGAAATCTCACCTAGAGTGCGACAACCGCAGCCAGTCCTGCGCAGCCAATCTGAGATAACTCCTAGTTGCGTGTCTCATATCAAATGCGGAAGGTCACACTCCTCCCCTCAGGGCTGTTTAGGGCTTCGAGACAAACAACCGAGGCAGCAGCCGACCAGGCTTGAGGGCGGCACGCGGCCGGATATGGAACGGGACGCGTGCTGTGGTCACGGGTATCACCGGAGTGCAGCTCCGGGACCCGATAGTTGAATCCTTCAGCAAGGTCCAGCAGATTCCGTGCAATTTTCACCGCAGGCTCGCGCATTCCTGCCTTGAGCATTC
>Ga0209487_1001402_pt1 | contig 20396 bp, 20 predicted proteins | sample Poulit2012_FD_187524 | JGI IMG/M metagenome (GOLD analysis project Ga0209487, IMG submission 187524) | Agricultural soil microbial communities from Georgia to study Nitrogen management - Poultry litter 2012 (SPAdes) (version 2) | ecosystem: Environmental > Terrestrial > Soil > Agricultural land...
CTCGAAGGCCTTCTAACCCTAAAATGGCATCGACGGGGGACATCGGTATATTCTCCATTAAACTTGTTCTGTATAAACCTTAGTTTAATGAATACTGATTGATCCCCCGTTTATGATGAAGAGCCGGGCGTCCTCGTGGCTTTGGCTCTAATGCATCTAAACCGCCTTCATAATAGCGGTGTGCCCAGCCCGAAACCATTCGGGCTCCCCCGCGTAAATCAAACAGCGCAGCCACCTGATTGAAAGACAACCCCTGCTGCCACATCTGATTTAACACCGAAAGTTTAAATCGGGCACTGTAATGGCTGGGCCTCTTACGCAAACCTGCATCACCATGGTGGCGATAAAGATTGACCCAACCCCTGATCGTAATACGATTCACCCCGAACTTGGCCGATAGTACCTTGTAGCCCGAGGCTCCTTCCAAGTACTCCTTAACGACTACCTGCTTAAATTCCTCGTCATATTGTTTCATAAAAAACACCCCGATGGTTGGATGGGTGTCCAACTTTTGGGGTGCAGTTCATTTATGATGAAGAGCCCGCTGGTGGCACATCCTCTTTCAGAAGACTGCCGGGATGTGGTGGGTTATGCATCTGCATGATATGAATCGCCCCGGAACCACTAGACACCTTTTTGGCTCATAATGAGCACTATACAGGAGGTGTTATGAATAAGCATTCAACACAGAAGCGATTTACAGAAGAGTTCAAGATCGAAGCGGTGCGGCAAGTTACAGATCGGGGTCATAAAGTAGCAGATGTGGCTGAGCGTCTTGGCGTTAGCACACATAGCCTATACAAGTGGTTAAAACGTTATCCTGAAGGGCATCGCCGGGATTTAACTGACCAGGATCAGGCAAAGGAGATGCGGCGCTTAAAGGCCGAGTTAAAGAGGGTTACAGAAGAGCGCGATATTTTAAAAAAGGCCGCGGCGTACTTCGCAAAGCAGTCCCAATGAGGTACGCCTTTATCCGGGATCACGCTAATGTATTTCCTGTACGACGTATGTGTAAAGTGCTGGAAGTGCATCACAGCGGCTACTACGCATGGCGTAAAAACCCAGACAGTGCGCGGGCTATCGAGAACCGGCGCTTAACTGATCTTATAAGGCATAGCTGGCAAAGCAGTGGTCAGGTATATGGCTATCGCAAAGTGACGCACGACTTGCGTGACTGGGGTGAGACTTGCGGCAAGCATAAAGTAGCACGGCTTATGCGCCTGAATCACATGCGCTCACAGGCAGGGTATAAACGCAGGCCTTATAGCAAGCATGGCCGTGCTAGCATTGTTGCACCCAATCATCTGCAACAGCAGTTCAGTGTTCCTTGTCCCAACCATACATGGGTAACAGACATAACCTATATAAAAACACACGAAGGCTGGCTTTACCTGGCTGTGGTAGTGGACTTGTTTTCCCGCTGTGTAGTTGGTTGGTCAATGGACAGCTACATGGGCAAAGAGCTGGTGTTAAATGCTTTGCTTTCAGCGGTGTGGCGGCGCAAGCCAGAACCTGGAGTAATAATCCATAGCGATCAGGGTAGCCAATATGGTAGCCATGATTGGCTTGATTTCCTGAAGACTCATAAGCTTAAGCCCAGCATGAGCAGACGTGGCAACTGCTATGACAACGCTGTGGCAGAAAGTTTCTTCCAGTTGCTAAAACGTGAGCGCATAAGGCGTAAAGTATATACAACCCGGGCTGAAGCCAGAGCTGATGTTTTTGATTATATTGAGATGTTTTACAATCCAAAACGTAGGCACAGCTATACTGCCGACCTGTCACCTATGGCATTTGAAAAACAGTATTTTTTAAAGAATGGAACTGTCTAGTAAAACCGGGGCGATTCAATACTCGCTCCCTACTTATCCTCACGAATCAAACGGCGCAACCAGAAAAACAAGCGAATAGAGAGCGCTAATGCACCAATAAAAATTAATATGACAATCCAGTCTCCCGTGGTCATTGGTTTGTCCTCCAAGTGAGATATGGTAAAACCATTGTAAGAGGTTTTTGAATTCTTTCTAGCGCCAATTTCATGGCCTTAATATCCATCCCTAATCAAGCAAGGAAGAGACAATGTCTACGACAACAATGACAACTCCGACAACTCAGCAATTGCGTGCCGATCTTGCCTTGGCGCTACGTGCTGCTGCCTGGCATGGGTTATCCGAAGGCGTATGCAACCATTTCAGTGTAGCGGTAGATGACGAAACCTTTCTGGTAAACCCACAAGGTCTACATTGGAGTGAAATTACTGCCAAAGACGTCGTGCTTGCCCATAAGGATGGCCGGGTATTAGAAGGGGACTATGAGGTAGAACCCACCGCCTTCTATATTCATGCTGCACTACACTTTATTGCTGATTATCCCGTGGTGCTTCACACCCATATGCCCTATGCCACCAGTCTGTGCCTCACAAAAGCCGGCGCTATCGATCCATTACTGAGCCAAAACAGTGTGCGTTTTTATGGCCGCATGGGCATCGATTCCCATTACAACGGCCTTGCCCTCGATTATGAGGAAGGCCGGCGAATTGCCGAAGCCGCTGGTGGCAAAGAAGTGTTTTTTCTGGCAAATCATGGCATCGTGGTAACCGGTCCAACGCTGGCCTATGCCTATGATGATTTGTATTATTTGGAACGAGCAGCCAAGTTTGAAGTCTATGCGCGGTCAACACAGCTTGAGCTTAATCCGATAGAACACGAAATCGCCGTTAAAACTGCGGAACAAATGCAAGGCGAGCGTCAGCAATCCGATCTGTTTTTTGAGGCGTTACGTAGATTACTCCCTGAATAACAACATGTGAACCACACATACTTAAGGGGCCCGTAGAGAACTTAATCTTAGCCCCAGGCTAGCCCCCAACTTCAACGCCTTATAGACGGCTTCATTACGGTTATTCACATCCAAACGCGTATAAATCCCTTGGGTGTGCTTTCTGACGGTACTCAGTGAAATCGCTAAATGCCGTCTAATCTCCTCGTTAGTCTGGCCATGTGCCAAATACACTAACACTTGATATTGCCTAGGGGTAAGCCCGAGGTGACGTATTTCTCGCTTCGCCAGTTTGCTACTAACGGAGATTTTCTCGTGAGTAATCGCCGAAGCTTGCTGCAACAAGAAGGTATCCAAAGCGGTACTGCCCAGCTCCGTTAGCTGGGCGTGGTTACTCGTACGATGATCTTCCACCAAAGGCGATCCATTGCTGGTTTTTTTTGATGGCTGATAATCCAGCTGTAAGGCGTTTCGTATAGTACGCGTCAGCGATTGCAGCGGGGAACCATACCCCATATACCCCACAACCGTTGCAGGAAGGTCCTCCCAAGTTGCAGGCATTTGCACTGCGTCCGAAAGCAATAATAGCTTCGAGCAAGCATATTGTTGTTGCGCCGAACTGATAGCACTCTGGACGCATGCATTCGCCTTCACAGAAAGAAGTAACAGGTCACAATGATAGGGAAGCAGAAAGTTATCTTCTTCTATCACTTCATCACAGCTTCGAATTTTTATCTCTGGAAACACCCTATTTAAATAATGTTCTATCCCTAACCGGATTAATGGCTTGGGCTCCACAATTACAACAGTAGTCATGCGCACCCTCCTTAAAAGGGTAACGACCCATTAGCAAGCACAGCTTACTGAATGATGCCCAAGCGCTTCATTACAACAGGATCCGAACCGGTATAGCCCATTGCTTGAGCACGATCTTCCTGGGCAGAGGTCAAGGCAGGATTCGCCGCGCCACTCTGACCCGTAGCAACCTTACGCTGTGTGGTCTGCTGTTTGGATGCCAAACCTTTCGCCGTTGCACCCTCGGGGCAGCTATGACCAGCAGCCTCAAATGCCATACGGTTCAAGTCTTCACCAAAGCAGAAAAAGCGCATATCCGCTACGTCCTTATAACCCAGCTTATACGAAATAGAGGTGTCTTCACGGGCGTTACAGTTATCTGACTCCGAAGCCACACTGCCCCCAATTCCAAAACCCGTTACACCCACACCCAATGCCGATGACTGGCCACAATTATTGGCCCCACCAAACATGGAAGGTGGTGTGTATATGGTTGGCGTAGTATGCAAACGTTGTGAACGCCGTGTTTCCGACCCTTCAAAGGTAATCGGACCAGTGGCAGCTACTGCGCCAGCTTCCGAACCGGACATTGAGCCAGCATTGGAACTACTGTGTGAGCTTTGAGCCAAAACTGGAGTAGAACAAAGCACTAAAGCGAGACCCCAAATTACTCGTTTCATTTTCATATTCCTCACTTTTTATCAATGGGTGGGTGCAGCTCAAAACAGCACCCACCCAAGTCGATCAATCATTCTTAATCAAAATAATTTCTAGGGGAATTAGAAATTAAATACTCGCCAACTAGCATCTATATCGAAATTAGTGTGATCAAACCCAAGTCCGAACCCAGCATCAAAATTTGTACTTCCACCAGTCCAGAAGCTCTGTGTACTGACCGCACCAACGGTAGCTTCACCTGTTGAAAAAACCCCTCCTATAGAAGGTGCTGACGCCGTTGCTGTTTCGTAATTACCTCCAAACTGATACGACTCGCTCGTATGAATTGGGTTAGCAAGGTCAGTTAAATTAGACTCCGCTGTTGTCCCAACAAGTGAGCCACCCACAGCCAATGCTTGGGAAGAAACCACGCCATTCGTTGTCGATAAATCAGTGCCAACCCCTGAGGTTCCTCGTAGCCCTGAATACGCGCCACCGTCATAACTTGCGCCAATATTTCCCGTGATGTGTGTTGAACTACCGTTAATATTACCGCTACCGATACTACCCCCGAACTGCGCATAAGCAACACTCGTCCCCAGAGACAAAGCAGCTGCCGCGATTGTTGTATATACTAATTTTTTCATAGTCATTCTCACTTAGATAATAAGATTCAATGTTTGTCACAAAAAACAACATTTCTAATCTAAGCACGATTTACACAGCAGACAGCGCTTTACTTACTTATTGATAATTATCACTGCAGATGTCAATGACTTAGATCAGTTTTGATAGTATCCAACTGACTAGACCTTTTTACTATGGTATGTATTAACACCATCCCATAAGGAAATACCCCGATACATTTGTTACGCATTTCAGTGTAATTGTTTCGTTAATGTTACTTGGATCGCCCTGCTACCACAAGCATTTTCGCCTTATGACAAACCCTGCCCAGCTTGCCAAATCGCTGTACCAAGCCCAACGTGCCGCAACACATCACGCACCAATAACAAAGTGCCATCCCGGCTTTACACTCGCTCGGGCAACCCGCGTGGCGCAGCAACTACATACGCTCCGTTTACAAGATGGCGCCAAATTTGTTGGCCGTAAAATTGGCTTTACCAACCCCCGTATGTGGACACAATACGACATTGAAGCTCCTATTTGGGGGCCCATGTATGCCCACACGGTGAGCGAAATCCAAGAGGATCAAGGCACAGCGTCCCTGCGCTCCCTGGTTGAGCCCAAAATAGAGCCAGAAATTGTTTTTGGTATGAAGGCGCCTCTTCTACCCCAATACAATATTACGGCCATACTCGACCGCATTGCCTGGGTAGCTATCGGCTATGAACTTGTACAATCCCATTTTCCCAACTGGACCTTCCAGGCTCCTGATGCCGTGGCTGCCGGATCGTTACACGGACACCTTTTCATTGGCAAAAAGCACCACATTCACGAACTGGGATCTGAGCCAATTGTTAGCTTGAAAAATTTCAAGCTAGGGCTGTACTGTAATAGCACCTTGGCAGAAACCGGCACCGGTGCGGATGTACTTGGTAATCCCCTCAAGGCAGTACAGCATCTCGTTCAAGTTCTCGCTGAACAACAAGTTGAACCACTGGGTGCCAATGAAATTATTACAACGGGAACCGTCACGCTGGCACAACCGGTAACCGCTGGGCAAACGTGGTCCATTACACTTGATGGACTCCCCTTATCAACGTTTGCACTTACGCTAAAGGACTAATAAACACCATCCGACGATTGATCGCCGGTTTGTGCTCCCTCTCTAAACACAGCCAGCAACTGGCTTGCGGCACTTTTTAACAGCGAAACATCTACCCCGACAGCAACAAACAAGGCTCCCAAATCAATGTAACGCTGCGCCTGCACGGGATTGGTATGCAAAATTCCTGCAGCTTTGCCAGCGGCCCGAATTCTGGTAATTGCCTCTTCAATAACCTGATTCACCTCGGGATGCGCAGGATTGCCCGCGTAGCCCATGCTTGCGGACAGATCCGCCGGGCCAATAAACACCCCATCCACCCCATTGACCTGCAAAATCTCGTCCAAATGGCTCATGCCGGTCACGGATTCCACTTGGCATAGCACACACATTTCATCGTTGGCACGTACCAGATAATCTTGGTAGTCATTCCACAACGATGCCCGAGCAATTGACGCCGCCACTCCACGCTTTCCAGAAGGGGGGTATTGAACCGCAGCGACAGCTGCGCGGGCCTGATCGGCATTTTCAATCAAGGGGATTAAAAAATTTTGCACGCCCAGATCTGCCAGGCGCTTAAGTTCTACAACGTCGTTGGCAGCCGGACGCACAACGGGTGCAACCGGATAAGCAGCCAGCGCCTGCAATTGTGCCAAGGTTGATTGAAGGGTATTGGGCGCATGCTCGCCATCGATAAGCAACCAATCGTAGCCAACAGTGGCACATAACTCGGCTGCATAGGCACTCGTTAAACCTTGCCATAAGCCCAGCTGCACCTGCTGGTTAACGAGCGCTTTTTTAAAATTATTAACGGGAAACTGCATAGGACTCCTAGGCAAGCCAGCGCTTGCGACGACGATAGTGTTTTACATTATGGTAATCCACTTTGTCGCCATCTCCCAGATAAAACTCCTGCACATCCGGATTTTCTCGTAGCACTTCTGCCGATCCGTTCATCACAATCTGCCCATTTTCAATCAGGTAAGCATGGTCTACGATATCCAATGCGGCCGCAGCGTTCTGCTCCACTAACAACACACTGGTTTTGGTTTCCTTATTAATATGGCGAATAATGCCAAAAATTTCTTGCACCAACAGTGGAGACAAGCCCAGGCTTGGCTCATCAAGCATCAGCAACTCGGGCTCGGTCATTAGCGCACGCCCGATGGCCAGCATTTGCTGCTCGCCCCCTGACAAATAACCCGCTTTTGTATTCGAAAATTCCGTTAAACGGGGAAAGAACTCATACACCATGTCGCGTAACTGGTTCAACCGAACACGCGATCCGCCTGTTTTGTAAGCCGCCAGCAAATTGTCGTCTGGCGTGAGGTGTCCAAAAATACGTCGGCCTTCCATCACGTGGACCAAACCTTGACCAACACGCTCGGCCGCGCCTAGTGGAAGTAAATCCTGACCCTTAAAAGTGATGCTTCCGCGCGTGACCTCGCCACGCTCAGGTGCCAATAAACCACTAATGGCTTTTAGGGTGGTACTTTTCCCAGCACCGTTCGAGCCCAGGAGGGCAACCATGCTGCCCTCCTGAACATGGAGTGATACTCCTCGAATGGCCAGGAAAACTTTGTCATAAATGACTTCAACGTTTTCCAGGGTTATCATTATTCACGGCTCTCTTTGTATTTTTCAGATTCGCTGTAAATTTCATCCCAGACGATATCCTCAAACGCAGCATGCCATTCACCGTCACCTAATGGGGCCCACTTTTCACCGTCCCACTCAACAACGCGGCCTAAGCCCCCGCCTTGGTGGTCTTTATTGGTGATGGTTACAGGTGCCATTAAACCTTTGGCATCAAAGTCTTCGATCTTCTCAAAGCCTTTGGCGAGTTTCTCACCCGTCAGTGGTGCGCCATACTCTTCCATTGCCAAACGCGCGGCCTCGGCGGCAATCGCCATGGAGCCTACACCAATGTTGTAATAGGTACGACCGACATTCTTTTTATCCCCAGCTCCTTTGCCGGCGTCAATGACGGTGCGCATCATTTCTTGCAGCATCTCCGAGTCTGTACCACTGGCGGCCACCTGGAATTTACGGACGCCTTTAGCAACGTCTGTTCCAACAGAATCCATGTCGGCTTCAGCCAGCCACACTACAGAATAGACCTGCTCGGGTTTCAAGCCATTACGAATGGCATCTTTAACCGATACGGCCTGACCGCCCCCGGCGCCCCAAATAATGACGTGATCGGGTTTAAAGCGACGTACCTCTGACCACGTTGAAGACTGCTCATTACCAGGACTGGCGTAAGGGAAGGTTTTCAGCTCAAAATCAAGCTTTTCTGCCAGCTTTTCAAGTACCGGAATGGGCTCTTTACCAAACGGCGAGTCGATGTAAACATGGGCAAGTTTCTTGCCTTTCATGCCCCCTTCGTTTTCATTAATGTAGTCCACCAACACTGCAGCTTGCGCCCAGTACGTGGCCATAATGGGGAACACATAGGGGAAGACTTCACCATCACTGGCATCGCCTCGGCCATGCAGTACGGTAATCATGGGAATTTTATCTTCATTCACCCGATTCACCATGGCTCGCGCCACCGGTGTACTTAGGAAATCCACCAACACCGCGCCATCGTCTTTGGCACGGTTATACGCTTCAATTCCCCGCTGGGGCTCGTTTCCGGTATCGGAAATGCTGAGCTCTATGGGGTGACCGTCTATCCCTCCGTTTTCGTTAATCCACGTGATGTAATCGCGCTGGCCTTCACTATATTCGTCCGTTAAAAACGTATAAACGGTGGTGAAATCCATCGCGGTGGTAAAGATGATTGGCTCTTTGTCTGCTGCCAACGCCGGCGCAGTGCCAATAACAGCCCCCAGGGCTGCCGTTACTGCAAGACGCTTAAAAAAACGTTTCATAAATTGTTCCTCCAGTTATTGCATAAAACACTATTATTCGATTAGCGTTGTCATAACGTGCTGCACCGACATCGCTAACGTTTATAAGCCAGAGTGGCGAAATGGCCACACCAGCAGATACTTACGAATGTTGTCGTAAATTTTTCCCAGTCCTAAAGGCTCAAACAACAAGAAGCCAATAATTAATGCGCCGTAAATCATGAGTGGAATATGCGATAGCGTGCTCGTGGATGCGTGCAACCAACCCAACTTGTTGAAATAAACCACCACGTTCGTAAGCGCAATTGGCGCCAGCAATACAAACCCTGCCCCCAGGTAGGAACCAATAACACTTCCAAGCCCTCCTACCAGTACCATCGCGACAATTTGTACCGACACGTTAAAGGTGAACTGCTCGGGAGTAACTGCTTGGTAATAACAAAAAGCCAACACTGCCCCGGTAATGCCTCCCAAGAACGAGCTCGTAAAAAAGGCAACCAGTTTATAGCGCACAACGTTCACGCCAATGACCGCCGCGGCATAATCTTTATCCCGCACGGCAACTAATGCGCGCCCAATACTGGTGCGCTTGATATTCAGTAACAGCAGCGTAAGAAACACCACCCAAAGCAACGCCACATAGTAACGAGTGAGTTCCGACTTCATAGAGAAAAACAAGAAAGTGGCTGACGATGGCGTTTGCAGCGTTGCCTGAGCGCCCCCACTGATAACGGGCACGTTAACAATCGTCCAATCCACCAGATATTGCATTGCCAAGGTGGCCATGACCAGATACAGGCCTTTCACCCGCAATGCTGCGGCACCAAACAGGCTTCCAATAACGGCTGAAATAAGACCCGCGCCTACCAGTGCCAGCTCAAATGGCAAACCGGCTCGGGTTAAATGAATACTGGCGTAGGCGCCAATCGCCATGACGGCCGCAAAACCAAAATGCAATTGGCCCGCTATCCCCATTAACAAGGTTAGTGACAACGCCGCGGCAGTAAAAATAAGCCACGGCAAAATATAGCTTGTGAGAATAAAGCTCCCAAACACAATGGGCGCCGCGATGCCAAGCAACAATAGGAACCAAACCATGCGACGGTCGGCGGGAATGGGCCACAGCTGACGAGCGGATGCGTAACGGGTATGGTAAATACCAGACAAACGATAAAACATAATGCCTACACCCTCTCTATGTCTTCACGGCCAAAAATCCCGTAAGGACGAACTAAAATTGTTAGTAAAATAATAATAGACGTCACCACGTTGCGTGTGCCACCCCCGACAATGTCATCAATATAGCCAGGGATAACAGAGCCCAATATGCCTACTAACAGGCCCCCAACCAAGACACCTACCACGCTATCCAGACCGCCAAGAATCACCACGGCAATGGCAGGGAACAAGAGCTGTGATATGGTCCAATCGACCCCTTGAACAGACCCCCAAACCACCCCCGCAGCCACCGCCGAAATACCCGCCAATCCCCAAGAGATCCCGATCGCGCGTTCTACCGATATGCCTACCGACCAGCTGGAGACGTGGTCATCGGACACTGCCCGCAATTTGGTGCCCATGCGACTGCGGAAAAACAACAGCGAAACACCAATCAATAACAGCGAGATAATACCGCCCACCAAGTAGGTGCGGTTAATGAATATATCCCCAATGATGACCGGTGCAAACGATAGGCCGATGCTCATTTGCTTGGGCGATGCTCCCAAAATCCCAGGGCCAATGCCACGCAGGAAAATTTCCAGCCCCAACGTTAGCATCACAATCATAATGATGGGTTGGCCAACCATTTTTCGTAGCAATACGCGCTCGGCCAACATGCCAAACCCAAACATGAGCAAAAGCCCGATAACAATGGCCACGGGCATAGAGAAATCCCAGCTCACCATCAACCAAACCAGGTAGCCGCCCATCATGACCATAGCGCCCTGCGCCAAGTTGGGAACCCCGGATGACTTATAAATCAACACAATTCCCAGCGCCACCAAGCCATACAACAGACCGGTTAGGGCACCATTAATCAACAACTCCAAAAAATATGCCATAGCTCCTCCTAGGCCGCGACATTGGCGACATCACGTATCGCCAGATCCCGCTTCAGCACGCCCACCTCACCTGTTTCGTAGACGATGCGTGCCTCAAAACTAACCTCCGCCTTATCCGTGTAAAGCGCATCAATAATTTCTCGATAATTGGTATTAATCACGCTGCGCCGTAGCTTACGAGTCCGCGTTACTTCACCATCGTGCGCATCGAACTCTTTATGCAGATTGACAAACCGCCGGATACGCAAGGGTTCCGGCAACATCGCATTCGTTCTTTGAATTAAATCGTGAATTAAATCGTAGACACCCGCTTGCTGAGAAAGCTCGGCATAAGACGAGTAAGACACTCCATTTTCTTGGGCCCAGTGCCCCACCGCCTGAAAATCAATACATACAATCGCAGTTAAGAAATCCTTGTCCTGACCCAACACACAGACGTCGCGAATGTAATGACTGAACTGTAAGCGATTTTCAATATAGGTCGGTATAAACCGTTCCCCGTGACGGGTATAAACCACCTCGGACACACGGCCCAGCACCACCAGCTGACCATCCTCTTCAAAGTAACCTGCATCACCGGTGTACAACCAGCCATCTTGCAAAACTTCGGCGGTTTCTTCTGGCTGCTCGTAATATCCGTCGAAGATGTTATCGCCCCGCATCAGGATTTCGCCATGTTCGTCAATTTTTACGTCCAAGCCTGGAAATGGGCGGCCCACCGTATGCAACATGACTTCCTCGGGCGATTGCGCCGCGGCAAGCGCTGCGTTTTCTGTTTGCCCGTAGAACTGCCGTAAGTTCAAACCCAAGGCGCGGAAAAACAGGAATATATCTTCCCCGATCGCTTCGCCTGCCGTATATGGTCGCTTAACCCGGCCCAAACCGAGATGATCTTTAATGGGCCCGTAAAGCAGTAGCTCCCCAACCCAACGCCACAGCTTTTGCGCAGCACTGGGAGTTTTTCCCTCAAAACGGTCGCGCTCCAATTGAATCGCAAATGGCATGAACTTATGGTAGAGCCAACGTTTAAATGGCGTGGACTCATCCATTCCCACTTGCACACGCGTGAGCATGTTCGACCAAGTACGAGGCGAGCAAAAATACAAGGTTGGCGCAATTTCCCGCAAATCATTCTGGGAAGTTTCTTGATCCTCCGGGATATTCACCACAAACCGTAAAGCAATCGACGCTGTCACGGAAAATATAAAGTCCCCTACCCAGGCAATGGGCAGATAGGCCATATGGACTTCCCCTTCGGTAAAGTAACCCGCCGCCGTTGCAAAGCGAACACCTGCCAAGACATGGCCGTGTTTCAAGGGAATCCCTTTAGGGGCCCCGGTGGTACCTGACGAATGCAACAACGCTGCAATATCGTGCACACTGGGCCGCGCAATCAGCTCGTCTGCCAAACCAGGCTCTTGTGCCAGCCGTTGTTCTCCTTCGGCGATAACCGTTGTAAACGCAACCAAGCCCTGCTGATCTTTTAGGCCCCGGGGATCGTCATACACAATCAGTTCGATACCGGCGTCGTGCTCTTCATTGGCTTGTAAAAGCTTATCGACTTGTTCCTGATCTTCCGCTACCGCAAAACGAATGCGCTCATTATGGATTTGTGTGGCCAATTCCTCGGGCTGGGTATCCGGATAGGCAGGCGACGGAATGGCACATAAGGCACAGGCACCCAACATACTAAAATAAAGTGCTGGGCGGTTATCCCCAATCACCAGCATAATGTCGCCAGGTTGCAGGCCGTAGTTCTCCATGCCAGCGGCAAACGCTAGTACGGTGCGCAGATATTTTTCCCAGGAATATTGTTGCCAGACACCATGGTCCCGTTCACGCATGGCAACTTGATTGGGAAAACGTTTGGCGTTATCTGCCAACAAGGTAAGAATATGATCATGCTCCTCCCAATTCGGGTGGAGCTGTCGTGATGCCTGGCGTTGGATCTCCAGGGCCTCCGTTGCCAAAAGCTCTGTTTGCTGAACCGTCATTTATCCACCCTCCCAATGTAAGCAGCAACAACCGCAGGATCGCTAATCGCTTCATTTGGTAGGCCTTCTTTAATTTTGACGCCATTATTAAGCACCACAAGACGATCACAAATTGCCGTCACAACATCCATGTGGTGTTCAATCAGCAAAATGGTTAGCCCTAATGCCTCGTGCGCATCGAGAATGAAGCGCACCATATATTCTTTCTCTTCTTGATTCATGCCAGCCATTGGCTCATCAAGAATTAAAAATGTGGGTTCCGCCGCCAATGCGCGGGCAAGCTCTACACGCTTTTGCGTCCCCAGTGGAATCACGTCCACCATCTCATCGCGGACGCTTTCAAGCTGTAGCAGGTCAATAATTTCTTCTACTCTATCGCGATTTGCGACTTCTTCCCTTTGCGCTGCCCACCAATACAACATGGCAGAAATAATGCTGGGCTTCATAAAATTATGACGCCCCAAAAGAATGTTATCTAAAACACTCATACCCTTAAACAGGGCAACGTTCTGGAAAGTTCTGGCGATACCTTGTTGCGCGATTTCGTGCGGCCGTAATGTGTTTAGCAGCACATCATTAAAATGAATTTCCCCCGTTTGTGGCGGGAAAAAGCCAGTGATCGCATTTACGGTAGTGGTTTTCCCCGAGCCATTAGGACCCACAAGACCAAGGATCTCTCCTTGTTTGATTTCTATGGATACGTCCTTCATGGCATGAAGACCCCCAAACCAGCGGTTCATACCCTGACAGGCGAGCACGGTAGGCCTACCGTCAGTTTGGACTGCGGCATGCATAGTAATGTTATCCCCTCGTATGTTATTGATATTTATAAGTTGCTATCAATACTATAAGAATTCAGGGTTAACTACTGTCCCGTAACTGACAATCTATGCCTGACACACAGGCCTACCGTGCAAAACCTTGGCTTACTTACGCCACTTGTTGTGCCTCTAGGTAGTGACGCCATACGCGGGGCAGAATGCCGCCATGACGCCAATACTCCACATCCTCTGTGGTATCTAATCGCACCATGACGGGTACGGTTTGCGTCTCGCCGTTCGTACGTTTAATGACGAAGTCAACGGTAGAACGCACCCCAAGCCTGTCTTCTAAGCCAACGATATCAAACTGTTCGCTGCCATCCAGCCCAAGGCTTTCTGCATTGACGCCCTCGGGGAATTGCAACGGTAGCACTCCCATTCCCACCAGGTTGGTGCGATGGATGCGCTCAAAGCCTTCGGCCACCACCGCTTTAACCCCAATCAGTGCCGGCCCTTTCGCGGCGGAGTCCCGCGATGAACCGCAACCGTAATTCTTACCGGCAATAATCACCAAGGGGACTTCGCGTTCCTGGTATTTTTGCGAGGCATCAAAAATACGCATCACATCGCCATCTGGCATTAGCTTGGTGACGCCACCTTCAACACCCGGCACCATACGATTTCGCAAGCGGATATTGGCAAAGGTTGCGCGCTTGACAATATGATGGTTGGCCCGTCGCGTCGTGTAGTTATTGAAATCCTTCTGCTCCACCCCTTTGGACAGTAAATAGTCAGCCGCTGGCGTACCTAGGCTAATGGCGCCAGAAGGGGAGATGTGGTCCGTGGTAATGGAGTCGCCCAAAATTACCAGGGGTCGCATATCGTGAATGTCGCTTACTGCGTGGGGTTGACGTCCCAATTGCTCGAAATAAGGAGGTTTGCGAATGTAGTTGCTGTCGGGATCCCACGGGAAACTCTGGCTGCTTTCTGTTGCCAGCGCATCCCACGGCTCGCCCCCTTCATACAATTCGGCATAACGTTCAACAAACAATTCACGCGCGTAGGCGCCTTCAGCGGCGTCGCGTATCTCCTGGGCAGTGGGCCAAATGTCTTTAAGATAAACCGGTTGGCCATCACTGCCAGTGCCTAAAGCATCGCGCGTAATATCAACAAGCAGCGACCCTGCCAGCGCATAAGCAACCACCAATGCCGGTGAGGCAAGGTAGTTTGCCCGGACATCGGGGTGAATACGGCCATCGTAGTTACGGTTGCCGGACAACACCGAGGTGGTTACCAAATCATTATCATTAATTGCCTGTGACAAGGCTGGTAATAAGGGCCCTGAGCCGCCATTACAGGTTGTGCAACCAAAGCCGGCAATATGAAAGCCGAGTTTGTCTAATGCCGGCTGTAGCCCGGCCCGGTCCAAGACGTCTGCCGTTACCTGGCTTCCTGGCACTAAGGAGGTTTTCACCCAAGGCTTACTTTCCAGACCGCGCTCGACAGCCTTTTTAGCCACTAAGCCTGCAGCCATCATATTTACAGCATTCGCGGTATTCGTACACGACGTAATGGCGGCAATGACCACATCACCATCGTGCAAATCGTAAGGCTCCCCTTCAACCGGAGTTGCCTTGGATAAATCAACAGCGCGTCCGGCAATGCGCTGATGGTGATCTAAAAAGGCGGTGGCTGCCGTATCCAGATCCAAATGATCTTCTGGATTGCTGGGGCCGGAAATTGCCGGCTTCACCTCTTGCAAATCAAGCGTCAATACGACATCAAATTCTGGCGCCGCAACATGCTCATCATGCCACAACATTTGTGCACGGTTGTAAGCTTCAACCAGGGCGACATGCGCTTCTGATCGGCCTGTCATGCGCATGTAATCGGTAGTGTGGCGATCAACGGGGAAGAATACCGCCGTTGCGCCATATTCAGGCGCCATGTTGGCGATCATGCCCCTATCCCCCAATGACAGCTGATCCAGCCCATCACCAAAGAACTCAACAAACTTGCCCACGACGCCTAACCGGCGTAGTTCTTGCGTAATTCTAAGTACCAGATCCGTGGGGAGCACGCCATCCTTTAACTCGCCTTTCAGCTCAATGCCAACCACTTCAGGCAAGGGAATCGTAATTGGCAGGCCCACCATAACGGCTTCTGCTTCGATACCACCAACGCCCCAGCCCAAAATCCCCAGGCCATTTACCATGGGCGTGTGGCTATCCGTTCCGACACAGGTGTCTGGGTAAGCAATCTCATTACCGTCATCATCATTGACCCAGACCACGCGACCAATTTGCTCGAGATGCAATTGATGCATAATGCCTTTGCCTGGAGGAACCACCTTCACGCCATCAAAACTGCTGCCACACCACCGAAGGAAAGCAAAACGCTCGCCATTACGCTGGTATTCCCGCGCCAGGTTAATTTCAGCAGCAAGGGGATTGGCCCAGCTATCGACTTGCAAGGAATGGTCAATAATGACATCAATTGGCACTTGTGGAACTACCTTGGAAGCATCACCGCCGGCGTCCTCTACCGCCTCGCGCATTGCTGCCATATCCAGCAACATCACCAGCCCCAAAATGTCTTGGCCAAAAACACGTGCTGGATAAAAGGTGATGCCTTCACCGGCTTGTCGGCCCAATAATGCGTTAAGCTCTGCCTCAACATCCCGGCCACGCACGGCTGCCTGGCGCAATAAGTTTTCTAGCAATACTCTAAGGGAAAAGGGTAATTTTTCCACCCCAGGGATATCCGTGATGGGCACATACTGGATCGTGCGCCCATTCACCGATAGATCTCTCACCGCAGGCTTATTAACCATGGTTTCCTCTTCTTGGACGATTCAAATAAAATGGTGCTATTGTACTAGGTTACCAACGCCACTTCCTGCAACCTCATTGCAATTCAACCCCTTAAGGAGCAAATGTGACGCAACAAGCACTACCCGCCGCGTTTATGCGAGGCGGCACCAGTAAAGCCCTCATGGTGCAAAAATCCCACCTGCCTACCCAACAAGCAGACTGGGCACCCCTATTTACCGCTGCCATGGGCACGCCGGACGCTTACGGTCGCCAGCTCAATGGGATGGGCGGTGGTGTTTCATCGCTCTCAAAAGTCTGTATCATTGCGCCGTCGGATCACCCTGATGCGGATGTTGACTACACCTTTGCCCAAGTCATGATTAAAGATGCCCATGTCGACTACCGCGGCAATTGTGGCAATATGAGTTCGGCCGTAGGCCCATTTGCCGTGGATCAAGGCCTCGTCAGCGCAACCGGGGATCAAACCACCGTACGGATTTTCAATACCAATACCCAGAAAATCATCCACGCCACCTTTGAGACCAAAGACGGCCGGGCCCAGTATCAGGGCGACCTTGAAATTCCTGGCGTTGCCGGTACCGGCGCCCCCATTAAATTAGAGTTTATTTCTCCCGGCGGCGCCACAACCGGGCAACTGCTCCCAACGGGCCATGTAAAAGAAGTGCTTTCTGTGCCTGGGGTTGGCGAGCTTGAGGTATCCATGGTTGATGCCGCAAACGCCGCCGTATTCGTGCGCGCACAAGATGTGGGGCTAACCGGGCTAGAGCTTCCTGATGAACTCGATAATCGGCCGGATGTGTTAGAAATGCTCAACACAATCCGCATTCATGCCTCTGTAAAAATGGGCATTGCGGCCACTTTGGAAGAAGCCAAACAGATTACCATTGTCCCCTTTATTTGCTTTGTTACAGCGGCAACCGACAATCCCACCCTATCTGGAAATACCGTGGCGGCGAATGATATCGACTTGGTGGCACGGGTTATTTCCAATGGCCAACCGCATCGTGCATTGCCGTTAACCATCTCTTTATGCACGGCGGTCGCGGCGCGTATTGAAGGTACGGTAGTGTCTGAGGCACTCTCGGCTGGCGCGAGCGCCGATGCTATCCGGCTTGGCATGCCCTCGGGCGTACTCACTGTAGCAGCGGATGTTGAGCAAGAAAACGGACACTGGGTAGCCCACTCTGGAGCCTTCTATCGCACTGCCCGCTTGTTATTTGACGGGAATGTCTGGGTGCCAACAACGCCCCCCTGAACCATTATTCGGGCGCGGCCTTTGAGGCGGCCTCTAGCTGAGCTTCTAGCTTTGCCCGAGGCACGGCACCACTCAAACGGCTGCCGTCCTCAAAGAACATCGCTGGTGTGCCGCTCACCTGAAGTTTATGACCCAAAGCAATAATTTCTTTTGCGGGGTTATCATCGCAACGTGCCGTTTCCGGGGCTTCATCCTGCAACATCCAATCCTGCCACACTTGGGCCGGCGCTTCAGCACACCAGATATCCCGCGCTTTTGTTACCGAGTCCTGAGAAAGCACCGGGAACAAGAAAGAATAAATGGTGAGGTCATCCATTTCCTTAAGCGTGCTATGCAGTTTCTTGCAATACGGACAGTTGGGATCCTCGAAGATTGCCATCTTGCGCGCCCCCGTTCCTCTCACCAATTTAACGGCACGTGCTAACGGCAAACTCTCAAACGGCACCTCAGATAATTTCTGTTTACGCGCTTTGGTAAGGTCGGTACGGGTTTCAACTTCAATTAATGACCCTTGCAATACATACTCTACCGCCTCATCAACATAGAGGACATTCATGCCAACTTGTACTTCAAACAGCCCTGGAAGTGGTGTCTTTCTGACTTCTCCAACTTCCACCCCTTTGAATTGCTTTTCAAAGGCTGCCTGAACATCCTCTAAGGTATCTGCAACAGCAACATTTGCTAACGCTGCGAAAGCCAACAACGCACCCAAGTGCGCCCTCGCAATAAAACGCATAAACGCTCCAATAATGAAAAAGAATTGTGCCCTATTTTGCCCCATGAATTAGCAGGCGCTTGGCAAATGAAAGCTTATTCACCCAATGCATTCCAACATTGCGGGTCCACATCAGCGGGGCATTGTTACGAGCAAATAGCTGATAGAGCCCATCGGTTGCCAAGCGCATGGCCTGTACCGGCTCCGCCCGCTGCCGCCGATAGCGCGCCAGGACACGGTAATCGCCCACACCATACCAACTTTCTTTGTGGCGCAGCGTAGCAATCAAATCCCGTACATCACCAAGCCCGAGGTTAAGCCCTTGACCCGCAAGTGGATGTACCCGATGGGCGGCATCTCCAACAAGTGCCACCCGATCGCCAATCATGCGCGAGCGCTCCAGGGTGAGGGGAAACGAAAATACCTCGCTACGAACCTCCAGATCCCCCAGGCTGTCTCCCGCAACCGCATGCAGCCCCTCTTGCAGGCGGGCATTTCGCTCACCGGTCGGCAACGCCATCAGTCGCGAGGCGTCCGCTTGAGGCATAGACCAAACCATGGAAGCCTGACTGCCCTGACGGGTGTCTGCCAATGGCAACAAGGCCAACACGCTGTCACCCGTAAACCATTGGAACGCAATATTTTGATGGGCCAGCGCCGTCGTTAAGTGGGTCACCATGCCATGGTCCCCGTAGGATTTTTTATGATGGGCAATTTTGGCAGCAGTGCGTACGGGGGAGTACGCGCCATCGGCACCAACCAATAGGTCAAAAGCCAGTCGTTGCCCTTTGTCGGTAGCCAGGTGGCTGCCTTCCAGTGACGTAAAATGCGCATCGCACCAGTCAATCCCATACACCTGAATGCTTTGCATCAGGGCACGCTCCAGCTCGCCAGACTCCACAATCCATGCCAAGGCTGTGTCCATCGTTTGCCAGGCATGAAGGGAGACATGGCCACCACTGTCACCAAAAACTTCCATTGCTTGCACGGGCGTCACCCGACGCGCATCCATGAGTGCCCACATCCCTAGCGATTCCAGAAACTGACGGCTACTTGGTGAAATAGCATAGACGCGCGGGTGCCAGAAATCCTCGGGCGGTGCCTGAGGGGATGGGCGCGGACCAACAATCGTGACACGAAAGCCTGCCCGGGTCAGGCCAAGCGCAGCGGCCAGCCCAACAATGCCAGATCCACACACAACAATTGATTCTTGCTCTTTCATACACTACCGTGCTGACGGCTTACCGGCCTCTCGGGGCCATAATATCCACATACTGCCCGCCTGTTTCATGCGACCCGCCTGGGTGCCTGCCTGCGTGCCAAAGCCCCAATAATAATCTGCTCGTGCAGCGCCCTTAATGGCAGCACCCGTATCTTGCGCAAGTGTCAGGCGACGCAAAGGTTTTCCATCGGGAAAATTGCTGACTAGAAAAACCGGGCTGCCCAACGGTACATAGTCCGGATCCACCGCAATCGCACGCTCCTCAATTAGGGGAATACCATAGGCCCCTCGGGGGCCTAGCGTTTTATCAATAATGGCTTCTTCTTTAAAAAATACCATCGCTGGATTCACATTGAGCAAAGTTTGTACACGCTCCGGATGCTCCTGCGCCCAGCGCTTGATATTCTGCATGGATGCCTGCGACGCACTGAGCTCTCCTTGATCGATCAACCATTGGCCAATGGAACGATAGCCATGTCCATTATGATCATCATAGGCCAGTCTGATCATTTTTCCATTGGGAAGTTCCACCCGGCCAGACCCCTGGATTTGTAAAAAGAATGCTTCCACCGGATCGTCTGCCCACACAATAACCGGCGGTCGCCGGTCCGGGTTCTCTGCAATTTCAGCACGCGTATCGTAGGGGATAACCCGCTTACCCGCCAATTTGCCACGAACACGCTTACCCGCCAACTCCGGATAAACCGCCCCCAAATCGATGGTCAGCAAGTCCTCGGG
>Ga0209487_1001404_pt1 | contig 20387 bp, 16 predicted proteins | sample Poulit2012_FD_187524 | JGI IMG/M metagenome (GOLD analysis project Ga0209487, IMG submission 187524) | Agricultural soil microbial communities from Georgia to study Nitrogen management - Poultry litter 2012 (SPAdes) (version 2) | ecosystem: Environmental > Terrestrial > Soil > Agricultural land...
AGGTCTGCAGGATCCCAAGACAAGTCGAGATAAGAAGGCGACGCAACCTTATTAAGAGCTGCGTTGTAATCGAGAAATGGCGCACTTAATGGGTGGCGGTCGCTGGCGGTTACATCGGCGCCGCGCGATCGTAATACCAGGCTGGGCAGTCCGAGACCGCAACCGAGCTCGATAATACGCCGACCTTCCACATCAATACGTTTTACCGCTCTGGCTAGCGCTTTGCTTGCGGGCCACAACTGGCCAAACAAGCTCCAACTGGCCGAGCAAATACCCGCACGCTTCGCCTCACCGTATGGGTCAGCATATTGTTGAGTATCACTCAGAGCGCGGATTTTCCATTTTCGAGAGCCGATACGGACGTTCAGCTTTCGGGTGGCATACCCTGACATAACAACACCTCCAATCAGATTGGACCTGCTGTATCAAGAATCGATATGCGATGGGTCATTGCCTCTATGATACTGTTTTTATTGAAATTTTTCCACGTCGCGGAATTCTCCCTAAAAGTGCACAGCTTCGGGCACCGCTAAAACTGATAGAGCCCCACCGGTGGAATCATAATCTCGCCGGATTCGCTGTCATAGGTCATGCGGTAGAGGTTTTTCAGCGGCTGAAGGTCAATTTTAACGGTATTGGTGGCCAGCGTTGCGTCGCAGGTGTCTTCGATTTCGTGGGTTAGCCGGGCCTGGATTTGCAGGGGCCAGCTTTCCATAAATGGTGGTGCTACGTGCAGGTCAAACCGGTCTTCAGCACAGCCGCCGTTGTGCTGTAGTGTCAGCGTAGCTACATTTTGGGATATCTCGCTATCAATTACGGTGAGGCTGGTTGATGCTTCCGGTAGCTGCTCAACGGCGTCATGCACGATAACCGGCTGGGTGGCGGTGCTGGGTTTGTCTTCCAGTGCACCGCAGCTATCGTTAAACGAGACTTTGGCGTACTCAAGTCATGCAAAACAGCTATTGCTGAATGTTTGGTAGCGGTGCTGCCCGTCCTTTTCGGCCAAGGCGCATACGGGATCATGAACTGTCGGACAGGCATAATTGTCCGTTCTTGAGCTGTATGTCCCGCGGTCGCTTTCCGAGGAGTTGCTATTACCGCCGCAGGCGACGAGTGCGAGTACGCCGATAAGGGGCATCACTACGCGGCGTAGTGGTTGTCTGTTCATGATGACCTCACGATGTTCTTTTACTCGAATACTAACAGTCAGGGGCAGACTGAGGTGTTATGTAAGTGTAAAGTCGCCGGTCTGGTCGATGGCTTGAGAATGCCGTTGTACGGTTGTTATCTTAATTTTTACGGGAATTACCGAGCCAAAAAAACCCGCGTTTTACGGCGGGCTTTTTCGGTTAGTCGTCCAGTTTGGGGGTTTCCCAATCCCGCCAGCCGTCCAGCGTGCCCTGAGCGTTGGCATGGGGAGTGATCGCCCCTTGGGCTTCACCGTTGCCGAGCAAGTGTGCGCGCAACTGCTCGCGCACCAATTGCTCATGCTCGGCCTTTAAGGCGCAGTGGGCGGCATCCTCGACGTCGGAGTCGTATACAAGATTATCGTCGGCCCCAAAAGCTGAATAGACCTCAGCGATAGCCAGCGCCGAGGTATGGCCGGCGACGGGTGCCAGCCATTCAATATGTGGGTTTTCCAATAACAACAGCGGGCGCGGCGCCACCAACGCCCCCACCATATGCTGATCCAGCGGCAGGCGATCAATGGTTTCGGTAAAGGGCTCAAATACCCAGCTCAACCAGGGCTGTTCACCATAGGCGCTGATGGGTGACTGGCCGCCTTCGTCCGCGGCACTGCGCATTAACGCAACACCGCCCGTGCCAGCCTCCACCGGAATGGTCACCGCAATGCGCTGATCAAAAGCGCCGATCGCCAGTGCGCCTTTGCCATAGCGTGAGCAACCGGTCACGCCCAGCGCTGCCGGATCAATGACGCTGTTTTCAATCCCTTCGAGCGCGTCAATTAAACGGCTGGCCCCCCAGGCCCAGGCCATCAGTGCACCGGCGGAATGGTCGCTGCCGTACAGCTCGTAGAACAAACCCTGCCCCTGGGATTCGTGGCGGGGTTGTCCGAAGGGCTGCGCACCGATTTCGTCATTATTAAAATAGATGATGGCAATGCCTTCCTCCTTGAGCCGTTCGGCACCCAGAGTTAGACCACCAGCGCCGACGTTGATCATGGCGGGAAAGGGCCCTTCGCCTTCTGGTAAATCGACTGTGGCGTTGAAGGTAATCGACTCGCCCTCGTGCTCAACGGTCACGGTCAGAGTGTCCCCGTCCAGGCTGCCGCTAACCGATGCGGGCTTGGCCGGTTTGAAGCCGTATACGTAGCGCTCGGCTAAGCGATGCATTTCCTGACGGCGGCAGCGCCATTGATCTTTCTGGATCAGACGCTCGCCATCGAGGCCGGTAAAGGGATCGGGTAAATTGGTTAAGTTGGGCAGGTCGGCAAATTGCGGCAACGCGGCAACATCACAATCTGCGCCGGTATTTTCCGGGCTTGCCTGGCCCGGCTCAAAAGACAGGTCCACGGGTGGTTTCGCCGGGTCCTCTTCCACCTCGCGCAGCTCACCGTCAACCGAGTACACCGCAAATGCGCTGAGGGTGGCATTATCGATCAGCGTTTCCAGACTGATAGTTAGATAACCATCGTTCACACGGATGTTATTCACCACGGCACTGTAGGTGTTATTGAGACCCACGCTGGCAAATAAATCCAGTTCGGTAACTGCCGCTTCGTCCTCAACGGTTACCGTGAACGAGCGAGCTCCCGCCGCATTCTGAAACATCTCAACAAAATGCAGCTCGATGTCGTAGGTCGCGTCGGTTACCGGAATGTCGTATGTATAGGTGCCGTAGCGCTCGGTTTGAAACAGCGTTTGGCCTTGCTCGTCAACCCCGCCAATGTCAGCGGTTGTGCTGCTGGCGGTACCCCCTGTTGAGAAGCGATCCGGGCTATATTCGACACCTTCCCAAGTGACGCTCTGGCGGCTGCCAGCGTTGACCGCAACGACCAGGGTGGACTCGGTTCGAGTGTCGTTCCCGTTGCCGTTCCCACTGCCGCTACAAGCGGCGACCAAGAGGGCGGATGCAAGGGCCAGACTGGCCGCCCATGAGGGGCGCTTATAAAGATCCACAATATTCTCCTAAATTAGTGTTATTCGTGGAGTTTGAGTCTGAACTGAATACTCAGTTTGGCTTATAGTCGCCGTTACCACAATACGTCTGGCTGCTTGGAGCCTGGCGCCCATCTTATTTTCGCTTTAAAGGGCTTTCCCGGCACGACGTCAATAGTGTGGCTGTACTGGGTATCGATAATCACAGGGACGTGGGGGAGGGCATGGAAGATTCGCTAGAGTGCTGAAATTCGCCGTCTGGGAGCGTTGGGGGTGAGCTTTAAGCGACCGACTGAAAGGCAAAAAGCGGCGGGTATTGCGCCGCTGTAAGATTCGGCTCTAGGTGTGAAAATAACCATTTAATCGCTACAGGCGCGCATCTAAGCGTAACGACGCACCAGAGATCCGCGATTTGATTAAGCGGGATTTTCAATGGTTTGAAGTTTGCCCTTACTGCTCGATGTTCTTCGGAAGCTCCACATAAACGTCCCGGTATGCGTCCTCCCCGTATAAATCCAAAATCAATTGGGGCTTGTGGCGATCGACAGCTTCTTCTGTCGTCTCGTTACGCCAGGCGTTCTCTACCGTGTCTTTAATGGGGTTATCTTTGGCGTACTGAATATGAAATGTACCCAGCATTGGGCGTAACTTCTCGTGCGCTACGTCGGTAAAATACGGTGCGCCAATGTTATCGTTATTGCTATAGTAAAAGCTGACCTCTAAAAACACATCTAGAGTGATCGGGATGACATAATTCACGATAAGAAGAGGCTCTGGAGCAGAGACACCATACCGAGTCCACACTTGGCCGTTAAAATGCTCATCGTGAAAAGAAGGGTGGAGTTTGTCGCCCACCATTATGACGAAATCCGGGACATAATGTGAGTAGGTCTTACCTTCAGGTGTTACCGTTCCCGTGTATTGATTGCTTGGGTGCTTTAACTGAGCATCTTCTGTGAGCATCAGCATAAAGCTCAGGCGATCACGTGAATCGTAGGGTTCCGAATTAAGCAAGCGCTGGGTGTTGGGCGGTACCTGCCGCACGCTAATGTTCATCATCACCGTGCCGAGCTGTTTGCCAAAGAAGCCGGGCTCTTTAATGTCCCACCAGCGGCGGATCAGAGTGTTTTTATCAGGGTTCGTGAAGATATCGGGATCGGAGATATCAAGACGCTCCACCAAATCATCGGCGGGCATATCGCGGCTGAAGTTCTCAGGCATCGCGAACTGAAACACGTTGCCGCTCAGGTCTACGCTGCGAGTCGCACCGAGGCCTTCCGGCGGACGGCCCGACATGCCAAAGGCTTTTGAAATAAATGTGAGCATAATCAATACCTTTAAAAGGGTTCGCCAGTGTTTAGCGGTCATGGTAAGTAATCCTTTTTGATTTCCACTGGTCTGCCGCGTTTGGGGTCAGCAATTTTGTGGAAAATCTGTTGAGCAGCTCCCCGCCCTTTACCTGGGCCTTCACGCATGTTTCTGTCCCAGGAGACCATATCCTGCGGCAGTGTGTGAGGGCTCTGGTGAACCGATCCCCCAAAAACATGGTCGGCGTAAACCAAAGAACCTATGAACTTGCGCGGGTTTATCGTATTCAAACCGATGACATTCGGCACGAGATCGTAGTCATGGTGGGCCACCCTGAGGACCTCAATTCCGGCTCGATTCAGCAGTAATTTGCTGCGTAAAATGTTGTTGCCACTGCCGTGAAACGCAACGCTGTGTTTGTTCAGAAGGTTGCCTTTCTCCGGATGGAGCACGCCGTTGAAGCGGAGCTTGTTGAAGTGAAACATGCTCCCTCCATTAAGTAAAAAACGGACTGCTTCAGCGAAGATTATTCCGCCCTGGCTATGGGCTACCCACTGCGTTTCGTTGCCGGCGGCTTGTGTGCTACTGAGCAGGCTGGCGAATTTTCTGGTCACGGGCGTGGTGATGCCGAACTTATCCCGGACAGATTCCCAAAGGTCACCAAAGCCTACGCTCGGATTGTGAAACAGTGTGTACTCTTTTAGCTCGCGTCCGAATGCGGCTTCCACATGGCGCCCCATAAGCCACGTCGCTTTAACGAGATTGTTGGATTGGCCATTGACGGCTCCGTGTCTGGTGGTTACGGTCTCGGCCTTTCCGGCAAGCTCCCAGATACCGCTATTATTTTTCCGGACCCTATAGGCACCGGCCTTTTCGAGCCGATCTCTCTGCTTCTGAAGCTTAGCGACCGGTTGAATATTGTAGACCACCACCTGACCGCTGAAAACTCGATAGTCTGCGCGGAATGCGTTGTTCTCGACGCGGTAGGTGTCGACACTTCCCCGTAATGCTAGTGCATTGACATTGCGGGGTGTAGAGCGAAGGCTGTCTAAAAGATCTACCAAACGCGCTGATGTTTGCCTACGGCGTTCGCTTTCATAAATAAAGTTTGCGTAGCCCGTCAGAATAACCTGGTAACCCGCCGGGGTTTTGCCGTTTGATGCACGTCCGCTAAATAGCGTTGGCGCCTTCTGATTAAGCAGAACGACTTGTTCGGGCGATGTTTGCAGGTTGCAGTGATCGAATACGAGGCGGGTGTGCAGCTTGATAGAGGTGTCCATTTAGCAATCCTTTGCCAGGCCGGTATACCGACGGTGTTGATTTTCGTCGATAGGGTAGGGGCTGCGTACTCCGGCGTCAACCCCTGCCCGCATGGGTTTGAACGTGTCAGCGGCATTGCTAGGGTTAGCTGAGCATCGGCGACGGTCGTCGCTAAAATCCTATTCGGCCTTGGCGTCCTAAGCTCTGGATCAGTGTGCTCGGCTCTGCATCAGCTCCACCAGTTGATCCAGCGCCTTGCCCCAGCCCTCGGCAAAGCCCATTTCCTCGTGTTTGGCGCGTCCAGCAGGGTCCTGATGCATCGCAATCGCGGTGTAGCGGGTGCCTTTGCCCTCGGGCTCCATTAGAACGTAAGCGGTGAATAAAAAGACGTCGTCTGTTGTGCGTGCCTGGGGGCGATACCCCGCTCGCAGGGCAGAGGTCCACACCAGCCGGCGGTTTTGTACCACTTCCAGGTAGCAGCCATCCCCTTCTGGGAGCAGTTCGCCTTCAGGCGAGCGCATAACGGTTCGAAATCGCCCGCCAGGGCGCAGATCAATCTCGCACTCAGCCACGGACCAGGGGCGAGGGCAGAACCACTGTTTGAGATGCTCGGGGTTGGTCCACGCCTGCCAGACCAGCTCTGGCGGTATATTCACCACGCGCTCCAGAACAAGATCGAGCGTGGGATCCATCGGGATAGGGTATTGGTCACTCATGGTCGTTCTCCTTCGTTTGCAGTAGATAGTCAGTCATCCAGCTGATCGAAGCGCTGCTCCCACAGCAGGCGCTGATTGTGAAACCATCGCTCCGCTTGTTTAAACCGTTCAGGTGATAACCTATGGATGCGCGAATGGCCGGTTTTATGCGAGTGCACCAAACTGAATTTCGCCAACACGTTAAGATGTTGCAGAAGAGACGGAAGCGCCATGCCGCAGGCTAGCGACAGCTCACGCCCGGTGACTGTCACGGTCGCTTCCGTGGTAGTCTTTTTACTCCTGCGTGACTACCATCGACTGTTTACGTTTCTCGTTCTTAACCAAGGCGGGCCCAAGGGGCTGATCTATCCCGGTTTTACCATGATTAGAGTGGCAACAATCGACGAAGCCTACAGCGTCTTCGTTCAAATTCCAGAGTTCGGGAACTATTACCCGATTGAAGAGGTAAAGCGCCGGCTTGCCAATGGTCACAGGGTATTGGTCGCCCAGAGTGGGCAACAACTGGTGGGTTTTAAACTCGGGTATCCGAAAACGTCCGAGGAATTCTACAGTTGGCTCGGTGGGGTGCTACCGGCTTATCGTCAAGGGGGCATTGCACAGCGCTTGTTAGAGCATCAGGAAGCCTGGGCTCGGCGGGCGGGATTCACGCGCATCGCTGTCAAATCCATGAATAAGTTTCCATCAATGTTGCGCTTGCTGATTAAGAACGGTTACCAGGTCACTCAGGTCGATAGGTTTGGTGATCCGCAAAAAGAGCGGTTACACTTTATCAAGGTTTTGGATACCGAGAGTTGATCCGGTTTGTCTGATCAACCATTTCGCGGGGAAACATACAATAACAAGGAATCGCTATGCGCAAGGTTTTCGTTCTAATTGCCGCGGTAGCTCTAGCCGCATGTGGGGAGCACACACCGGAAACACCGGCCCACGCCGACGCTGATACTGTGCTAGGTCCCGAGCGCTCATCCATGAGCGCGAGCAGTAGCGGGTATCAACCCAACGCCGGGGTCCCTACCGGTTGTGCAAACGATGCCTTGCTCTGCGCCAACTTTGACGGCGGTAGCCAGTTGCCTAAGGGCTGGCGGGCCTCGAATGCGGACACCGTTGCCGTTTCCACCGACCAGGCATATAGCGGTTCACAGTCACTCAAGGTGACCGGTTCTGGCGGGGGTTACAACCAAAACTTTTTAATCTATGACCTGACACAAATACCCGAGCTGAGTGCGTCTCTGCATGGGCGGATGATGATTCGCCTTAGCAGTGAGAATGCCCGCAGCGGTGACTTTACGTTTATTCAAGCACAAGGCCAAGCGCGGCCAGCATCCGGTGCACCTGTGAATACCACGGTGATGTATCGGGCTCGCGTGGACGGCCGGCACGACCACCTAATGGCCAATTACGACACATGGAACGACGACGGCACCGGCCAAAACGTGTGGTCCACGGACTGCTGGTCCCATCCCGAGTCCATGGCGCCACCGCCGCAGGACTATCTAATCCCAAAAGACGAATGGGCCTGCGTGCAATGGCACTTCGATGCTAACGCCAATAGTCTGCGGTTTTGGTTAAATGGCGAGGCGCTTCGGCACATCTCAGTGACAAACACTGGTGATGGCTGTTTGGATGTCAACACACAGGACGGCGTTTGGTGGGGTGCAGAAAGCTTCAGCGCCATTGGGTTGGGCATAGAGCAATATCACAGCAGTGCCGAGGCCAGAGTGATGTATATTGACGACGTCGCGATAGACACGCAGCCGCTGGATTGCCCCGGTTAAGGGCCGTTTGTATGGGCATTTAACGTAATTCACTGGCCTCTTGAGCAACAGCGGCTTAAGGCTTGCTAAGGTGGTGCTCTTTGCGCTGAGAGGGGATGCGCTTTCGCGCAGCCCCTCTGGTCTGGTTGCCTGCGTATTTATTCAATTTTTACTTCGATGGCGTTGTTTTTCTTTTCGGAAGTTTTCGGAATTTGAATATTTAATACACCGTCTTTGAATCTGGCCTTGACCTTGGATTCATCAACGTTGTCAGGCAGAGTAAAGCTGCGTGAGAAATTTCCGTAATACCGCTCAATACGATGAAACGTCCTTCCCGTTTCTTCTTTCTCCTGTTTCCTCTCTCCCTGAATGCTCAGGATGCCGTTGTCCAGGCTGATCTTAACGCCGTCTTTATTAACATCCGGTAACTCGGCGTCCACTACAAACTCATGATCCGTTTCGCTAATGTCGACGTTTGGGGACCAGTCACCGGTGGTGCTCAACGATTTATCCCGGCCCGACGGCCACCCGAAGGCCCTTGCATAGCGATCAAGCATATCGTCAATTTCACGCAGCGGCTCCCATCGTTTCAGTGTCATGATAAACCTCCTCAATCGCGGACCTTGTTACCCTTGGTGGGTGTCCCGCTGTTCTTCCCGCTGTTCTCTCATCAGCTCACCAAGGGACGTGTTTGGCGCCCCGAGCGCAATCGGGGCGCTCTCTTCGCTTTGAGATACCAGGACGTGTGGCAGGTTCAATCCTGGGGGTCTATACTCGAGGCTCTTTGCGTGCCTGGGGTCGCCAGTGCATGGGGTGGTGTCGTGGCATATGCCGCGCGGCTATCTTTGCGTTGGCCCGGCTTTGGTTTGGCTCCAGCCTGGGTCCTGGGAAGGGGCGCACTCAATTTATTACTAATCAAAAAATAAATTATGATTAATATTCACAAAATTTCCCTTGCTTATTTCCTCATGGCCGTATTGAGCACGCCTGTATATGCGGTCACGTCAGACCAAGGTCAGGCATCTGTTGCACATGAACCCACTGCACAGGAACCCATTGTAAAGATCAGCTCAGGTGCGGTTTTGGGCCGTGTTGACGACGGCGTATACGCGTTTAAAGGCATCCCCTATGCGCAAGCCGAACGCTTTATGCCTCCTCAACCGCCCGATAGCTGGGATGGCGTACGCGATGCCACTCGGTTCGGCCCCATCGCGATGCAAGTCAACAGCTGGTCGCCGGACGATGCCATGGACGAACAGCGACTGTTCACCGTCAACGTCTGGACTCAAGGCCTGAATGACGGAAAAAAACGGCCGGTGATGTTTTGGTTGCACGGCGGCGGGTTTAGGGTCGGTGCGAGCGATGATCCCATCACGCACGGGAAAAATCTCGCCAAAAAAGGCGATATTGTGTTGGTGTCGGTCAACCATCGGTTGAACGTGCTCGGGTATCTGGATTTGTCCGATTTTGGTGAACAGTATGCGTACTCGGCAAACGTGGGAATGTTGGACGTTGTGGCCGCCCTTGAATGGGTTAACGAGAACATCCACCTCTTCGGCGGCGACCCGGAAAACGTGACCATCTTTGGTGAATCAGGCGGCGGTGGAAAGGTGGGCACCTTGATGTCTATGCCTGCGGCCCAGGGGCTCTTTCATAAAGCGATTATCCAAAGCGGCACACTTATAAACGTGATGACCAAGGAAAAATCCAAAGAGGTGGGGCGAGCCGTAGTGGCTAAGCTAGGACTCAGCGGCGATGATTTGGATGCTCTGAAGCGAGTGCCTTACAAAGAGCTGGTGACAGTTGCCAACGAAGCCAAGGCAGAGATACTCGGTGTGCGCGAGCCAGGCTCCAGCGAGATGTTTGGTCTGGTCCCCGTGCCCGATGGCGTGACCTTGCTTCAACAGCCGTTCACGCCGGATTTTGCCGATATTTCCAAAGACATTCCCCTGATGATCGGCACCACCCTCAACGAGCTGGTGCGCACCGCCTACGACGAAAAAGATCTGACCATGGCTCAAGCCAAAGAGCGGTTGGCGCAAACCTATGGGGCGCAAACGGATAAGTTTATCGAGCTGTACGCCCAGGCCTACCCGGACTACACCCCGCAGGATCTGCTATCGATTGATACGGTGTTCCGCCCCTATACCATTCGGACAGCGGATGCACGTTCCGCTACGCGAGACGCCCCCGTTTACAGCTACATGCTGACCTGGAAGAGTACCGTGGAGGACGGCGCTAAGGGCTCGTTCCACGGTTTGGATATACCTCTGGCGTTTGACAATATCGAGCTGGGCAAGCATTGGACGGGCGCCACAGATGAGGCGCACTCCCTGGCCGATAGCATGAGCTGGGCCTGGATCAACTTCGCCAAAACCGGCGACCCCAACGTGGAAGGTGTACTGCCACCGTGGAAGGCGTACACACGGGAGAACGGCGAAACCATGCTGTTCGACATACCCAGCACTGTGGTGAACAATCATGATAGGGCGCTGATGGACTTTGTGATATCCAAGCAGTAACCGCGCCCATGACCCATAACCCATGACCCATGGGCACTGGTAGATAGCACGAGCCTCCGAATAACCGACGCCTCGGAGGCTCGTTCTATCAACTGTTTCCCGGCCGGAACTGTCTGGCCAAACCATACACGCATCGCACCCAGTCCCAGCGCTGTTAAGCTGTTGTTAGATCATTGCGATCATTTTGGCGCCGGCGATAAGCAGCACCACGGCCAACAGTCTTTTTATTATTGGGTTGCCAAAGCGCCTGCTTCCAAACTCTGCCCCCAGCAGCCCTCCAACGAGCGCCGCAATTGCCCAATACGGTAGCGCCGCCGGTAACGCCGCCGGTAACGTAAGGGAGGAGCCTATTACGCCCATCAACCCGGCTACAGAGTTAACGAGAATAAACGCCGCCGCGATACCGGATATCACCTTTATCTTTGCCCATCGAAACAGTAACAACAGAGGGCTTAGAAAAATACCGCCACCAACACCAGTGAGACCGGATAGAAAACCCAGTCCGGCACCGGCCGTTAACAACACCGCAAGATGCGGGCGCGCATTGATCGAAGCGGGTGCGCTGCGCGCCCAAACGAATGATCGCCACGCGGAGTACAACAGCACCGCGCCCACCACCGGCTGGTAAACATGGCCCGGTAAGGTCATGGCGCCGCCGACAAACGCAAGGGGCGTGGAGGTAAGGGCGAAGGGCCAGAACAATCGCCATGAAAACGCCCCTATTCGCACATACTTCACCGTAGCGACAAGGGATACCAAGATGTTTAGCGCCAGTGCACTGGGGCGCATTACCTCAGGCGACAGCCCCACCAGGGCCATGGCCGCCAGATAGCCCGACGCCCCGCCGTGCCCCACTGAGGAGTAAAGCAACGCCGCAACGAAAATAAAGGCCGTTAAGATAACGTCTTCGGTCTGCATACGATATCCAGTGTAAAGGCTTAACGTTTGTGTACATTCGGGCGTTTCGTTATCACGCCAAATGTGTAGTGAATGCCCAGCGTATCTACCCTGGCACCCAGCCTCCGCAGACGCCGAGTTTGTAAAACTGTGTAAGGCTCAATGGGGTTTGCCCTGCCTTAATAATGCTCGGCGGCTTAAACCGGTGTGGCCGGCTTTCCAAGTTCGAGATGCCTGTGTTATAAGATTGTTTCGTCTAAAAACGGCTAGTTTTCTATCCGAGACAGCGTCTTGGGGAAAGAGCCAAATAAAGAAGAATAACGAACAATAATCGCATCGTCGCAATAACTTTGGAGAAAATCCATGAATAAAAATAACGCACTCAGCCTGAGTCGACGCAATCTACTGGTGGGTTCAGCAACTTTGGCAACGGCCGCATGGATTTCGCCCACGTTTGCGGCCTCGTCCAGCTCTGGCATCCGCGCCATGATTCATGCTCAAAACACACGCGCGCCAATTTCACCAATGATCTACGGCGGCTTTATCGAGCATATTGGCAACCTGATCAACCACAGCCTGTGGAGCGAGACGCTCGACGATCGTAAGTTTTATTTCGGCGTATTGGCAAAGCCGGAAGAAAAGCCCACCGATCGCCGGGGTGCCATGTCATATATGCAAAAATGGATCGCCGTTGGTCCAATATCCGCCATCAGCCTTGATACCGAAACTCCTTACGTTGGTGAGCATAGCCCGGTGATCACGCTGGACGGTACGCAACCGCGTGGCATGGTGCAACACGAACTGGCGTTAAAATCGGGTGTTCCATACAACGGGCGTTTAGTGGTTAGGGCTGATCGCGGGGTGAAAGTGACCGTACGATTGAGCTGGGGTGATGGGCAATCGGTCTCCCAGCGTGTATCGGCGCCGCGCACGTGGAAAACGCGCCATTTCAGACTCAACCCCAATGTCGATACGACAAACGCCCGCTTTGAAATCATCGGCGAAGGTAAGGGCACCTTTAGCGTAGGAGCTGTATCGCTGATGCCTGCAGATAATATCAAAGGATTCCGGCCCGATATGGTCGCATTGATGAAGGAGATGAACTGCCATATTCTTCGAATGCCGGGCGGCAACTTTATCTCCGCTCATGATTGGGAATACACCATTGGGGACCCGGATAAACGACCGCCTATTCATGACCCCGTTTGGGACGCGGTCCAGCCCAATGACGTGGGTGTTGATGAGCTACTTCAATTTTGTGAATTAATTGAATGTGAGCCATTCTGGTGCGTGAACACAGGTTTTGGAGACCCGCGTTCGGGCGCGCAATTACTGGAATACACCAACGGCAGCGATAAGACCGAGTGGGGCGCAAAACGTGCCGCTAACGGCCGCAAAGAGCCCTACGGAGTTAAGTATTGGGCCGTTGGTAACGAGATGTATGGTCACTGGCAGCGAGGCCATATGGCCCGTGATCAATACACCGTTAAGCACAATATGTTTGTGGACCTCATGCGCAAAGTTGACCCCGATATCTACATAGTGGCACCGGGCGGATTTGTGGATGAACTGACCACAGGACAGGGCAGTCACCTGCCTGGCCAGCCAGAGATAACGGTCGGCTCCGAGCGTGATTGGGCCTACGGCATGTTCAGAGATAGTTGGGGTAAATTTGATGCGGTTGGTACCCACGCTTATCCGCCAGCAAACAAGCGGTTCGATTTAGAAACCGGTGAGCTGTATGACGTGGAGCAAACGCTTAACGAGTGGGCACACCAGATGCCAGATCGCATTCGCACGATGGTGGACGCCTGGGAGCAGTACAAACAGCACTTTCCGAAACTGGAAGAAGGTAGCGTTAAAGTTTACTTCGACGAGTGGGCCTTCCACTTCGAAGACGACTTAAAGGGTACTCTGGCAATTGCGGCTGCATTTCACGAATTTTTCCGCCATACCGACTTTATCGAAATGGCCGGCTACACCATGGCCACGAATTGGTTAAACTACGACCGCACGCGCTCGCAGATCAGTCTTAAAGGTCGTATGTTTCAATTTTATCAGCAGCGCTTTGGTACCGTGCCGGTTGAGGTTAGCGGGAATTCGCCCACACCTAAGCCCAAGTACCCCATTGGTGGTGACCAGCCCACAGTGAACACCGGTGGTGATACCTATCCCTTGGATGTGTCGGCGGCATTAAGTGATGATGGGCAAACGCTAACCGTTGCCGTAGTCAACGCTAATGAAAAGCCCCACAGCTTCTCGCTATCGCTGGATGGATTTGTCCATAAGAGCACCGGGCGGTGCTGGAAGTTTACAGGCAGTCATCCGGATGCCAAGAATCCACTTGACGGCCCAGCAGAAGTTGGCATAACGGAATCAACGTTTAACGCTTCATCGGGTTCTCTGGCCATCGCGCCGATCAGCGTCGAAATTTATCACTTTGAGCGTGTGTAAGTTTGTCCACATGCGATAAGTGCTTGCCTAGGTAGATTTTCTGATACGCAGCCCAGGCGATATTGATCGCCTGGGCTTATGTTCCATGCCTTCAAATTCGAGTTAGAAGAGGCCCGGTTAGTCGGGTAGAACGGTCGTTGCGTTAGTGCCGTTGCCACCAGCTGCGCTTTTTCTGCTCCTCCGGCGGGGGCCATTGGGGCTCCCGCTTTTTGAGCTGCACTATGCCGTCACTACCCAGTCGTACCCGCCAGTACTGGGCCGTTGAGTGGGACTGTCCCGGTTGAGTATGCACTAGCAACAGGTTGTAATCCTGCTGCATCTCAATGGGGTGGGCCTCGACTCGGCTACTCGGGTCGTCACCTTGTATGTCCTGGTTGTAGGTAAAGAGCTGGTATCGGCTGACTTTAATCATCTCGCACAGCGCTTCGCAATCCAGCGTCAGCCGCTCCTGAAACTCATCCTGTTCCAGTGCAGCCCGGTCCGGGGTAAGCAGCGAGCGATAGCAAACAACCAAGGCATCGTCATTGCTGGCGGATTTGCTGGCGTGATCCCGTACCTTTCGAGGTAGGTCGGAAAGCTTGCGGTAGTCCAGCCAAATCAGCTGCTGGGCTAAAAGCTTGCGGGTATAGGGCATGAGCAGCGAGATCTTCCAGCGTGGTTTTCCGTGCAGTAACCAACGGGTAATAATGTTGATCATGTCATCGCGCAGAAGGTCGCGGATGGCGTAAACCAACGCGATGCCGAGCAGCAATGAGATGGACAGTGTCTGGCTCGCATTGCGAGCATTGAACAGCAAATAGGTGAGCCCCGACATGACCACCATGGTGCTGCCTGCCTTAACCAGTCTACGGGTGCCCGAACCCAGCTCGACAATTTTCGACTGCGGCGATACCGGGTACTCAAGCACTCGGCTGTACAGGCTCATCCGGTTCCAAACCGTGGTCGGTGAACCTTGAAAGGCGCGCTCATAATCGCGTTCTTTGCGAATGGCTTCTTCGTTTTGGAGGAAATCCGTAATGCTTTGCTTCAGCTCCGGGTCCAGCTCGTCGAATCCATCTTGGGTCATGCACTTAAGAAAGAACTGCTCAGCGAACCAAGAGAAATAAATATCCATTTGCCGAAAGTAGCGCTTTTGCCGATCCTGCTCGGGCTGTGTCTGGCGCAGACGCTGAGCGAAGCTTTGGGTCAACCGCAAAGCGCGTCCAATAGGTTCAGCAATGGTTTCCGCTGTCTGCAACTGCTGTCGCAAACGGCCCATGGACGCTTTGTACCGAAACAGCCAGGAACCATGGGCAATCTCAAAATGCGGTGATAGCAGCGCGTAAGAGGTGTCGCTTTTCGAGGCACGGTCCTTGGTTTGCGTGCCCATCAAACCAAAACGGTGAGCAATGGAGCTAAAGAAAAACTGCGGCTCCGGGATGGTTCTGGCGGACAGCTGAGTCTCTGGCGGTGTAAACAGATAAAGCTCAAGGACGTGGCGGCCCGGCTTTTTCACGGTACGGGTTAGTTGTAACTCGTAGTCACCCTTTTGGTTTAACGAAAACAATGGATACCCTCATCAAACATCCAACTGGCCGCGAGGTTGGAAGCCGCGAGGCGAAGACGTAATCCGCGCCTCGCGGCATGGTTGTCGCTTTTTTGAGCTACTGAAATACAGGACGTTCCGTATGCTTGCTTGAGGCGGGCAGTATGGGCAGCTTAAGTGCATACTCCGGAATCGTGCCTTCCAGGGCCTGATAAAACGCCATCAGCTTATCCAGATCTTCCTCGGGCATTTCGCGCCCCAACTGGACTCGGGCCATGATCTGAGTGGCATCGCGCAAGCTCCACACAGAGCCATCATGGAAGTATGGATAGGTACGGGTAATATTACGCAGCGACGGCGCTTTGAATACGTATAAATCGTTGGCGTCCTGGGTCACCGCAAAGCGGCCAACGTCCATCGGCATTGTGGGTTGGTCAATAGTGATGAATTCGCGAGTCGCCTCCCAGTAGGACTCGACCACGCCAAACCGGGCAAGTATATCGCCGCCCAGTGCCGTACCGCCGTGGCAGCCCACGCAGCCGTAATCCACAAATACTTGCAGGCCGGCCAGCTCGTCATCGCTCAGAGCCTGGGCATCGCCCTTGAGAAATTCATCAAAACGGTCCGGTGTGGTGAGCGTCCGCTCAAAGGCGCCGATAGCGTTGGCGATGTTGCGATAATTCAGCGGCTTTTCTTCATCTGGAAATGCACGCTCGAACCATTTGACATAGCCTGGCATGGAAGCGATGCGATCGACCGCATAGGCCTCGCCGGGGATCGCCATTTCGATCGGGTTGAGTATAGGGCCTTGCGCTTGCTCTTCCACGTCCGCCGCGCGACCGTCCCAGAACTGGGTTCTGTGGAGTGCGGCGTTGAGCACGGTGGGCGAGTTTCTGGGGCCGACCGCCCATCGGTGACCGAGAGACGTTGGTAAGTTATCCACGCCGTAAGTGGCCAGGTTGTGGCAGCTGTTGCAAGAGATAAAACCGCTTTGTGACAGCCGCGGATCGTAATAAAGCATCTTGCCCAGTTCGACTTTGGCCTCGCTGAGTGGGTTGTCGGGGTTGTCTACCACCTCTGGCAATGGCGCAAATAATCTCTGAGCCATGCTCATCAGTGCTTCCCGGTCGGGAGACTGAGCGGCTACGGCCGCGCTGGTCACAGCGAATGTAAGAGTCAGAAACAATGCCGTTGTGCGTTTCATAGGAGCAGACCCCCTTGATCAAATGATATTAATAAGCGCAGCCTATTCTCAGCAGACAAGGCAAACTCTGTCGAATTCGTTTGCGCTTCGCGCCGACGTTTCGTCAGACACGACATGCTTCAGTGTACCTTGAAGCGGTTGTACCGCCAACCGATCTGAAAGCCGTCTGTTTTAAACGGTTTGGCGTGTTAGCCATCGGTTTGCGGTAGAACAAATTGGTGGCGACACCGTACTCGCGCGTCGGTCATCGATTGTTCACGTTGGCGTCACTCTACGGGTTAAATTCTCCCAGCCGAGTGCGGTTTAGGACTCTTCTGACATATTAACCATGGTCCGACGAAATAGCCCCGTGATGTCTTGCCATTAAGACTTGCCATTAAGGATAGAACAGTCATACGCTTGATGGTGATGTGCATAGCTCTTTCTCATTCAACGCTATTTCCATTCAAACTGGCGCCGTCCTAGCAAAACGTTAATGGCAGGCTGTCTGGCGGTGGCAGATGACAGAGGATTAAAGGTATGGCACAGCTAAACGGTAAGGTAGCTCTGGTCACTGGCGCGGGGCGGGGTATTGGTCGGGCCATCGCACTGCGTTTGGCCAGCGATGGGGCCGATGTTGCGGTCGTTGACCTGAACGACGAAAACACCAAGGCCGTGGCTGAAGAGATCCGCGCATTGGGACGAAAGGCCACAACGTTTCAAGCGGATGTGTCTAAACGGGACGACGTGTTTTCGGCCGTAGATCACACCGAGCAGGAATTGGGCAATCTGCATATCATGGTCAACAACGCGGGCATTGCCAGTATTCAGGAAATTACCAAGGTAACGCAGGAAGAGTTCGATAAGGTGTTGAAGGTTAACGTGCAAGGAGTGCTTTGGGGGATTCAGGCCGCGGCCGAAAAATTTCGGGCGCGTAAGCAAAAAGGGAAGATTATCAGTGCCTCTTCCATTGGCGGTCATGAGGGATTTCCCCTGCTCGGCATTTACTCGGCCAGCAAGTTCGCGGTGCGCGGATTGACCCAGGCGGCCGCCAAAGAGTTCGCCAGCGAGGGCATCACTGTCAATGCGTATTGTCCCGGTATCGTAGGTACCGATATGTGGGTGGAAATTGACCGGCGCATGGCAGAAATTACCGGTGCCAAGATTGGCGAGACCTACGATAAGTACGTCGGTGGCATCGCGCTGGGCCGCGCTCAGACCCCCGAGGACGTAGCGGCCTTTGTCTCCTTTCTTGCCGGACCTGATTCCGATTACATGACGGGCCAGGCACCGCTGATCGACGGGGGCATGGTTTATCGATAAACGATTTGCCGATCAAGAGTGTAGCGCTGTATAAATAAAGCGATCGGTGCTTCTGGGGTAAGGCCAGGCCAGCTATTCACACTATGCCCGACAAGGCGTCACGCCCTGCCGGGCATTTTCCGTTTTGGCTACCGTGTTTACGCAATGCACAGCGTTGTCGCGTTTTGTTCCGATGTCATGGCGCAGGCAGTAACAGGTAAAGCTTGTTCTGCGACGCGGTTGGTGTTCCGGACCGGTTATATTGCGGCACATTCCGGGTTTGCGTATAGTCAGACGCAGAATAACCAACACTGTGTGGTGATCGACGTGCAGCGCAAAAGGGTGCCCGATAAATCCGTTTCTCGCCGTGGGTTTTTGAAAACCGGCGCCGTTTTGAGCGGCGTTATGGTATCCGCTAACCCGGTACTCAGTGGTTGCTCCGGCGGTCTTGTTTCTCCCTATAAAAACCTGACACGTCAGCAGGGCGCTTTGCTGGAAATACTGGCCGATCGGATCATCCCTCCTGACACTCGCAACCCGGGCGGCAATGCGGCCGGGGTTCCCCGTTTTATCGACCGACAGCTGGGCCGGCACCTCCGTTCGTCGCAGCCAATGTATGAGCGGTGTTTATCCGCTCTGAACGACGCCTGTCATGCCCGGTATAAAGGGTTGTTTATGCAGCTCAGGGCGATCGATCAATCCGCTTACTTGACTGACATCGAGGCCGGTTTGTACGACGAAGGGCCGGAGCGCCATCTGTGGGACGAGTACACGCCATCGGCATTTTTTTCGGTGTTGGTGGATCACTGCATGATGGGGTTTTACGGCGACCCGAAGCACGGCGGCAACAATGATTACGCCAGCTACAAAATGCTGGGGTTGTTCGTGGAACAAGTGCCCATGCGCCCGCCGTCCACCTGACTGAGCTGGAACCCTGAATAATGGCAAATGAGCACGTGCAAGTGGTAATTGTCGGCGCGGGTGCCGGTGGCGGTGTCGTGGCAAAAGAACTGAGCGCGGCCGGCTTGTCCGTGGTGCTGTTTGAGCGCGGCGACTGGGCTCACTACGCCGATCACCGGGATGACGAGCTCACCGCACAGCGACACTTCCCACTCGCGCCATTCTTTGGACCAGATCCCGCGCGTTACCGACGCGTCGCGGTGGACCGCGACGGCACCGAGCGCATCGTTTACCCCAACGAATGGGCCTATGGCAATATCGCCGCCTGCGTGGGTTCCGGCACGGTAGCCTATGGGGCCATGGCGTGGCGGTTCATGGAAGAAGACTTCACCATGAAGTCCACCTACGGCGAGGTGGCCAACTCGACCTTGGAGGACTGGCCCATACGCTACCAGGACCTGGAACCTTATTACGAAAAGGCCGAGTGGGAAATTGGCGTAGCAGGTGATGATTCGCTCAACCCGTTTGCACCGCCCCGGCGCAAGCCTTACCCCATGCCGGCGTTCGGCCACAACCGCCAGGCGCGGCTGCTGGAAGCCGCGGCGCGTGAAGCCGGCTTTCATCCGTTTTCTATTCCTATGCTCAGAAACTCGGTGCCCTATCAGGGCCGGGAGCGTTGCATTCACGTGCGTAACTGCGCGGGCTTTGCCTGTCGGGTCAACGCCAAAAACGGCACCCATAACACAGTGATTCCCAGCGCGTTGGCCACCGGTAATTGTGAGTTACGGGTCAACTGCAAAGTGGCGCGAATTCTAACCAACAGCCGGGGCCGAATTACTGGCGTGGCTTATTTTGACGAGCGGGATCAACTGCGTGAGCAAACCGCAGACGTAGTGGTGCTGGCAGCGTCTGCCACGGAAACCCCACGCCTGCTGCTGAACTCAGCCAGCGCTCATTATCCCCGGGGAATTGGCAATCGCTACGACTGGGTGGGCCGAAATATTCAAGATCATGCCTACGCTGGCGCCGACGGTCTATTCGCCGACGATATCAACGATGATGTAGGGCCTGGGGCCAGTGTCGCGATTTGCGATTTTGCCCACAACAATCCGGGTGTTGTCGGAGGCGCTATGTTAGCCAACGACTTTATTCCTCTGCCTTACGCCTTTAGTAAAATACGCCCGCCGGGCCGCGCCCGTTGGGGCGCAGAGCACAAGGCCTTTCAACGCCAAAATTTTCGCCGCCACGCGAGCATTCGTGGCCCCGTTCAGGAAATGCCCAACTTTGAATCACGGGTGGAGGTCAGCGATCAGGTGCGCGATCACTGGGGTATTCCGGTGGTTAAATTGTCCGGCTATCGATTGGAACACGATTTGGAAACCGCGAAGTTTATTGCGGACAAGGCGGTTCAATGGCTGGACGCGGCAGGAGCGGTGGAGATTTGGCC
>Ga0209487_1001405_pt1 | contig 20378 bp, 14 predicted proteins | sample Poulit2012_FD_187524 | JGI IMG/M metagenome (GOLD analysis project Ga0209487, IMG submission 187524) | Agricultural soil microbial communities from Georgia to study Nitrogen management - Poultry litter 2012 (SPAdes) (version 2) | ecosystem: Environmental > Terrestrial > Soil > Agricultural land...
GCAATGGATGCATGATTATAACCACCACCGACCCCATAAATCTTTGGGGTATAAAACACCGATAGAATTCTTAAATTAAACCGAACATTCTACTTTTAACTGGCCCAGTTTTTGGGGAAGCTGACAAGACCAAAAAGACCGCTGCTACAGCCCAGACAGCAGAACTCCTTCTTTTGCGGTTCATAGAGTGAATGGAACCAACCGCTTTCACTGTATTCGCACCCCTGGCATCCAGGGCAGTATTAAGTTTGATGAGCTCTTGCTCAATATCGTCTCTCTTTCTTATCTCAAATCTCAGCTGATGATGTAACCGCCGGGCTTCTTCAATTAATTTGACCCGGTCCGAACCAGCTTCACTCCAACTCTGCCAACCGGCTGCTTCTCCGGGAGATGAGGCGCCTTCAATCCAGCGTATGAATGAATCATCTGCCAGCAGTTCTCCAATTTGCTTACTTTGTCTTACCACCTGAACATGTTTGTATGTTGTACCGAAAAAATCCGGATGCGTCGTTTAACCTGTAAGAAACAGGCCAAAACCAGGTGTACTCATTTTATTTCAAAATATTTTTCACAGTACCCTTTTTGAGATGGAGGGAGAGACCTTCAACAAGGACTGCAGACTGGCAATCGCTCTCGCCAGATGGTTCCGGACGCTTTGGGGGTTTACATCCATCACGATAGCGATCTCATTGCTTGTTAAACCATGATAATATCTTAAAAACAAAGCCTCTTTCTGGCGATCGTTTAACATCTGAATCGCATTATAAAGATGTTCTTTCTGCTCTTTCCTGAATTCTTTCTGAATCATCATCTCTTCCATAGAAAATGAAACCGATAGTGATTCGGAGATATAGGCCCGGCTATATTCGGCTTTTTTCTGAGAACTCTATTTATTGCGTAGTAAAATCCGCCGGACGGATGACAATAGATAGGCCTCTAGTGAGTCAGCCTCACCCAAAGATTCCCGGCGCTCCCACAATCTGATAAACAATTCCTGTAAAGCATCTTTCACAAATTCTTCGTCACCAACAATTCGGATACTATAATTGAACAGATGACTATAATAATGCTCAAAGATTATATTTAAAGCTTCTCTCTTTCCGGCACGCAGTTTTCCCCACAGCTTTTGTTCTCCCTCTTTGCTGCAGAACCTTGAATTTCAGGAGCACAACATCTCCGAAACTTTTACCGCGATTCATCAGGGATCCCTCTCCTCCCGGTTAAATGAAAACCGAAGGTTCCACCTTCACAACGATATCTGTACCAATGATCTTTTCCACAAAAAAATGTTGCATGGATTTACAGAAGCCGATGTACGGCTCACTATCAATTTTACAGGTTTAAAGAAAGAGTATGAAGAAGAATACAAATCAGTTATTTATAAAATGGCCGTTTCCGGCAGAAATTTCACTTTGGGCATTCCTGTTTTTACTTATTGGGACAGGCACGGTCTCATGCAGTGACAATAGCAGCAGTGCAGAGACAGATGATACCAGTTTGGTAGTAGAGACAGTAACCACAGGGGGGGATCCCAGCCCATCGGGTTATACCGTTCTGGTGCAGGGTGCAGGCACCCAGGAGGTGGAAGCCAACGGTTCGGTCCGGTTCTCAAATCTTGAAGAGGGATCCATTCAGATAGAGCTGGCAAATATTCCTGGCCACTGCAGAGTAAACGGAGATCTTACAAAAACAGAGCAACTCATTGAAGGCGAAACCACGACGGTTATTTTTCAGATACACTGTGAAACCATTCTCCGGAATCAGATCGTATTTCTGAGTAACCGGGACGGGACATTTGGTCTCTACAAAATGAGCACAGACGGCACAGAAACCAGCAGGATAGGAGACTTTTCTGTGAGCGATGTCTGGAGACCAGCTGTATCACCGGATGGGACAAAAATTGCGTTTGTAGCGACAGCAGGCTCATCCGCCAGCCAGGTTTGGATTGTGAATGCCGATGGGACAAACTGGAGGAATCTCACACAAAATAACAGCATGCACCATGAGCACCCGACATGGGCGCCGGATGGATCTCAAATTGCTTACCATGTTTATGCCCCTGGTGAGGAAGGAGACATATATGTTATGAATGCTGATGGAACCGGCAAAAGAAATATAACGAATTCAAGTACAGGGGCCTGGTGGCCTTCCTGGTCGCCCGACGGGGAAACAATCGCTTTTCATACGATCGGAGCCAGTGATATCTATATCAGCGTAATAAATGCAGATGGAAGCGGACGCAGAGAGCTCCTGAGAGATACTTCTGCTTTATTCAGAAACCCGTCCTGGTCTCCCGATGGTTCTCAAATCGCCTTCCAGTCGAATCTCGAATCGGAAGTGAGCTGGGAAATTATGATCGCCAATTCGGATGGTTCTAATATCCGGCCTGTCACAAATCTGGCCCGGCAGGGCATTCAGCACAGGTTCCCCACATGGTCTTCCGACGGATCCAGAATTGCGTTTGATTCCAACCGGGATTCCGGCACAGATGTATACGACATATTTACAATAAATACAGATGGTTCAGAAGTGACTAACATCACACATAATACCAATTCTGTAACCATATTTCCATCCTGGTCACCCATAGAGTAGGGAGCCGGGTTTTCCAAAACACTTTCAAAACTTCTAAATTATGTACGTAATAAACATATTGAAGATCCTGCTTGTATTGATTCTTTTCGCCGGTATACAGGCATGCGGTACCGATAGCAATGCCGGTGATGACGAATTGGGAACTTTCGAGGTTCCGTTTGAAATCTATGTACCGGCGACTCAAATGGATGATGGCAGCTGGCATATATCCAGCGGCGGGTTTGCAGCTACGTTTAAAGCCAGGGAAAATGTTCAAAGTTACGAGTTCAGAGTTGTTCGCGAAAATGGCACCAAAGGGGATGCGTTTACCCGCAATCTAAACCAGTTGCAGCAGGATGGTGACCAGCTTTCACTCGTCGTCATGATTGGAACCCCAACATTTTACTTTGGGGCTACCAACGCTAACAAAGATCAGGTGATTGAGGATTATCGTCAGAAACTGATCCAACACCAACAGGCCTATCACAAACTCGAGGTCACCACCCTATGATGCCTTTACCACAGGCCGTGCCCACAACATCTTACTTAAATCTAAAACGACAAACCCATGAAAAAGGATAACAAACCGGTTAAGCATTTCTTAATCAAGCACGAATCAGGCAGCAAGGCAAACCAGCATGAGCAGTTCAGTTTTGACAAGTACGATTCCCTTACATTCGGACGGGATGAGTCCAATGATGTTCGTTTTGATCCCGAAATGGATTCGATGGTCAGCCGGAATCATCTGAGAATAAGCAAGGGCGATCAGGCACTCGAATTTTATGCAGAAGATCTGAATGCTCTGAACGGAACTTTTCTGAATGGCAAAAAAGTTGAAGGGAAGGTCCGTATTTCAGCCGGAGACAAGATCAGGCTGGGGCTTAAAGGGCCTGAAGTTGTTTTTGACCTGGATCCCCGGCCAGCCGATGCAGCTCCCACAAGACTCATGAGTACATTATCCGCCAAACCGACTGCTGAATTGGATACCAACGGAATTGAGGAAGCGGAGGAAGAAAAACCGGTCAAAGAGACCATTGGAAAGCAAACATTTGAGCGCGCCATCACGTCCGAAAGAAAACGCTCAGCCAGAACAATAGCTGCGGTGTTAGCTGCTTTGGTGATTGTGTCAACGGCACTGGGAGTGACTTTTAAAGACCAGCTGTTTTCGACAACCGTTGTAAATCCGACAGAAATCATAGAGCGGGAGGTGATCAATACCACCGATGCGTTTGATTCGGCAAAGATTATTCGTGAAAATGAGTCTGCAGTGGTATTTATTGAAGTTGGTTACAAACTGGTCCACATTCCAACAGGAGATGATGTATACCATGAATACATGTCGGTCGAAAATCCGGAAACCGGTCAGGAAGAGCTGGTGGCTCTCTATATGGAAAATGGATCCGGCGACATTGAACCTGTACTGGGTCTCAGCCGTTATGTGACCCGGGGCGAACCCATAAATGCAAGCGGACTTGGAACCGGATTTATCGTCGATGAAACGGGTTTTATTCTTACAAACCGTCATGTTGTAGCCAATTGGCACACATCCTATTCATTTCCTCAGCAAGCTCAAAATGGCAGAATGATACGGAATGTCAACGGTGAGTGGGTTTTAGCTGAAACCGTTCCCACCCCACCGCAAAACTGGGTGCCTGCAAACAGCGAAATGCTGGGAAGAAGACCCCTTTCAGGCAAAGTGCTGGAAGGGCAAAATCTTTTTCTGGATGTGACTTTCGCAAATAACGATCTCAGAACTCCGGCCACCATTGTCCGTACCAGTAATACCCATGATGTATCCATGATCCGGGTCAACCTTCCGGGCGGTATGAATCATGTTACCATGAGAGATGCAACCAGCGACATTGCTCCCGGACAGCGGATATTGATAATGGGATATCCGGGATCCTCTCCTGATATGGTTGTGGGCCGAACATCAGGAGATGCGTTTAATCGCTCTACCCGGCTGTTCACCGTTCCTAATCCGACTTCCACCGAGGGGATGATCGGGCAGGTGATAACGGCAAACAACCGGACACAGGATGATTTTATTGAGGGTTATTTCAGCACGCTGGGAGAGTATTATCAGATAACGGGTGGAAATCCGGGTGCCGGAAATAGCGGCGGACCCGTTTTTGACAAAGATGGCCACGTGATCGGAATCTACACACTTGGCGCTTACACAGGAGCTACCAGTTATGCGGTACCCGTCAAATTTGGTATGGATTTAATGAACCCGAACAGGCGGACTTTAGTCAATTAGAACATTCCATTGCAGTAAAGAAGATGATCTGGAAGAAACGAACCAATGGGTATGACAAAGGGGCCGGGAAGCTTCGTGATTACCATGCTGTAGCCTTTACCGATACGGGCCACACCAGGCTGCACAATGAAGACGCTGTCCGGTTTGTGCGTCCGGCTGATCCGGCCACTCGCCAGAGCATGGGATTTCTGGCCATTGTAGCGGATGGAATGGGGGGGCATGCATCGGGTGAGATTGCCTCCTCCATAGCCGTGGATGTTATTACCGAGGAGTATTATAAACACCACAAAAATCCGCAAAAGGCTCTGAAAAATGCTGCGGCGAAAGCCAACGATACCATATGGAACCTGGCAAAGACCGATAAAAAGTTAAAGAATATGGGCACAACCTGTACAGCCGTTGTACTGGTAAACGGTAATATCATTGTCTCGCATATCGGCGACAGCCGGGCATACCTTTTTAAAGAAGGCGAACTGATACAGCTTTCGAATGATCATACGTACGTGCAATCTCTTCTGGATGCCGGTAAAATCACTCCTTTTGAAGCGAAGAATCATGCGGACAAAAATATTCTCACAAAATCACTGGGAACTGCCAAAAACCGTACAGGTGATCTGTTCCTGAGTGAATACAAGTTTGATGAGGGTGACAAAATTCTGCTCTGCAGCGACGGATTGCACGAGTATTTTTCAAAGGATGAACTCGCCGGTTTTCTGTCGGACAATGATCTCAATTACATTTCACAACAGCTCTCTGAATACGTTTTAAACAGGGGAGCCCGCGACAATTTCAGTTTGCTGCTTTTGCAGTTCAAGAAGGCATCATACAGGATGAATATACCGACACGAGCCATAACTGTATAATCATGACAGGCAGACGAATCAGAAACTACCAACTTGAAGAAAACCTGGGTGAAGGCGGGATGGGAGTTGTCTATCGTGCCAGGGATCTGAATCTCGACCGGATGGTGGCTATCAAAATGCTGCACCCGAAGATGCTTCATCAGCCCGATCTGCTCAAACGGTTTAAAAATGAAGCCCATGTAACCGCCCGTCTTTCTCATCCCAACATTGCTACACTCTACAATTTTTTTTCCGAAGAAAATGACCACTGCCTGGTTATGGAGTTTGTAAATGGCAAAACACTGGAACAGATTCTGAATGCACACAAAAAGGTTTCTGCTGAAGAGTGTATCCGCATCCTCATGCAGCTGCTGGAAGGTCTGGAAGAAGCTCATCAGAATGAAGTTCTTCATCGTGATATTAAACCCGGTAATATCATGATCAACCGAAACGGATATGTAAAACTGATGGATTTCGGAGTCGCCCGTCTCGAAAGCAGTGCCCGCATCACCCGGATGAACAGAGTGATCGGCACCCTGGAATACATGGCTCCGGAACTGCTCACAGGCGGCCAGCCTTCCAGGCAGACCGATCTTTATTCTGTGGGTATTGCTGCTTTTGAAATGGTTACCGGAGGTCTGCCTTTCCAGGCTGATTCAGACAGCGAAATGATGGAGCGGATTATGCAGGGTAAATTCAGTTTGCCGGCAGAAAACAACGCTTCTCTTTTTAGCCGCAATCATAAGCTGAGTCAGATCATCCGAAAACTGATGCACAAAAAAGCATCCAAACGTTACGCATCCTGCCGGCAGGCTCTGGTTGATCTGGCGGAACTGGGTGTCAGCGGAAAGGTTTCAGCCACCTTCCTGCTCACAATTAAGCCCGGGGGCGCCTCTTCAGCACCAGACAATCAGCATGAAAGTGTCCCTTCTGCAGCAATGGATGCTATACGGAACCGTTTAAAGCCCGCAGCTGCATTCATTCAGCCCTTGCTGGAAAAAGCCAAACCCGGGGCAGATCAGATTCTCCTTCGTTCATCTGCATTTTTCAGAACTGCCGAAGGAAAAATCATTAGCGGTGCCATCCTTTTTGCAATCATCATTCTGATATTCTCACGCATGATCTTGCCTGCCACTGAAAATAAACCCGAAAACCAAAACATCCTGCAAGCCGTCTCCCCTCTTTCTGCTGCTGAGCAGATATTGCCCTCAAGTGAGGAAAGAGCTCCTTCTCTCCAGCCGCTGACTTCCCGGTCTGACAGTCCCGTTTCTGACGATAGTTCCCTTGAACCTGAAAGAATCATCATCCCCGGACAAAACCAGGGACGTCAGACGGAAGTGAGACAGGAAACCGTTGCAGCCGGTAATCCCACAGATAAATCAGCTTCCGAACCCGCAGATGAGTCTGTCAGCGATTCGGACAATGAATCTAAAAACAGATCCAGGGATATCCCGGTCATCCGGAACACGGTAAGCGAACCTGTCAGCAGGATAGCCGATAAGGACGTGGATACCTCTGATGAACAGGATGACGGTGCAGGAATTGCGCAAGCTGCTCATGAAGAGAGGCCGGCTCCCGCCCGTCAGATCGATATTACAATTTCCAACCTGACCCTGGAAGGTATCTTCAGCGAAACAGTTTCCACAGCAACCCATCAGGAAGGACAGCATTTCTACCTGACTGCCGCGAAAGATGTCTACCACGACGGGTATCGGGTGATCCATGCCGGTGCGCTTATCCGGGGGGTCGTGAATGAAGTGCGAACAAGAGGAACTTCCCGGCGGGCCACACTGGCTGTTCAATTTATTGCTGTACAGGCTGTAGACGGCGCATGGCTTCCCATCAGCTATCCCGAATACAGCGACCGGGGTACAGGGAATGTAGCATTTGAACGAGGCCGAACCATCCAGCGCCTGAGGGTTGAAACGGGCAGGATAACACTGAGGCTCTGATCTGAGATCCATACAGAATAACGGAAATGACCGGCACCAACATTACAATCATTATGAAAACGAACCAACCCCTTCTTGTCACTTTCTGTCTGCTTCTGGCCGGCTTTATTTCAAACAGTCTGTCTGCCCAGGACATTCAATCCGATGTCAGCGGCTTCTACGGCGATATCAATGTACATTATGGCCAGTGGGATACGGACAGTCCGTTTCTGGAAGGAATCCGCGAGCATGATCCGAACGGCTGGGGATTACAGCTTTCCGGCGGCTACGGTTTTAACCAGAAAATGGAAGCCTTTCTGCAGATTTCCTACAGTGATTATAACCTGAGCGGCGACTGGAGCACCTTAAGCCACACCGGATTTGGTGCAGGTTTCCGGTATAATTTCGGAGCCACACTGAGCAAAGTCAGACCGTTCCTGGATGTACAAATCAGTACAAGTGCCATTGAAATTGACCGTATCTATTATGAACATGCTGCTTCCGGAGTACGTGTTGAAGGCAAACTTGAAATGGAGGGGTTAACGTACATCGGAGGCGGCGGGTTGCGCTATTTTTTTAAACCCTGGATTGCAGGAAAGGTTCATGCACGCTTTCTTTACGGACCCGATTACAACATGACGTTTGACGGACTGGAACTCAGTTTCCCCGACGACCAAAATGTGACACAGCTGGATTTGAGCGTCGGGATCACCTGGTATTTCGGCAAACGTTATTGATGTTGTGACCGGGCATTCTCAAGCCATTCGGTTGTCTGTTCGATGACCCAGGCTGGTGCACTGTTTTCCTGCATAAGGGTAAGTGAATTTGTCAGCATCCGCACTGCTTCCTCCATATTGCCATCAAGGCTGTGAATGTATCCGATAGTTGAATGGCTAACCAGAGTGTAGAGGTGCGTATTGCCAAGACTTTCATCGAATAGTTTTTTTGATAGATACAGATGTTCCCGCGACTCTTCCATTTGATCCATCTCTAACAACAGACGCCCGATATTCAGGTGTGCCAGACCCGTAAATGTATGCTCCGTGCCTAATGTCAACTGACGTATCATGAGCGATTCTTCGTACAAGGGCAGCGCCTCATCATAATTTTTCATGTCTCTGAGCAAAACTCCCAAATTATTTATCACCATGGCAAGATCCGGATTCAATCCATCGGGATAGTGCTGACGGTGTAATCTCAGAGATTCCCGGTAATAATATTCGGCTTCTTCATACTGCCTCAATCCATGCATTGTATGACCTAAATTGGTAAATGCAATGGCCAGTTCGGGACGTTCAGGGTCATTATTCTGCCACAATTCCAGCACCTGATGCTGTATAGGCATCGCTTCCTCATAGCGTTCGGTATCCGATAAAATCACTCCGAAATCGTTCAGTAACGTTGCGCGAAAATCCCAGGAATGACCAGGCTGAAGCGTGCTGAGTACCGATCTGTACCCTTCTATAGCTGAGTCATAATCACCTTTACGAAATTGAAGCCAGTACTGATAGGCAAGTGCCTCGAGCGTGCGCTGATCATGCGGGCCGTACAATTGACGGAACAACTCCTCCGAACGCTGCAAATTTTGCAGGGACGCTTCCAGTTCCATCAAACTTAGCTGTGTATATCCAATAGTGTATCGCAGCGGTGCTTCGATATCGGGCTGACCCGTAAATTGCTCCTTTATGAGATGATCCGCCTTGCGAAGCACATCTCGAATAGTGGCATCAGCTCCGGCTTCGTACGGATCCGCCTCGGTTAGAATGGTTTGCAGAAATTCATTGATTTTTTGTGTGCGATCCCGCTCCAGCCGGGCCTGTTCTGCCTGCCATAGGGAAACCCCTGTCGTTGCGACCAAACTGATCGCAACGACAAGTGCCGCAAAGACTCCTACACGATGCCTGACTATAAATTTTGCCGTCTTGTAGCCAAAACTTTCCGGACGTGCACTCACAGGTAAATTATTCAGATAGTTATGGATGTCTTTAAGCATCTGCTCTGCGGATCCATACCGTCGGGCAGGGTCTTTCCGGAGAGCCTTCAGGATGATATTATCCAGGTCTCCCTTCAGTTTTTTCCTCAGATTGCTGACATGGATACCCGCCATCTGAATATCAGTTTGTACATCCTCCGCCTTCCGGGTAACAAGCGAACTGGGCCTGGCAGGCAATGTGTCTGTTATCACACGTGCTATTTCAAAAGGTGTTCTATCGTAAAATGCATAGGGTAACATGCCTGTTAACAGTTCGCAGAGGAGAAGCCCCAAAGCATACACATCGGTTGCCGTGGTAATAGGGTCTCCGCTGATCTGTTCCGGACTTGCGTATTCGGGTGTCATCATCTGAGCGGCTGTATGGGTGTGCGGCAGTCCTTCGCCCGATTCATCTTCAACAATCTTGGCGATTCCAAAGTCAAGCAGCTTGACAGTTCCGTCACTCCCTACTAAAATATTGGAAGGTTTTAAATCTCTGTGTACAATCAGCTTCTGATGAGCATACTGCACTGCTTCACACACCTGAATAAAAATATTCAGGCGCTTGTTCAGATCAAGCTGACGATCATTACACCATTGGGTTACGGGTGCGCCTTCCACATATTCCAGTATAAAGTAAGGCCTGCCTTCATCCGTGATGCCAGCATCAAATAACTGAGCTATGTACGGATGCTGGAGCCTGGCCAGTATTTGCTGCTCCTGCAGAATGCGTCTGTGCATGGTTTGGCCCGGCATGATGCCGTGAAGTAGTTTCACAGCTACTTTCCGGTCAAATTGTCCGTCAGCACGTTCAGCAAGGTACACTGTGCTCATACCCCCTTCGCCTATCTGCCGTAATATTCTCCATTGATGAATACGTGTGCCGCTGGCAATTTCGTGATCTGCCAGTACATCGGAGGTTAAAAAAGTATCTGATGAATTGTGGGAATCAAGCAGCTTTTCAACCTCATTGCCCACTTCCGGGTACCTCTCTTTCAGTTTTTCAATATAGATTTTCTGCTCCTCACCTGTCAGGTCAAGAGTTTGATGGAAATGCTCTTCTACAGATCTCCAGAGTTCCTGATTCATTTAAAGTACCCTGCTTTTTCGTTCACCTCCCGTTTATGTACCGCCAGTCAGTATTATACACCACCGGCACTTTGCATTCAACTTAAAATTTCTAGATAATTGCATGTTTTTTATGTATCGAAGGTTTTTTTACAACTCAGAAAATTTCATCTTTGAATGGTATAAATTCACCGCATATGGAACTCTGCACAGATATGTAAACATAAGATATTGTATGATATACCAGCAGACAAAAGGCTCCTGGTTTTCATGGTTTTCTATATGTCAATACCCTTACCTATGTCATTATCCTCCCAGCCCTTTCTACGTTCGGATCCTAAAAGGCCGGTTGGGTTGTACACTGATGTCATTCTCCGGGGGCTTTAATCACTTTAACACCGTCAGCCTGCGTGTGATCATTTGCCCGCCGGCATGCAGCCGGTACATATAAATGCCACTCGACAGATGGCTTGCGTCAAACGTAATCTGATGATGTCCGGCACTCATTTCACGATTCACCAATGTGGTAATCTGCCGGCCGGTCATATCATAAACATCCAGCCGGACCTGTCCCGCTTGGGGAAGTTCATAGGAAATGATCGTTGCCGGATTAAACGGATTCGGGTAATTCTGACTGAGCGCGTAACTTTCCGGCAGGGCCTGCAAGCTATAGCGATTCTGATCCTCGCCAACTGAGTAAAATGAAATCCAGTTTTGCAACAGCCCCGAAGAGCTTAAATGAGGCGTGTCCATCACCCCCATCGTTTCACTGGCATCGGGACTAAACAGGATTCTGGCCGAAGAAACCAGATCCGTCTGCATGTTTTCCACCCTCAACGTGAGAAGCAATCGTTCTTCATCTTGTTGATTTCCCTCTTTAAAATATCCCTCAGGCGGTCTGTTACTATACGCTTCTTCAGGCACCCCAAGTTGCGGGCTGGCCCCGGTCGTATACACCCAGAATGCCTGGTATGGTGCAATAAACACCTCATCGTCAACCGAGCAATTAAAGTCGGCATACCCCGTCGCGGGGTCCCAGAACCAGATCGAGTGATTCAGATGTTGGGAGGTTCCGGTCATTTTGCAATAATCCAATACGAACGGATGCGGGTTTCCAAGTAAATAATAGTTATCCGTACTGTTTTCGTCATAACCCAGATCAGAGTACTGGAAGGTGCCGTTCGGCAGGATCCAGTCTCCCGCAGCTTTCAGTGTTCTGGGCAGATCTTCTTCAAATGCATAAACGATAAATGCATTACCGGGACCGGGTATGGTATTGAGGCTGACCGATTCATCATCCCAGTCGTAGGCTGTCTGATCGAACGTAAACAGATTGAAAGCGGCATGGTTGGCAAAATCACCAAAAAAATCACCCAGCGTCTGACTTTGGTCGGGCAGACTTAGCATCCGCCAGCCCTCGGTATCAGAAAGAGTTACTTCGGTGAATATCTGCAATGTCCCGCAGTCTCCGGCTACACTGTCTCCCGATATTGCCCAGCCGTGATTCCCAATCAGGGAATTCCTGGCGTCAATGCTCGTACAGTACGCTAACCCCGCAGCTCCAAGTTCAATATTTTTGGGTTCGTGATTTGTCACCACATATGAACTCCACCCAGTAATTGTAGCGTCATAATTCTGGACAGACATACCGGAATTATCGAACATCTCTTCCATGGCTTCAATGCTGCCTATATTCCAATTTCCCAAATCCTGATCAAACGCTTCTGCATCCATAAACATTCCTGCCGTTGTTTCAACAAGGGACACATCCAGGTTGCCAATACTTTGATTAAATGCCGTCGCTTCCTGAAACATGCTTTCCATACTCACAATGGTTTCGGTATTCCAGTGCCCGATCTCTCCATTAAAGCTGGAGGCATTGCGAAACATCTCCTTCATCGAGGTCACATTTGACAAGTCTGGTGCATCTGCTGCCGTTACATTCAGATTGGATGCACCATAAAACGCATATTCCATTGAACTCCATTCGATATCTCCCCACTGTTTCACCTCCAGAATTTTATCTTTGTCTCCCAGATTGTTAAAAGCTATCCTTGGAAAATCCCCTCTAATTTTAACTTCATACACGCCGGCTACCGGATAGGTATGCGATAGATAATGCAGAACATCATTCCCCTCGTTCGCATTGTAATTCTCAGTAGTCCCGTCCCCCCAATCTATAGTGAAGCCGTAACCACCGGCTTTCATGGGTATTGAAATAGAACGGTCGTCTGATTCTCCCGGATTATCGGTTTTCCAGGTGGTGATAAAAGGCTTGAAATCCGGTCCTGATATCACTGGATCCCCCTGAAATTCATAGGCTCCTATGTCTATAATTCCCACATTCCCATCAAATAAGCGCGGATTCTGTGCAAGATCTACAGGATTCTGTGTCGTGCTATTTATAATGAACTCCGATAAATCCGTATTTGGATCGCCTGCATTGATAGCAGGTGAATTACCGGCGAGTGAGAAATCACCTGCGGCTGAATTTTTAAACTGCGGGTTTGTATATAAGGTATAATTTGCAACTGCTTCGCCACCTGTCACGATGTCCCCCTCACCACCACTCACCAAACTGTAGTGAAATTCGGCAAAATTACCGGGAGCGATCCAGACCTCGTTTCCTGGGGACTCAGCGAAGCCAGCTGAATTGCCCCAGATAATTGAATTATGAATATTTAATTTTGCACCATTTCTGTTGTAAATACCACCCCCATATATTCTCTCAGCCTCATTCCCTGCTATGGTAACATTATACATCGTAAGAGTTCCATTCAAGGCATGATCGATGGCACCCCCGCTATGGCTTGATATATTTTTGGTAAAAAGTGCATTATAAACCACCGGTGACGAGTATTGAGTGGCCATACCAGCTCCAGACGTACCTAGATTCGTAGATGGCACAGAGATGTTCTCTCTGAATATTACATTTTTTAAGACAGGATGTGATAAAGCACCATTTAATCCGGACGTAAACAACCCTCCGCCATACCGCCCTGTTTTATTATTCTCAAATATGACACCTGTAATCTGTGAGTCTGAACGATGAAGTGCCAATCCACCACCTGACAAATTCGATTCGTTATCTCTGAATAGTACATTTCTAACTGCTGGATGCAAAATACCGGCCCGGGATCCGCTTTCGGATATATATGCACCGCCGCCACTCTGTTCAGCAAAATTATATTCGAATAAAAGATTTGTCAGAATAATTGAAGAATTAAAAGTATACAGACCACCCCCGTGGTTACGATTTATTTTTACGCCATTTATAAATATTTCTCCATCATCATCATTTCCATCCGCAGTACCCCCCGTGATCGTAAAACCGTCCATTACAGAATGTCCTGACCCTGCAGCATAAACCAGCACATGAAAGGTGTTGTCAGAAGGGTCACTTTCAACTCCAATGTCACCCGAGAGAATGGTTTCGTTTGCTTCCCAATCCCGATTTTCAAAGGGATCACCATTCTCAAACCCTCCGTAAAGATGCACATTCGGAACCAGGACAAAAGCATTATCACGCCCTCCATCTTCATCATAGTTTCCATCAGCTGCATTATAGAGCGGAAAATAAGTTCCTTTGGCTACCCAAATTTGCAAAGGATGCTCTTCATCCCATCCATGGCCGTCATCTGTTTGTTCACGAGTCCATTTAAGGGCATCTGCAAGTTCTTTTAGTGCCTCTCCCCATGAGGAACCATCCCCGCTTTGGTTTATACTTTGATCTACATAAAGTGTATTGTCTAAAGGTGTTATTTGCGCCAATACAGCTGGTACTATAAATAAAACCATCAAAGTGAATAAGGATACTCTGAAAGCCATACTATAATTTTCCATGTCAGGGAATTTGAATTAGACTTAACGGAAGCTTTGAAAAACCCGGATTTTTGGTCAAGATTGAGGCCAGGGTAATTTTAAAACCGGAGCATATGGATCAACTGTGAGGATTTTAAAATTCCGACTACGAAAATATTGGACAAAAAAACAGTTTTGCAGAGCCTTCTTAACACCTGCTACTCAGAGGTATTACCTGAAAAGATGAAAGCGCGGCTGACATACAAAGGTGATACTATATATCCATGCAATTTTTTCAGTGAAAAGAGGCCACTGAATCAACATATCCATCTTACCCAATACACCCAACCCATCACCCGGCACCCTCCGTCACTTCTCTCTTTTCAACGTCTGTAACCGATCCCGCACCTGCTTTGTCAGTTCCAGATTGTAATCCATATTCCGGCTGTTGAAGATCTTGAAACCGGCCTCTATTTCTGTGATCGTCTGATGCCATTTCGCCACTGTCTCCTGTTCAGCGAGGGGACTGTATGAACCCCGATCCAACGGACAGCTTTCCAAACTGCTCTCATCCGTCTGATCCAAAAAAATGTGCAGAGCCATCCTCCAGGTATTTTCAATAAACAGAATCTGCTCCTGTTCTTCCGATGGTAACGGACCAGCACTTATAATAACAGACGGCAAAACAGGTTCCACAAAACACGTCAGGCCGGAATGTGCAAGAAAAGCCGAATCCACAGCTGACTTTGTGATCAGATACGTATAATGAACGGGGTAATCATCGGTAAAACCAGGAAGAAATATCGGATCCGGGGTATCTGACTTTTCTGCAAACGGCAGGTTATAATTCAACGCCGGGTCCAGTATCCAGCTTAGCCAATACCAGGAGTGCTGCAACTCTGCCAGCTGTTCATCCTTATTCTTTTCCAGCTGATACCTTTGAATCAGATTGCCGCCCAGGATATTCAGCTCCTCATTCCGAAGCTGGTAGGCCATTCCGGAAACTCTTAAAAATGGATTTTCGCCATATACTCTCAGCACACTCCTTTTTCCGGCAGCAGCCGTATTTTTAAAGGCATTTGAAGCAGCTTCTTTCCGAAAGAAATGCTGCGCTATCATAACCGCTCTGTATTTCTGCAGCATGAGGCTGGCTACAATGCCATCAAACGGAATGTATGTGAACTCATCCAACCTCTTAAAAACCGCCTTCAGGTTCGTATCAGACGAACTCCTCAGATAGTCATTTTGCAATGAGAACCATTGCTGCTCTTTTCCCGGTTTCGGGAGAACAGGGAGTGCCGGAAGCCAGTCTGCCAGCGGAGTGTCACTTTGAGAGTATTGTGGATCCTCACTCCAGCGAACGAGCGGGATTCCAATACGGATCTGATTGGGATCCACGTTGACCCACTCTTCCTTTTGAAGAAACGCCTCTTCTTTACTCAGCACCGGAACGGTCGCAAACCTGAACCCGCTTTCCTGAAGGTGCGTTAGAAATTCAGCTTCCCGGTTACCAACGGATGCTTCCGCAAGTGCCTGTCGGCCAGGCTGAAACGGACGGTACTCCAGGGGTTCTTCCGGAGTGATATTGTATTTCACACGTATAGCGTGAATCATATTTACAATATCCTCAATCCGGCTTGCACTAAGTTCAGAATGCTCCCCCCCAACATGCATGGCTCCCCTGCGGCGAACATGGAAATCATTAAAATCAATAAAGGCCAGATCAAATCCATCGGGTGCATGGCAACCTGAGCAGGATGCTCCGGCGTCAATGGAACCGGGGGTTCTCCAGGCTGTTAATCCGGTTTCGATCAGATCGTCTATCTCGGCAGCAGACATTTTCTGGTAATCCGGGAGGCTGCCATATGGAGTTTGGTCGCATCCCCCCGTTAAAAAGATGAAGCAGAACAAAATAAACAGGCCAGAAATCCCCGGTTTCATGGGTGAGGTTCTAAAAATTATACCGCACTCCGGCTCCCAAAACCAGCTGATCTGCATCCCCGCCAACACCTGCATACGTGAGCTCGCCGAAAATCGAACCGAAGCTTATTTTATACTCAGCCCCGATTCCAAGATTCAATCCTGTTTCTGAACTAGAATACTTTGATCCGTTACTATTTGTAACATCTGATATTATAGTCTGTCTTGTTACGGCAGTAACCTCCGCTGTGCCTTTCCCAGCAACCGAACGAATTTCCCGGTCAAAACCATCTCCGCCCCACACGTCATCATGGCTCTCCTGAATGCTGTATCTGAAATAATTAATTCCAGCGATTCCATAGACGTTCCACGTTTCATCATTTACGAACAGATAGTGCATATTTGCATTAAACACCAGCCAGTTTATCGTAATTTTGTAATTCAAAAATTCCTCTTCTGCAGTTTCCGGAAAGAAAAATCCAATATCAGCAGCTGCCCTGAATGTATCGTTAATCGTATACACACCATCCGCGCGGACTCCCGCCCTCTCCAATTCGAATCCATAGAGCACGCCGGCTCCCACACTCACTTGTGCCTTTGCCGTTTGTGTAAAAATGAGCAGAGAAATAAAAATTAAGACCGGGAAGATTATTTTTTTCATGGGATATAAATTTGAGAGTTATTTGATATAGTGGGGGCTTTGAAAAACTGTCTTTTTGTCCAATATTTTCGTTGTCGGAATTTTAAAATCCTCACATATGACGAATATGATCCGGTTTTAAAATTTTTCTGGCCTCAATCCAGACCGAAATCCTTGCTTTATTCTTACCCCCTTTCATTTCAGAAAGTGAATCCCGCTGCTATCGTGATAACTCCGTGCTTTTCTCCTTCATCCGACTCCCCCTGATAGACAGGGCTCAGCCCTAAACCGTATCTGGCCTGCAGATTGAGCGCCCTGCCGCTGATGTCAAATTCTAAACCTGCTCCCAATAGGACCCCAAATCCCACGGATTGAATCTCTGCAGAAATATCCTCGATATAGGCAACATTTTTGCTGGCTTTTACTTCGGAGTTGAGATTAAACTCCACGTACGGGCCGGCAAAAAGATAGGGGGACAGATTCTCGCTGGTTCCGAAAGCGTATTTACCGTACAGAGGCACTTCGATATAATCAAGCTTAAATGTACCGGCATTGCCCTCGTAACCTCCTTTTATGATCGTTTCTTTGTATTCGCCTTGTGCTCCTTTCTGGGTATAATAAACTCCGCTCTCCAGGCTAACCGGCCAGGATGGCGAGGTGAGTCCGAATGCCAGGCCGCCAAACAGTCCGGTTCTCGAACTTAAATCATACGGCCCTCCATTCAAGTTCGAGATATTTACGCCTGCCTTCACCCCAATATCTACAGTTGTCTGTCCAAATGCAGACAGCGTGCCGGCCAATCCGAACAAAAGTATCAGAATCAAACATTTAAACTTGTTCATAAAATTCATTTATTTCTAGTTGAAAAACCATCTCAGGGAAACATTTCAGTTTTGCACAAGTCGTACCCCGGTTTTTCTTTCATGCAACAAATAATTCCGGAAAAGCTCATCTTTTTCCGGAATTTTATAAAGGTGTCTTTAAGAAGGCTTTGCAAAGCCTCCTTTAAATAGAATTGAGAAATTCTGAGTAAAAATATCAGTATTAAAAAAGATCTGTATCCGGCCATTGAGGCGGACTGTTCAGGACATTCCACATCAGGGCATCCAAATCACCCATATACGCATTTAGATTTTGCGTCCTTGTATTTGTGAGAATTACCCAGCTAAATCCATTTGAAGCTCTTACCATTAACGTGCCACTGCCTGGTAACGAGCCGTTATGCCACCAGTGCCCTGCGTTGTTTACACTCCACCCTTTGGCATAATTCCGGTTTTGTGGTGAGGCTGTAACCATCTCTTGTATGGTTTTTGTTTCCAGTATATCCGGTTTCACATCAAACCCATCGACACGAACTAGCAGACGCGCGAGATCTTCCGCAGAGGCTATCCACCCTCCATGGGCATCCATCCGGGTGATATTCATTGCATAGACAAGGGATTTCTCATTATTTCCCTGTCCGACATATGCAACCTCTCCTTGTTTCCGGTCGGCTTCGGTATTGCCTCCGATCTGCATTCTGGTTATCCCGGCCGGTTGAAGTATAGCCTGCTTCACATATTCGTCGTATTTCATCCCTGTTATCTCTTCTATAATCCGTCCCAAAAGAGCATAGCCAAAATTAGAATAAGCATACCTCGTTCCCGGAGCCACAGAAACCGGGTGATTATCAAGTGTGCGGTCTATTAAATCGTGCACATTTAACGTGGTATGCTGAAACATCGGATCCGTCGAATCATTTGGCCAGTTTCCACTGGTATGCAGCAGTAAGTGCTCAATCGTAATCTGTTCCAGTAAAGATGGATACGGCCTGCTTCCATAGGTTGTGCCCAGCACTCCCTGATCACCAAAAACAGGATCATCAAGGGAGAGCACACCCGATTCGACAAGCTTCATAACGGCAATACCCGTTATCGGTTTAGAGATGCTTGCGATGCGAAATAAACTGTTTCTGTTCACATCATCCCCGCTTTCGATATCAGCCTTGCCATAGGCTTTGCTGTATATAAGTTTTTCATCTTTTACAATGGCAAGTGACAAACCTGGCACATTGTGTTTCTCCATAAACTGCTTAACGGCTACATCTACCTGACTCAGATCCTGATCTTCTTCCGTACCAACCTCACTTGAGGTTGAACAAGCAAGAATATTAAAAGTGAGCAACACAAGGAGACATGTTTCACGTAAGAAAAATCTGTTTTTATCCATCAACATTATTGTTCTATAAAAATGTGAGACCGGATGGCGAAAAGCTTTAAAGTTTGTCGCAACAAGTCCGGAATTGGTTTCCGTTAACTGCAACAACTGTAACTGAAGAAGCTCATTCGCCTATATTTTTTTAACCTGACAAGAGTGCATTTCCCTTCCAATTTTTATAGGAATTAAACCGCAAGACTAATAAATAATTTTGCATATTGAATGAATTCAACAGAATATTATATATTTGCAGACCGTTGGGAGTTGAACAGGGGGGGGTATGTATTTTCATTTTTTTAAATAATGCCTGTCATCTCTTCTACCATCATTAAATAAAAACAACATGCGAGATCCAAAAAATGATTTGACGATGTTATTGAATTCCTTTGAAAAAAATTCAGAGTCTATCAATAAGGCATTTCCCCTTGTGTATGATGAGCTGAGAAGTCTTGCTCACAAACAGCTTAAACAAGAGCGCTCCAATCACACCCTCAATACCACATCACTTGTGCATGAGGCCTATATAAAACTGGTAAAACATCCGCCGAAGAGCGATTGGGATGGCAGGCGTCATTTTTTTGGAATTGCAGCCAGAGCCATGCGTCAGATTCTGGTCAACTACGCCAAAATGAAAAGCCGCCAAAAACGCGGCGGCAATTCAGTTGCTCTCCCATTTGATGAAGGCATCTACATGTCCGATATAAAAGCAGAGGAATTACTGGCATTGGATGAAGCGTTATCCCGGCTCGAACAGTTAAATGAACGGTACGGAAAGGTGGTTGAATGCCGTTATTTTGCCGGTTACAATATCGAGGAAACCGCCGAAATACTTGGGGTGTCTCCGGCTACGGTAAAACGGGACTGGATCAGTGCCCGGGCCTGGTTGTATAACGACATCAAACAAGAACCGCATTCAGAATAAAACCCTGTTTTTTGCCACAGAACACGGGCTGTTCTGCTATCAGGTGGAATAGTAAACAGATAAAGCAGGATTAAAAGTTCACAGTTAAAACCTCTATTTAGCCGGCTTTCTTTCCGTTATGCACCGCCAAACGCCCGGAAGTTATAACTGAAGGTCATGATAAAATACCTTGTGAGTACGTTGGAGCGGTAATCCTCAATATAGTCGTCCGAGATGGAACGGGTAATATTATCATTCTGCCCCAGGATATCG
>Ga0209487_1001406_pt1 | contig 20377 bp, 13 predicted proteins | sample Poulit2012_FD_187524 | JGI IMG/M metagenome (GOLD analysis project Ga0209487, IMG submission 187524) | Agricultural soil microbial communities from Georgia to study Nitrogen management - Poultry litter 2012 (SPAdes) (version 2) | ecosystem: Environmental > Terrestrial > Soil > Agricultural land...
AACAAAAGCTGATCATTGCTAGGGTCTGCTTTGCTTGCTTCCTCACTCACTTCAATGATGCTGTCATCATCCAGCTCTTCCATAAGAAGAATGGCAGTCAACACTTTCGTTGTGCTTGCCGGGAATGCTTGATCATATGCATTCTTTTCGAATAGAACTTCATTATTGTATGCGTTTAGCGAGATTGCGTTACCTGACTGAATTTCTGTATCATCAGCATACGCAATTAATGGTTGGTTAATAATAAGTAAGATAGACAATAGAAGAAAAGATGTTGCTTGCAGTGCATTAGATGTTGGTTTCAAAAAAACACACTTCCTTCTTTTGAGTTTAAGTCAAGAAAGTATTATTCTTTTTATGTTGAATGCCCTTCTTTTCTTAAAAAAAAGAATCAAAAAGAGGTCTTTTTTATCAAGTGGCAAAAAAGAGAATGTTGATCCTTTTCATTTCGATTGAGGTGCATCATTTAATTATGGCTAGAATATTTTCATTTGAAAAACATTTACAGGAAAGACATTTCGATAAGCAAGTTGTTAAAAAAATCAAAGAGCTCAATCCTCTTTTTGACTTTAGAACCGACAACAAAGATGGTCTTGCATTCTTACATCTAAAAGATTTTACTTGCATCTTTTTTACCTACATTCCGAGGACTGAGACAACTTATTTACCTACTATTAACCAGTCATTAAACGGTATCAAAGAGACAAGCGGATCTTATTCAACGGGAGAATGGTATGTAAACAAAATTTACCGACTCAGTCAAAAAGAATACTTAAAGATCATCCCGCTGGTTTATAAAAAAGACAAAAAGAAAGGGTGGATCTCTGAACTTAAAAACAAGATCAAAAAAACAATAAATGATTAAAGAAGACCCAAAATGGTTTGACTTTACCAAAGCTCTTTTTTCATTTTTGTTTAATAGTCTCCTAATTGAACATCGAGTCTTTCAAGGACAGTCAAGACTTCCCCGATTGATTTTTTGCCCATATTTTTAATATCCATCAACTCGGTCTCGGTAAGTTTTCTTAGTTCACCTACATTTCGAATACCTGCACCTCTAAGGGCATTCGTGGAGCGCACACTTAACTCTAGCTCTTCAATAGTTGTGTTATCGATACTTTCACGTAGTTTCTCTTGCTCTTCAAATATTTCTAGCTCAGTTTTTTCTACTTTCATATCTGCAAATTTGCCAAAATGTTCTTCTAAAACTTTAGCTGCAATTTTGACAGACTCTTCAGCAGTAATCGTTCCGTCCGTTTCTACGTTAAGTGTCAACATTTCGTGAGTAACTTCTTCTTCTTCAAGTATGGGCTTCACTTGATAACCAACTTTCTCAATAGGAGAAAAGTATCCATCGATTGGAACATACTCTTCTGGGATATCTTGATGTTCAGAAGCTTCAATAGCTCCTCGACCTTTTCGAATGATAAACTTAACTTCAACTTCTCTTTCCCCTGTTAATGTTATGAATTTGTCCTCTGGATTAACTAAGTTAATCCCCTCTGGCAATTGCAAATCTGAGAAAAAGTATTCCCCTTCTTTTTTTGCCTTAAATGTTATAACCTCTTCCCTTTTATCCATTGCGATTTTCAACGATCTTAAATTATTAGCAAGTTCAATCGTGTCTGTAGAAGATCCCGGAATTGACATAAAGGGGTTGTTTACCCCATCAATCTTAAAAGCAACTGCTGCAACACCAGGCATTGATGAAATCAACACTCTTCTCAAGACATTTCCAAGTGTGTTCCCAAAGCCAACTTCTAGTGGCTTGATCATTACACTTTCGTTTTTTTTACTTTTTTGTTCCGGATCCATCAAGACTTCAAATTCTCTAAACTGTAAATTCACACACAAAACCCCCAAAATAATTAATATTGATTCTATTTTTTTGTTTAAGTGTATTTTTCTCTTCACCTTTCCCAAAAGAAAGAAGTGCGCAAAACCACTGTTCACGCACTTCAACTTTCTTTATTTGTCTTCTGGTCATAGGTTATTTTTTTGAATAATATCCTGTTCCAGCAGGTATCAACTTTCCTACAATAACAGATTCCTTGAGTCCAGACAGCTCGTCAACCGCTCCTTCGATAGCTGAGCGAGAAAGCACGCTAGATGTTTCCTGGAAGGAAGCAGCTGATAAGAATGAGCTAACAGACAGTGATGCAGCTGTAATCCCTTCGATCAAATCCTCGACTTCTGCAGGCTTTTCATCTGCTTGCAACTTCCCGTTCGCTTCTTCAACTTCTGTGCGATCTACTGTCATTCCCACTCTTAGTTGGGTATCTCCAGCATCTATTACTCTGACTTTTTTTGCCATTTGTCGGGCGATTACTTCGATATGTTTTTCGCTGATTGTTACACCTTGGCTTTTATAGACACTAAGAATCTCTTCGATGATGTAAGCTAATGTTTCTTCAATCCCTCGAAGCTTGGTTAACTCTTCGAGATTTTTCGATCCAACAGTTAATGGATCTCCTTTTTCAACAATGTCACCATCTTCGACCAGTAACTTTCTTCCGTAAGGAATTGCGTAGACTCTTGCCTTCTCTTCTCCAGTAGTTTCCGTGACGGTAACTTCTTTTATATTTCCAACTTGTTCGACAGTAACAACACCACTATTATGAGTTAATACACTGGCATTTTGGTTCGCTTTTCTGGCTTCAAAAACCTCTTCGACTCGTGGTAAACCTTGAGTGATGTCCCCTTCACCAGCAACTCCACCCGTATGGAAGGTACGCATTGTTAACTGAGTACCTGGCTCTCCAATAGATTGAGCAGCAATAACTCCTACGGCTTCACCTACATCTACTTTTTTTCTTGTAGCTAGATTAATACCATAGCATTGGCTGCACACACCGGTTTTTGATTCACAAGCTGTTGCTGTTCGTATTTTTACTTTTTCTGTACCTTCAGCAATTTCTCTTGCTGTATATCGATCAACCAATGTACCTTTAGTCGCTATGATCTCACCGTACTCATCAAGGACATCTTCTGCCAACACTCTTCCGTACACTCTTTCTTCTAAAGTCGCTATGTTCGGCTCTATAGCTTCAACAACGGAATAGTTTTCAGTTCCGCAATCTTCCTCTTCAACAATGACTGTTTGAGCAACGTCTACCAACCTTCTTGTTAGGTAACCTGAGTCTGCGGTTTTCAAGGCGGTGTCAACCATACCTTTTCTGGAACCGTGAGTAGATGTAAAGTATTCATACACTGTCAATCCCTCAGAGAAGTTTGAAGTAATTGGTGTCTCTATAGTTGTTCCGTTCGGATCGGACATTAAACCCCTCATCGCAGCGAGCTGTCGATACTGTGATCGGTTTCCCCTCGCTCCAGATTCAAAGATCATTTGGATGTGGTTTTCTTTTTCTTCAGTCAGGCTGTCATAAGCCTCTTTTGCGACAACTTCACTTACGTTCGTCCACACCTCAATAACTTTTTCATAACGTACTTGATCCGTAATCCTTCCCAAAGCATACAAATGCTCGATCTCCCTAATTTCTTCTTCTGCTTCTTCAATAACGTCTTCTTTTTCAGTCGTCGTGATATCAAACAAGGAAAAAGTTAACCCACCTTTTAAGGCATATTTAAATCCGTTATTCATCATTGCATCTAACATCTTAACTGTTTGTTCCCTGCCAATGTAGTCGTAAGCGTGATCGATCAAACGATCAATGAATGGTTTATCAAAAGGTCTGTTAATATCGCTAGCCAACATTTTCTCAGCTTCTTCGGGGTTATCAAATCCTCCAGAGGGTTGGTCAGTTATTTCCCGGTCATTGATATATTGCACTTCACTCGGTAGTGATTCATTAAAAATAACTTTCCCTGGCGTTGTTACGATGTATTTGTTTCTTGAATCTTCTTTCATACTACGAAGATCGAAAATAACTCTACTATGTAAGTCAACCCAGCCATTCTCATAAGCTTTCTTAACTTCATTCGGATTTCGGAAGAACTTCCCCTTCCCTTTGCCATTCTTTCGTTCCTGGGACATATAGTAAAGTCCAAGTATCATATCTTGATTAGGTGTATTAGATGAACGACCATTTTGTGGGTGGATTAAGTTCTCTGTTGAATACATTAACATACGAGCTTCAAGTTGAGCTTCATCACTAATTGGTACGTGAACAGCCATTTGGTCTCCGTCAAAGTCAGCGTTAAACCCAGAACAGACAAGCGGGTGCAGTTCGATCGCTTCTCCATCAATTAATTTCGGTTCAAACGCTCGGATGGAAAGCCTATGCAATGTAGGCGCTCTATTTAATATCACTGGATGATGCTTAACAACATCTTGCAATACTGACCAAACATCTTCGTGCCCAGTGTCAATCTTTGTCTTCGCATTCCTCGCATTAAAAGCTAAATTCTTCCGAATCATCTCTCTGATAATGAACGGTTCGAATAATTTAACAGCCATCCTACGCGGCAATCCAACCTCATTCATCTTGAGGTCAGGCCCTGCTACAATTACCGAACGACCCGAATAATCAACACGTTTACCGAGTAAGTTTTGACGGAACCTACCTCTTTTCCCCTTCAACATATCATCTAGAGATTTGAGTGGTTGATTTCCATTCCCCATTGCTGGTCTCTTGCCTCTTGAACCTGTGTTGGAAATCAGTTCATCCACTCCTTCTTGTAGGAGCCGCATTCCGTTTTCCAAAAGAATATCAGGAGAACCTATCTCTTTATGACTAGCTAAGCGATTGTTTCGGTTGATAACCTTTCTATATAATTCATTAATGTCGCTGCTCGCAAATCTACCTCCATCAATCTGAACCATCGGCCTTAGTTCCGGTGGTAAAACTGGTAAGCGGGTTAAGACCATCCACTCTGGACGATTTCCAGACTCAATGAACGCTGTGACAGTCCGAAGTCTATTTCTAATCCTCCTTTTGGCTCCTACAGAGCCTGTTTCCTTTAGTTCTTTTTGTAATTCATCGGCGAGAGCTACGAGGTCAACTTCCTCTAACATTTTCCGAATAATTCTCGCACCTATGTCTGTTTTAAACCCAACCTCATACCCATTACTCTTGGTGTATTTAGATAGTGCTTGCGTGTATTCGAACTGAGAAATAATTTGATGCTCTTCGAATTCTGTATCTCCGGGATCAGTTACTACTCTAGAGGAGCAGTAAATAACATCTTCTAAATCGCGTCTTTTAATATTCAGAATATCAGAAATATAATTACCACGGCCTCTGAAATACCAGCTATGTACAACAGGCTCTTCTAATTCAATATGTCCCATTCTTTCACGCCTGACCCTAGAGTAGGTCACTTCAACACCACACTCAGGACAAATGCTAAAACGGTGATGGTCTTTATTATAATTGTCACAATGCGAGCTGCACCTGAAGTCTCTTTCGGGACCGAAGATTCTTTCGCAAAATAAACCATCAAACTCCGGTTTGTGTGTCCGGTAGTTGATGGTCTCTTGTTTTGTCACTTCCCCATAAGACCATTCTTTAATTTTTTCGGGTGATGCTAGGCCAACGAACATATGATCAAGTCGATCTAAAACGCTCATATTTTTCCCCTTTCAATGTTAAAAAATATAGTAAAGAAACCTCTAGCCCCTGAACCCAGAGGCTAGCCTTCTTTTTTGTTTCTTAATATTAATCCTGTTCATCGTCTTTGAAGAAGTCTTGTTGCGGCTTATATCTTGGTTTAAACAACTTCTCCCCATCTTTAGTTACAATGTCTGTATCTAAGCCCAAGGCTCTCATCTCATTGATCAGTAACTTTACAGATTCGCTAATATTAGGTTGGGGGAGCGCCTGACCTTTAACGATAGCACTAAACATCCTAGTTCGACCCAAGAAGTCATCGGATTTCAAGGTTAGCATCTCTCGTAAAGTGTGAGCTGCTCCGTAACCTTCTAGGGCCCAAACCTCCATTTCTCCAAGTCTCTGACCTCCATTTTGTGCTCTCCCACCTAAGGGTTGTTGAGTGAGTAATGAATAGGGTCCAGTAGAACGTGCGTGCATCTTATCTGCCACTTGGTGATCAAGTTTTAGCATATACATAACCCCAACTGTTGTTCGGTCATCGAATGCTTCACCCGTCCTTCCGTCGATTAGTTGTACTTTTCCGTCCTCTGGTAAATCATTCTCTTTTAGAAGCTCTCGTATCTTTTCTTTAGAGTCGCCACCGGCTAAGACGGGTACCTCATATTTCACTCCTTGCTCTCTAGCAATCATTCCGAGATGCGTTTCCATTATCTGTCCAATGTTCATTCGAGAGGGTACGCCTAATGGACTAAGCACAATATCTACTGGTGTTCCATCTTCTAGGTGAGGCATATCTTCTTCGGGCATAACAATGGAAACGACCCCTTTGTTCCCGTGTCTTCCAGACATTTTATCCCCTGTTCTTATCTTTCTCTTTTCTGCCACAAGAACTTTTATTTCTTCAATTGTACCTCGCTTGGCATTATCCTCTTTGTTTTGATTTCTGATAACATCAATGACAACAGATTCAGGTTTCCCATACTCAAATCTCAAAGAGTTATCGCGATAGTTATCGATTCTTCCGGAATATATTGCTTGTATCAAACGGTCTTCAGGTGATTTATCCTCTTTGGCTCGTGGAGTTCTCTTACCAACGAGTATGTCTCCACCTTCGACTACGGTTCCGACTTCTACAATTCCATCTTCATTCAATTTGCTTTTTTGTTTGGCGCTCACATTTGGGATACTCTTGGTTACCTCTTCTGGGCCCATTCGCGTATCTTTTACCTCAATTCTGTACTCTTCAATATGGATATTTGAAAAGATGTCCTCTTTAACTAATCTGTCTGAAATCACGATACTGTCTTCGTAATTGAAGCCATCCATTGCCAAAAACGCAACAAGAACATTTTGTCCTACGGCTAATTCTCCGTTGTTAGATGACATACTATCTGCAAGGATATCGCCCTTTGAAACTTTTTCACCAACGTGACACTTCACAAAGTGGTTTAAGCAAGTGTTGTCGTTTGTTCGAATAAATTTACTGATTGGATATCTGCGCTCTCGTTCTTTTTCTTTAATCAAAATATAATCTTCTTTAATTTCTTTAACAACTCCGTCTTCTCTGGCAACAACGGATGCATTAGTATCACGGGCTACGGTACTTTCGAGACCTGTTCCGACGATCGGTTCATCAGGTCTTACGGCTGGTAAACCTTGTCGCTGCATATTAGCACCCATAAGGACTCGAGCTGCATCATCATTTTCTAAAAACGGAATACAGCAGGCACCGACACCAAAGGGTTGTTTAGTAGAAATACCTACAAATTCAACCTCTTCTTTGGGCATCCTTCGGTAGTTCTGGTTATGTCTGACGAGCACTTCATCATCTAAAAACTCACCATTTTCATCGATGACACTGGCTTCAGCAATAAAGTATCTCTCCTCTTCAGAAGCTGTTAGTCGAACGATTTCATCGGTGGCTTTCCCCTCCTTAACTCTTCGATAAGGAGCGACGAGAAAACCGTATTCATTCACTTCGGCGTACACACTTAGTTGATTAATCAGCCCGACAGATGCACCTTCTGGTGTTTCGATGGGACAAATCCTTCCAAAATGAGTAGAATGAACATCTCTTGCTTCAATTCCAGCTCTTTCTTTTGTAAAACCACCTGGACCAATGGCGGTAGCTCGTCTCTTATTGGATATTTCTCCAAGTGGGTTAATTTGATCTACGTATTGGGATAACTGTGAGCTACCTAAAAATTCTTTGAAACGAGATTCCAATGGGCGAACATAGGCTAAGTTTTTAGCTGATATTTCACCTTGGTTCCTTCTTCTATGCCCACTGGCGTTTGTCCGGATGTACTCGCGCATATTCTTTTCTACCCGCCTCATACCCATCAAGAACTCTCTTTGCAAGAGTTTTCCAGCTAGTCTAAGATATCTATTAGATAAATGATCGATGTCATCGATTCGTCCAATACCATATTGTTTTCCTAACAAATAACTAACAGTTGCGTAGACATCCTCTCTTGTTAACACTCTTTCATCTCTGTCACCGTTGTCTAGAATTAAAAACTCTCCAGCTTCTGTCTGAACGTAAATGTCTTCTTCTTTAATTTTTTCAAACACATCACTTGTGATAACTGTTCCTTTCTTGACCCCGTTTGTGTCGCGGGCAAGTACTTCTCTCATCGCTCTTTCTTTCTTGCCTAGTTTTTCATTGAGTTTGAAGCGACCCACATCATCTAAGTCATACCTTTCGATGCTTCCAAATACGTAATCGAATTGTTGTTCAGCTCTTTCCATTACCTGCGGATCCCCCGGACGAACTGTTTTAAAGAACTTGATCAGGGCCTCTTCTTCTGTCTCTGTATCATCAGCCTCTAAAGTAGCCTCTAATATGGGGTTGTTATGTCCAAAAACTTCTCTCATCTTTTCTTCACTACCGAAACCAAGAGCTTTTAAAAAGACAGACAGTAACACTTTCGCGTTACTTATTCTGACGTGAGCTCTTTGTCTGGCGTCCGTCTCAAAACGTATCCAGGTACCCTCTTGAGGTTGTATAACAGCCTCAAATAACTCGACACCTCTTGGGTTTGTCTCTTGTTCAAAGTAAACGGAAGGAGACTTAATGATTTGAGAAACGATCACTCGCTCGTTTCCATTAAATATGAAGGTTCCATTAGGAGTCATATAAGGTATTTCACCAAAAAATACGCGCTCGTTTGTTACAACATCTCCCATTACTCGATCCGTTAAACGCAGGTCCAAGTATAAATGACCTGCATATGTTCTACCTCTTCTTTTAGCTTCGTGAGGTGTCTTTTTTGGTTCCTCCACTTCATAACCAACACACTCGACGATAAAAGAAGAATCATCTTTTGTTTCTCGGTCAAACACTGGGAAGACAATCTCTAAAACTTCCCCCATATATTCTTCTATAAACTTATCGAACGATTCTCTTTGGTGGTCTAGTAAGTTGGGGACATCAATAAAATCATAAGAATCACTAAAGGGCACACGACTCAAATCGATCATTCCTTTCTTTGAATTAACCAAACAAGTATTGAACTACTCCCACTTGCTCTTACGCTTAGAAGTGAGGGTCCTCTGCCAACCTAGGCTATATGAAAAAATAAAAAAAAGAATATATGAAAAAATAAAAAAAGAAATGAACATTTGGTAGGGCTCATCTCTTTTGTCTAGAGAAAATTTTAAACAGGTTTTGTCAATACCCTTTATTTTTGTAAAAAAAGAAAAAAAGCGACCCTTTTGTAAAGGCCGCTTCATCTAGTATAAAACTTTTCGTTAGTTGAAAAACGGGATAATCATCGGTCTTATTCCAGACTCTTTAGAAAACAAATTCGAAAATAGACGAATCACTTTGTAATTTTTCTTTCCTAAATTATTTTTCAGATCGTCATCGAACATAATTTGTTCCTTATACATCTCTTCAGCTTTCTTCGTAATCGAAAATACATCGACGTTTACTGCTATACCTCTAAGCTTGATATCGATATTTACTTCTTCTCCCCTGTGTTTTTTCGTAATAAAGACGACCGCCACTCCTGATTTAGACATAATCATTCGATCTCTAGCGATGGCCTCTGTTACAACACCCTTTTCCGTCAAGTCAATATGTGTAGGTTCAAGATTTTCCCCAGGAGTTATTTTAAATCCCTCTTTATTTATACAAACGTGGTCATTGTTACTCGCCATTATAATATTTTCCCTTTTCACTCCAACGGATTCCCCTAGCTTTTTATGTTCTTGCAACATAGCGTATTCTCCGTGAAATGGCATTAAGTATTTTGGTTTTAAAATATCAATAATTAATTTTAAATCTTCGCTGTGTCCGTGCCCGGTGGTATGTATTCCTTCCTTTTGGACAACATTCACTTCTTTTTTAAGCAAGGCGTCAATTAAGTGACCCACACTTCTTTCATTACCAGGAACTACACCAGCTGATAAAATGACGGTGTCGTTCTTCTTTAACTTTATATCTTGATTTCCGTCATTTGCGAGTCTCATTAATCCCGCTGACGCTTCCCCTTGGGCTCCTGTTGTTAGAAGTACAACTTCTTCACGAGGGTAATTTTTAAACTCCTTTGAAGATACAACTGTACCAGGTTTTGTCTTAATATACCCCAACTCAATAGCGGTGCTTACGTTATTTAACATACTTGTCCCCGCTACAATGATTTTTTTATCTAACTTTTCAGCAATTTGAATGATTGATTGGACCCTAGGTAAACTGGATGAAAAAGAACTAACAATCGTCAACCCTTCAGCCAGTTTCATTTCCCTTTCCAACTCTTTCGCTACATTACCTTCATTGTTACTCAAGCCCTCTCTTAAGGCATTTGTGCTATCAGAAATCAGTAATTCGACCCCTTCTTCGGCCAGTGAAACCAATTTAGAGTAATCCATACCCCTCCTATCAATTGGGGAGAAATCCATTTTAAAGTCACCCATATGTACGACGTTTCCCTGAGGTGTCTTTATAACATAAGCAACACTTCCAAAAACGCTATGTACAGTATTAAAAGGCTCAATGTATAATCCACCTAGGTAAAATCCTTCCTGGTTTTCTTTGATTGTTTTTAAGTTTTCTTTATTTCTAACTTTAAAGTACTTAAGTTTATTCTTGAGTAAACCTATAGTTAAATCGGTTCCGTAGATAGGTATATCAAACTGATTCATAAAATAAGGTACGGCCCCTATGTGATCTTCGTGGGCGTGCGTTAACAAAAGTCCTTTTATTTTACTCTCGTTTTCTTTAATGAAATTAAAATTAGGGATGACTGATTGAACACCTAACATCCCTTCATCAGGAAAAGCCATCCCTGCATCTACTATTACATATGTTTCATTATATCCGATGGCCACCATATTCTTTCCAATCTCTTCTAGGCCACCAAGAGGCACTACGTTAATTTGTTTATCCATTATTACAGCTCCTTATCTCTATATAGACTGCTTTAAATATGTTTTTTTGTTTTTAACCTGTACCTTTATATTGAAAAAAACTTTATTTTCTCCTTTTGTGCAAAAAAAGATTAGGCGGCCAATCACCACCTAATCTTCTTCTAGCTTTTTCAAGAACTCAATGCTTTCTCTGTATTTCTCAACGAACCTGCCGCTCTCACCAGACGAAGACAATTTGTCCAGAAACTCGATTGCTTCATCGTACTTCCCTAGTTGTATGTAAGAATCGCAAATATAATGGTAACTCCTTGTCTTCAGTTTTTCCTGAGGGATTTTTTCCTCGAATATGTATAAGCAATTGTCGTACTCTTCCGTTTCATAAAAGGCAACTCCTAACAACTCCATCTCCTTTGTTGATAAATAGTCGACTTGAAGACCATTTAGTAAATTAATCACTTTGGTAAACTCTTCAAGTCTCATTAGAGTTCTTAAGAAATAGAGTTTAGCTTTAGGTTCTTCTGGTCTTTTATAATACAACTCTTCTAAAACATCTCTCGCCTCTTCATTTTTGTTATTTGAGAAAAGCGATATACCATACCAAAGTTTATAGTTGCTATTTTTTGGTTCTAAATCAACTGCTTTTTTGTGGTCTTCTACTGCTCCATCCAATTCTAACAAACTTTTAATAATGGCTGAGTAGAAGTATATCTCTGCATTTTTTTCATCTAATCTTTTGGCAACTTCAATTTCATCTAAAGCCACCTCATATTCTTGATCACCGAAGGCAACGATGGCGTTTTCCAACAATTGTTTCGCCCTCCTTCGGTAGAAATCATCATTTGCAAAACGGACTATTTTAGACAATAAAACCCCCCCTTTTCTTGTTATATGTGATTTGATTTATCTAATTTACATTCATTCAAAAAATTCATTGTCTGCCACAGCAAATCCCCTTCACTTGAGTATTCCGAAATCCATATTTTCTCTTGAACGATCGGGTGAGTTAATATTGGATAGTACCCATCATAACCGATTGTCCCTTGTCCAAGTGGTGGTGGATACCTGTCCTCCCTTCTTGCACCTAATGGAAGTGACGTGTCATTTACATATAATACTTTAATATTTTCCCATCCGATATAGTCATCTATCGCTCCTACTAAATCGTAAGCTTTTTCCATCGTTTCAAACTCATACCCTGCAATTTTTAACCAAGAGAGATCGAGAGCCCCTTTGACCTGGGGATGGAATGTGACAAGCTCTTTCCAATCTCTTAAGTCATAGGCAAGTTCTGTTCCTGCTCCTCTAAAATTCTTCATTAATATTTCCCCGTACCAATCGGTTTTATTTAAAGTATCCCAAAGTTGGTATCTAACGTTCTCGAGTGCACTTATCGGTTCTAAATCAACAGACCTTCCCGGGTTCATTACATAATAAGCGGATTTAAATTGTTTGATATATTCAAGATCTTCGAGCACCTTCTTCTCATCTTCATTCATTAGGTTTGCTAGATTGTATGTGTAAGGGGCGTGGATAACTGGCATAAGTTTTCTTTCTTCTTGGAAGGCTAGGAACCTTTCTAACCTTCCCTTATGAAGCTCTTTTAAATCACCGCCCCTAATACCTCTGGTGAACACTTGATACGCGCTACCTCTACTTCTTCTAATTCTTTCCTTGAGGTGGATAAGTCCGCCCGCAAAAGGGAAATGAAAACCTATTCGCATCAAATCCCCTCCTCGATCTCTTCATAAAATACAACCCTATCTTTTCCGGTTTCTTTAGCTTTGTACAGAGCTTCGTCTGCTTTATCGACCACTCTATTAAATGGATCACGTATGTTGAAATTCATTCTATCCACTAAACTATCGTAACTTTCATCTAGCTCCATTTCGCAAAGTCCGACAGAAACAGTAATTTTCCCAAAGGGAGTTTCTATATCTTTGATCATTTTTCTGTAACCCTCAGCTATTTTTTTAATGTCCTCACCTTCTTCGACGAGAATTAATCCTGCAAACTCCTCCCCACCCCATCGGGATATCTTGTCCATTCTCCCTTCTTCATCTATATACTGCTGCACTTTGTCGCCTAACTTTCTCAAAACCTCATCGCCAGCAGAATGTCCGTGCGTATCATTCACTTGCTTGAAGTCATCAATATCAAAAATGATTGCATATAGTTTTACCCCTCTGTCATAAGCTTTTTGGTATAAGTCTGGGAAGAATATTGTTTCCATTGCAAGTCGCTTAGGTAATCTAGTTAAATGATCATAATAGGCGATGATTTCTAGACTATGCTTACTCTTGAATTCATTAACTTTATATTCAATAGTTGTTTCTAACATTTCTAATATATTTTTGTCTCCACTTTCAAAAGGCACCTGTACCCTTTTATTTGAATCGAAAGTGGTGTGTTTGTTAATTGTTGTTATTTTAATATAGGATTCACCCTCATATCTTATGGCGTGTTCGATTTTTTCGTCCTCTATGATCGTCTTATCCCCCTCTTCCTTACTGATTGTTTTCGGGAAGTAATTAAAGTCATCATTTCCGTACACTTTTCTGAGTTCGTATTTTCCCTCGATAAACACATAAGAAGCAGTCACCTCAGCGCTGAAGATTTGGTGGATAGTCCTCGTTAGTTCCTCAAGTAATTCTTCTTCGCTCGTACTTAGATCCACTGACTCTCTGTACCGGAATAAATTATGGCTTACGCTAGCCTTTGTTTCTTGCTCATCTGCATACATTTTAGCGTCTTCAAAGTTTCTCAACATTTCCTCCACCTGAAGGTTGAGGCTTCCAATCTTTTCTTTGTCAATCGCGCTTTCTAAAGTAAACAGGATAAATATTAAAGCTGAAATAACTGCTAGCGTAATGTCTTCTTGGAAAACAAAAACTCCCGCTCCGAGTAATAATGAAATCCCAATCGATATATTACGGTTCATTTCAAGTTTTAACATTCGAGTTAACGGAATAAATAGCAAGAAAAACGTGAAACTTGTCTTAGGTAATAAGTAAATAGTTGTTGATATGTATATGATTTCAAATAACGAAGTCCAGGCAGTTTGCGGCAAAGCATTAATTAACACAATGTATAAAAGAAGGAGCATCAAAGAGGTCACTTGTATATCAACTTCAAAATTTGTATCAAATATTTCTTCGAAGTTGAATGTTTCAAAGACAATAATGAGAATTAGCCCTGCACTCGATATCCTTTTAAGTAAATCACTAAACGTCAAAAGAAAAACCCCCTAACTAATTATTTTCAATATTTGATTCCAAGATAATATACGAAAAAAAGTCGTTTTTCCAAGGGTTAGACATAAAAAAAAGAGCCTATGTGATAGGCCCTTCTTATATATAATGCTGTTTATTTCATCTAAAGTGACGGTAATTCTATGCTCGTCATATGCTTACTACGTGCTTTTAATATGTTTATGGGTTGAGAATAAACTAGACAGAAAGCCGATGATGATTGATGCCATAAATGACTTGTATATAATATCTTCCTTAAGGGCACTAAGTGGTAGTAAAGCTGTTCCTGGATATGCTCTAGTGATTTTTTCAACAAGAGTATCATAAGAAAAGAATATAAGTAAAACAACGAAAGCTGCTGCTGTTCCCGTGATAACGATCCCCTCTAAGATAAATGGAATTCGAATGTTGAAGGGTCCTGCTCCAACAAGGTTTTTGATAGCGAGCTCCCTGTGTCTGTTTTCAATACTTAAGCGGATGGAAAAGAAAATTGTCAACCCAGAGAAGAACATAATCAAACTAATGATTACGTAAACCCCTTTAGAGACATTCTTCGTAAACATCATTAATTCTTCAACATATCCTTCACCGTATTTCACACTCTTTGACTCTTCCCACGTCTCTAATTTAGCGGATACTTTCTTGATATCATCGGCATCTTTTACCTTAATTTCGAAACTTGCCGGGAAGGGGTTAAATTCAAGCGTTGTGAGCATACCAGACCTTTCGCCCAGGTCAACTTTCATTCGTTCAAAAGCCTCTTCTTTAGTAATGAGAAAAGCCTCAGACACTTCATCTAAACTAAGGATTTTTTTCTCTAAGGCTTTGTAATCTTGAACGTCATCATTAAGATTCATTGAGATTTGCATACTGTCTTTTACAGTTCGCGAAACTTCATCAATGTTAGCACCAATAATCATCCACATTGAAAATATGAAAACAGCAGCAAAGGTTAACAAACCTGCAAAGAAGGAGGAAGTGAAGTTCTTTATTAGGCCAGAGATAGCTTCTTTGGTCCATAACCAAATTTTCCACATATACTAAACAACTCCTTCGCCATCAACGGTGATGAAATCTGCAAGACTGATCTTATTTTGATAAGTCTTGTCGATGATTTTTCCGTTCTCAACGAGAATGATTCTTTTTTTAGATTGCCGGACAATTTCCTTGTTGTGGGTAGCCATTAAAACGGTTGTTCCTGCATCATTAATCTTCTGTAAGTATTTCATTACATTGTAAGCATTGTCGTCGTCTAAGTTTCCGGTCGGCTCATCACAGATTAATATCTTTGGGTTGTTCACGATCGCTCTTGCAATAACTACCCGTTGTTGTTCTCCACCAGAAAGTTCATTAGGTAGCTGCTTTTCCTTACCCTCTAGACCTAACATAGCTAAGGTTTCTTTTGCCTTCCGACTTGCTTTAAAAGGGGAGTGTCCATAGCATTCTAGAACATAGGATACATTCTCTAATGCGCTTTTATTTGGTAATAGTTCAAAAGACTGGAAAACAACACCTATATTTCTTCTCAATCTAGTTTTAGTAAGGCGCTTAATATTCCGCCCAAAAACAATGATCTCTCCGCGACTTGGCTGGATTTCTTTGTACAGCATTTTTAAAAGTGTGCTTTTTCCTGCACCACTCTCTCCCATAAAAAAAACAAACTCGCCCTTCTCTATGGTAAAGCTAGCTTCTGTAATCGCACGAACATTTTTTCTAGAGAATGTTTTTTCAACTCCACTGTATTTGATCAATTTAATCAACTCTCTTTCTTATTTTTTTAATTTGTTTTTCTCTCAACCTTTTCCTCTACTTGGCATTTACGACGTTTTATTATTGGTGACTCACAACCTCAAGTTGATTTCCACTTCATCACTTATCGAAAGGTCACGGTCATCTATTCGTTTGTATACTGACATAACCATTCCAACCATTACTGATAAAGCAATTGTGTATGTCCCGCCATAGCTTATAAATGGAAGTGGGACACCTGTTACAGGAAATAGTCCAGAAACAACGGATGCGTTGATCACTACTTGTATGGCAATTAACCCAATAACACCAGACACGATTAAAAGTCCGAAGTTATCCTTAGCATTAATCGCTATATAAAACCCTCGTGCAATAAGCAAAAAGAATAATATAAGCACTACAGCGATGCCTATGAAACCCATCTCTTCACCAAGGACCCCCAAAATAAAGTCTGTGTGGTTTTCAGGTAACCAGCCGAACTTTTGTCTTCCGTATCCAAGACCGACTCCCATATATTCACCTGAACCTAGAGCTAACCAGTTTTGAACAATTTGGTAACTCTCTCCTCCATCGTTTGAGAAGGGATCTAAGAAAGATAAGATTCTCTCTCTTCTAAATTCACTAGATAATGCAACGGCAATACCTCCCATAGAAGCAATAACCCCTGCACCAAGGAAGATAATCTTATTCATACCACCAAAGAACAACATAAGAGCAACAACTAATACAATGATCATAGCTACTGATGCGTGGTTTTGGGGAACGCTGATCAAAGCGATGTAAAAGGTTAGGTAGGCGCCTAATCTCCCGTAAAAAACTAACGTATTGAGGCGATCATATCGCTCATATCTTTCAATCATCAAAGCCGTAGTCAAGATAATAACAATCTTTGCTATTTCGGAAGGTTGAAATTGAAAACCAAATAAACTTATCCAGCGCTTAGCTCCATTTACCTCAACACCTAGTGGAGTAAAACTCACCAAACACAGTAGGACGATAACAACGATATTCAACCAGATTGTATACGCCCTCCAACGGCGATAATCCGTTCTAGAGACAGCGACCATAACGATAAAACCAACAGCAATGTAAATGAGTTGCCTCCCCAAAAATAAAAAGGTGCTACTATTATTTGTCGCTTCCAAAGAAGATACAGAACTAGAACTAAAAACCGCAAGTAAACCAACACTCATTAATACCAGCCATAAGGATATAAAAGGAATATCGAACTTAATTTTCTTCATTTTTTATGCTCCTTCTTGAAACGACATCCAAGACATACTTTACTCTTTTTTATTTTTTCACCTTCTCTAAATTAATTGCTAAAAACTACAAAAAGCATATCAAGTACAAATTTTTCCGTATCACAGGGACTATAGCGATAGTCTAGTCATTTTAGTTCCGATAGGTTCTACGACTTAGGATCTAAACGTAAGTTAAAGCTAACAACTAAAACAAAAAAAGAAGCCGTTTTCGACTTCTTTTTTTCAAAAGCACAAACCCATTTTTTCTTATATGATTTTCTTGCTGATTTTATCTTGAAACTCTATGGCGGTAGTGTTTTCTACTTTTTTAGCGAACTGTTCTAATTCGCTAGCCATAGCTTTTAAACTTTCGCTTCTAGATTTCACGTCTTGGTTGTATTCTTCTAAGTATTTCATCATCTCTTTCTGATAGTCCTCGATGGTATCTAAATGTCTTGATGCTTCTTCTTTGATTTCTTTACTTTCTATAGTTGCTTGCTTGACCAGGTTCTTCGCTTGCTTTTTGCCTTGTTCTACGATGTGGGATGAAGTTTTTTCTGCTTCTATTCGCATACTTTCCGCTTCTTGCTCGGCGTAGGAGACGATTCTTTCGATTGTTTGTGCAGCTGGTGCTGAATCTGAAGAAGTTGTTTTAACTCCTCTGCTTCCCCTTTTTAACTCGTCGTTTTCTTTGACAAGTTGTTGGTTCTTGTTGTGAACGTAAGACGCATACTCCTCAATGTCTTTGATTTCCATTGCTACTTCAGATAAGAAACTATCAATTTCCGACTTTGAGTAAAACTCTTCTTCACCTTTAGTGTCCACAACATCGTCTTTCGACAACTCCGCGAATTCTTTCTCAACAACTCTAACAGATAAAAAATCACTTTGTTTACTCATTTATCCGGTCCCCTTGTATGAATAAGGGGGTTCACCTCCTTAATTGTTTCCAAACCCTTTTAAAAAGCTCGGAACACTTAATTTTCCTTCTTTTTCTTTAAGTTGGGATAAACTATCTATTTCTTTTGACTCGTTAAACCTCTTGTTTCTCTTAGAGCTATCATCATTGGAAGGTGTTCTTTCAATGGTGAGTTCTTGGCTTCTTCTTTCTTGGGTCTTCTTTCGCTCTTTAGCGAAATCTAAAGGATTGACTCCAGGTGCCTTTTTAGGAGTTTCCTCTGTCATTTCTCGTGAACGAAACATAGTCTCTTCATCTTCGAATCCTGTGGCGACCATCGTGACCTCAACTTGATCATCTTCCCAGTCCTCTTCTTCAGCAACTACGTGACCAAAGATCACAACGGCGTCTTCGCATACCTTGCTTTGGATCTCGGCTGCAGCATCTTGAATTTCAAAGAAGCTGGCATCTTCAGATGTCTTGAAGTTCATTATGATACCTTTGGCTCCATTGATGCTATGTACAAACAGTGGGTTTTCAATGGCTCTTTGCGCTGCCTCAAAAGCTGCGGCCTCACCTTTGGACTCACCAACTCCCATTACTGAGGAACCGCCCACCTTTATGACAGTGTGAATATCTGCGAAATCTAAGTTAATGTGACCTTTGTTTTGGATTAATGAGGTAACTCCTTCGGTCGCCTTAACTAAAATAGAATCTACTAATGAATACGCATCAGTCATCCTAAACTCTTTGTAAGAACGATCGTTTTTAACTGATTCTGCAATTCTGTCGTTTGGAATGACAATCAAGGTATCAACAGATTCACTCATCGCTCGCTTACCTTCAATAGCGACATCCATTCTCCTAGGTCCTTCAAATGAAAAGGGAAGTGTAATAACACCAATGGTTAAGATATCTAATTCCTTAGCGATCCTAGCAACGATTGGAGCTGCACCTGTTCCTGTTCCGCCACCCATACCTGCGGAAATGTAAATTAGATCTGCACCTTCAAGTTCTTTTCGGATGACTTCCTCATTTTCTTCGGCAGCCTTCCTGCCAATTTCAGGATTTGCACCTGCACCTAATCCTTTGGTTAGATCTTGGCCAATTAAGATCTTCTTGGCTTTTGTGTTTTTAAGGGCTTGGCCATCTGTATTAATCGTGTAATAATCAACATCCGTGTTCCCTTCGTTGATCATTTTATTGACCGCGTTTCCTCCACCCCCGCCAACACCGACAACCTTAATGCGTGCTTGACCTACTTCTTCTGCTTCTCGAATTTCTTCCTTCATTACTTCATCCATAAAAATGAACCTCCTATTTTTTCGATGAGTGAAGTGTGACACCCACCAAATCTTTTCTGTTTTTTTACTTGAGTGCGTACACCTTTATGATGTTGCCCTTATGTTCTACTTAATTATTTACCCATTTTTTTTAAAAAACAAGGTCTATCAAAAAGAAAAGTTTGAGATTATATCTAAAAAAAGAACAAACCCCTTGGTGTATAGGGGTTTGTGTGGGTTTAATTATTCTCAAATTTCATTTCAATTTTGTTAGTTTCTAAATCATAAGTGAATTTAGCTCGATATTTTTTCTTAGTTCTTTTGGAAGTCAATTCATAAACCTCAGTTTCTCCTTTTTCCATTAATTGCTTAACAATTTTAGGTGTGAATTTTTTACCAGCGTATTTAGCGGGTAGTGAGAAACAAAACTTATCATTTTCATCTTTCGTTCCACAGGTGTAGAAATTTCCGAAAAATTGAACCTCTTTCCCACACTTTTTACAAGTGATATCTTCTCCGCTTTCTTTCATACGATCTTCAAACTCAAAACCAATTCTATTATTTTCTTTCCAAACGAGCCGGGCATTAAATTTCCCGCCTTTTTTAGAGACAAACCCTTTAATCAAAGGTGTGGTGCTTGTTTCTAGGAGTTTTTTGATCGCATTCTTGGAAATTCTCTTCTTTAAGATTGTTTTCATAATGTTGAAGCAAGGGTCTTCTCTTGTATGTGAATCACACCTATAATTACTCTTCCATTCTGTAATGGCTCCGCCACACCTTGGGCAGTCTATCTCAAACCTTTTGTTTCCTCTCCGTCTATTGTCTTCGAAGGTAACGTTAATCTCGCTGTCTTTAACTTCTTGAACCTGTTCTTTTACATATTCCCAAATTTCTTCTTTGAAATCATCGAACTCGTACTGCTCTTCTTCAATCGCTCGCAGCTTTCGTTCCCACTCAGCCGTTATTTCCGGAGACTTCAAATCGTTTGGAGCTATGCTGATGAGCTTAACCCCTTTGTCCGTTGCGATGATTCGAGAGCCTTTTCTTTTAATGTACTCTCGTCTTTCTA
>Ga0209487_1001407_pt1 | contig 20367 bp, 23 predicted proteins | sample Poulit2012_FD_187524 | JGI IMG/M metagenome (GOLD analysis project Ga0209487, IMG submission 187524) | Agricultural soil microbial communities from Georgia to study Nitrogen management - Poultry litter 2012 (SPAdes) (version 2) | ecosystem: Environmental > Terrestrial > Soil > Agricultural land...
GTTTTGAACTTATACATTGTCTGACTAAACGCATCCGATAAATCAATGTTTAATGAATTAGCAAAACAGGCAATGACAAATAAAAGATCGCCTAATTCCTCTTCGATTGTTTTTTCATGTTCCGTTACTTTTTTTGGTTTTTCTCCGTAATAATGGTTAATTTCTCGTGCGAGCTCTCCAACTTCCTCGGATAAACGTGCCATTAAACTTAACGGTGAGAAGTATCCTTCTTCAAACTGAGAAATATATTGATCAACTTCATCTTGCAGTTGTTGTAAATGAATGTTTTTTTTAATCGTTAAATTCCCCTTTTTTTACATATTTTACTTTCTTTAATGTTAGCTAAAACGGCTAAGTTTGACAAATGTTAAGATTATGTGAACCGTATAAAACGATTCTAAATTAAGGATATAAATTTGTGACATTCGATAATTTTAATTATAATAGATGGACATTAAAATAAATTTATGAAGGAGTTAACCGATTGTTTGTTGGAATACGTTTTAAAAATATTTTATTTATACTGTTAGGAGCAGCTATTTTTTCCTTTGGACTTGTACATTTTAATATGCAACATAATTTAAGTGAAGGTGGCTTTACGGGAATAACTTTGCTGTTTTATTTTTTATGGAATTGGGACCCCGCCATTATGAACATTGTTTTAAATGTTCCTGTTTTTATTATTGGATTACGTGAATTAGGTAGAAAAACATTTATTTATACAATTATTGGCACATTGTCTGTATCTTTATTTCTTTATATTTTTCAAGCCAACCATTTTAATTTAGCATTACAATCTGATATGACGTTAGTCGCTTTATTTGCTGGAGTATTTATCGGTGTAGGCCTAGGCATTATTTTTCGTAATGGGGGAACAACTGGTGGTGTCGATATTATAGCTAGAATTGTTAATAAATACTTCGGCTGGAGTATGGGAAAGACGATGTTTATTTTTGACTTTTTAGTAATCACACTATCGATCTTTTTCGTTCTTGATCTTGTCCAAGGAATGTACACTTTAGTCGCTGTTTATATTGGAGCACGTGTTATTGATTTTATTCAAGAAGGGGCCTATTCGGCAAGAGGGGCAATTATAATTTCAAAACATAGTGATACGATTGCTAAAGCAATAAATACATCAATGAACCGCGGGGTAACGATTTTAACGGGGAAAGGAAGTTATACCGGGAGTAAACAAAATGTTCTTTATTGCATCGTTGCTAGGAATGAAATTGTTAAATTAAAAAATATTGTTATAAATATTGACCCAAATGCTTTCGTTTCTGTAACCCACGTCCATGAAGTGTTAGGTAAAGGGTTCACACATGATGAAAATAAAACACCATTTAATTAATAAAAGCCTGCCAATTTAAATTGGCAGGCTTTTTAAAATTAATCGTTTGATAAAAAGATTAATATAAAGCGCATGAGTTCCATAACGGCTACAAGTGCTGCAGCTACATATGTTAATGCAGCAGCATCGAGCACTTTTTTCGTATCGCGCTCTTCTTCATTTCGAATAATTCCCGTGACGATAAGCTGATCCATCGCTCGACTTGATGCATTAAACTCAACTGGTAATGTAACGAGCTGAAATAATACAGCAGCCCCCATAAACACAATACCGAATAAAATCAAGTTAGCCATATCTAAAAGCAAACCAGCGATAATTAAAATAAATGACATTCTTGATCCAAGATTTGCTACAGGAACGAGAGCTGAACGAAACTTTAAAAATGCATAATGTTCCGCATCTTGAATGGCATGTCCAACTTCGTGAGCAGCAACAGCCGCAGCTGCCATTGAACGTCCTTGATAAATGTCTGGTGATAAACGAACGACTTTTTTACGCGGATCATAATGATCTGATAAAACTCCACGTGTTTGTTCAATCGTTACGTCGTATAAACCATTATCATCTAAAATTTTTCGAGCAACTTCTACACCTGATAATTGCGAAGAAGTTGGGATTTTTGAATATTTACTGTAAGCACCTCTTACTTTTGATTGTGCCCATAGTGGTAAAATTAATAAAACAGCAAAATAAACTAAATATGCTCCCATTGACATTTACTATACCTCCAGTCCATTATATTTCTCTCTAAGGTCAATTTTAGTCAAATATCATCCGTTCGTCAACTAATGTTTACTTTTATGATGTGTTCTTTTCTTATTTTGTTCTCCTCTATATTTTCGCCAACTAACATAAACTAATGTAACAATAATCGTTCCACCTATTAGGCTTATCGTTAGTAAAAATGTTGCCATGTTAGGCTGTTTAGTATTTTCGCTAATTTCCGCTAATATATATTGATTTATAAAAAAAGTTTTAACAAAAACAAACCAATAATTAACAATGATTATGGGTAATTTGTTAAAAAATAACTGAAGTATAATCATACGTTGATCCACCCCATACATCTGTTATTACAAATATATGAAAGTTTAGCTTTTGTATGATTAAAATAGCGATCATATTACATGTTCTTATATTTTTGGCGTAATGTTAAAAAGTAAACGAGAACAATCGTAAAAATACTTAACCAAAACGTAAAATAGCCGATCTCATTCATGTAACTTGTTAATGAACTATAAATTGGCATCATTTCGTAAACATAATCAATAATATCATTATGTAAAATCCAAATTGAAGCAACAGCAAAATGTCTCATTTTTATTTGGTAAAAAGGAATATATAATAAGCCTTGGATAGCCATACCTGCGTGGGATGCAATTAACATGTAACCTTGCCAACCGATCGCGCCATCTACGATTAATGTGAAAATATTCATGACGACAGCCCAAGTTCCATATTTAAACAATGACATGACAGCTAATGCGGCGATGTACGACAAATTTTTACGGAACATGAAAAAGAGTAACCAAATTGTAAAAAACATACTTGCTGTAGGACTATCTGGTACAAAGGGTAAAAATATTGTCGGGGTTATTTTAAGTTGACTTTCATACCAGATAAAACCATAAATTGTACCGAAAAAATTTACTAAAAATAATAGAAGTAAAAAATATTTATCAAGTAAAATGTACCGTAAAGTATACATATAACAATCCCCTTAAAACGAGTAGATATTGATTAAAAAAACACCTTTGCCATTATGTCGGCAAAGGTGTTCAATCGCTCAATTACTCAGCATCTTCATTTACAGATTGAATAAATTCAATGAGTTGTTCTAACTCTTCATCTGTACCAGTAAATGTTCCCGGTGGCATTGCACCTGTTCCATTTTCTGCAATTTCAGCAATTTCTTCATCTGTATATTCGATACCAATTAATGTTGGACCAGCTGCTCCACCTTCTAATGAATCTCCATGACAACTTAGACAGCTATTACTGTATACTTCATAGCCTTCATGGGTCACGTCAATTTCAACAGCTGATGGTGGAATTGGCTTATTTTCTTCTGCACGTTTTTCCCAATCAACTGCAGATGCAGATTCATATGTAAGCCAAATAACAGATGCTAATGCTAAAATCATCATCGCTACGGCAACTGGACGCTGTGGCGGCCTTCTCCCAGGACCATTATCCAAAAATGGAGCGAGGAATAAAGCGCCAAAAGCTAATCCTGGTATAACGATTATTCCCAATATAACAAAGTTACCAGATGCGAATTCATATTTTAAAAGTTCATATAAAAACAAGAAATACCAGTCAGGTAATGGTGTATATCCTATTGTTGTTGGATCAGCCACTGTCTCTAATGGTGAAGGATGTGCTAATATAACACTCAAAAATCCAATGAGAAAAACAGAACCGACTAACCACTCTTTTAACAAAAAGTTTGGGTAAAAATATTCTGTTCGTCCAGGATATTCTGAGTAATCTTTAGGGATATGTGACATTCTCTCAGCTTTAATTCTGGAGTCTCCAACATATTGCATCCCTTTACCTCTTTTCATGGCTTTCCCTCCTTATAGTTTATAGTGGTCCTGCAATACCTTGCCTACGGATTAAAATAAAGTGAATACCTAGCAAGGCGAATAAAGCTCCGGGTAAAAAGAACACATGAATCGCAAAGAATCGGGTAAGTGTTTGCGCACCTACAATTTCTTCATCTCCTGCGAGCAATGTTTTCAATTCCCCACCGATAAATGGAACTTGTTCAGCAATTTCTAAACCAACTTGTGTTGCGAAGTATGCCTTGTTATCCCAAGGTAATAAGTAGCCTGTAAAACCTAAACCGAGTACGACGAAAAAGAGTAAAACTCCTACCATCCAGTTTAATTCCCGTGGTTTTTTGTAAGCACCTTGGAAAAACACACGCATCGTATGTAAGAGTAACATAACTATTGTTACACTAGCACCCCAATGGTGCATGCCGCGTACAATTTGACCATGGGCAACCTCCGTTTGTAAATAATAAACGGATTTCCATGCATTTTCAATATCTGGTACATAATACATCGTTAAAAACATACCTGATAAAATTTGAATGACGATGACGAAAAATGTAAGTCCACCAAAGCAATAAACAAATGCTGAAAAATGATACGCAGGGTTTACGTGCTCGGGAACTTCACTTTCAGCAATATCTCGCCAAATAGGCGTAATATCTACACGTTCATCGATCCAATCGTAAATTCTTTGAAACATAACTTATTACGCCTCCTTTATTTTACTGATTTTGCTTTTCCTAAAAATAACATACCATCTTCCACCTTTTGCTCATAACGATGGAGCGGTTCAAGTGGTGGTGTTCCGGGAACGTTTGTACCATCTTTATAAAAGCGCCCAAAATGACATGGGCAGAAATATTCTCCAGGATAATCTTCATTACCTTCCCATGTTACGTTACACCCTAAATGTGTACAAATTGGGGAATGAGCAATGATATCTCCATTGTCATCTTTAAACACCCAAGCAGTTCGGGTAACTTTAGATTCATACCAACCATCGACTTGCTCAACTTGCCATTCGATACGTTGGGGTTCATCTGTAATATCATCGACAGCTAAACCGACGTTAACGAGATCACCTGCTGCTGATGGTTTTAAAACTGGATCAACAGCCATGCGAACCATTGGCACTAACATACCTGCTGCCATAAAGCCACCTAGACCCATTAGCGAATAGTTTAAAAATTGTCTACGGGAAACTTGTTGTTTTTTCTCACTCATGATTTTCCCCCTCTCTTTCACATATTCACGCATACATTTTCATAAATAATTACTAGGACATATTCATAATAGCTTAATCTTTATAATCGGTCAATTAATAATCATTTTTGTAATGAAAAGTTCCTATATAATTTAAAAAAGAGTAATTTATGACCAAAAGGATTGGATTGTTTCACTTAATTTGTCAGCTTGTGTTTGAATAAATGGTTTAGCTGTTGGTTCTGAAAAATCATCAAAGGGAACGTGTGATAACCATAAAAATTGACCATTTAATTCTTGACTAAATTTCGTCCATTCATTATCAAGGGAAATTAGAAATGTATTTTCAAAAGATTGTTCTGAAAAGGATTGAATCCAATTATTAATTCGGTTCATTTCAGTATGATAGTTTACATTGTTTAAATATACATAATCAGGAAGCAACATCGTGCGACCAGCTAGTCGTCGTTCTAACTCATACGCTAACACATCGACATACTCTCTTGCAAGGGCGCTCTCTTTCATTCGTTGATCACTTTTTAAATCGAGTTTAATTAAAGGAATGAGTAATGTATCAATAAACTCCTTCGTTTCTATGTACGTTTTAATATTTGCTTTCGTCCACTTCACTGTCCTGTTACTCCTTTCGCTACACTTTTATCTACCTAAATAAATAGTAACGTATATTAAATGATGAAAGCAAATGTAAACTAAAGGATTAGCAAGTTAAAATTGTTCATCAATATTTAAAAGTAGTTATCTTCAATTAATCTTTTAACATATGCAGATGTATCATAGTCATTTTTTTCAATAGCTAAATATTGTTCAAAAATTTTAATCGCACCTTTTATATTGCCTTCTTCAACGAGAAAATATGCATACTCTCGTAAAAAACGACTATCATGTTCTAATAAAGGATACGCCTTTTCATAATGAATCGTTGCTAAATCATATTTTTCAAGCTCAACAAAAGCTTTCGCTAATTCCCAATCATAAAGTGGCTCACGTGCACCCATTTCGTTTAAATCACGTAAAAGGTCGACAATTTGCTCGTATTGGAATAGTTCATTGTAATAATTTACTAAAAATAAAACAGCTTCTTTATATTCAGGGTCTAATGCGATCGCTTCACTAATATATTCAATACTTGCTTTTGTTTGACCGAGTTGATGAGCAAGCTGACCGGTTAAATAGTACAATTCTTTATTATAAGCGTCTATATGCAAACCATCTGTAGCAACTTCAAACGCTTCATTAAGGAGACCTTCTTCTTGATAGGCTTTCACTAAATAAACATAGGCCGAATGGTAATATTTATCTATAGATAATAGCCGTTTCCATTGTTGAATAGCTATTTGTTGTTCCTTGGCATAAAATGCGGTTAATCCGTGCTTAAACAATGTATTCGGATCCTCATCGTCAACTAAATGATAAAAGTGTAAAGATTTTTCGTATTCACCAATGCCGGCATAGGCTTCTGCTAGTCGTAATAGAATAGATACATCATTAAATATTTCTTTAGTTACTAATACACGTTCATAATAGGTGATGGAACGTTCGTATTTACCGATTGAAAATAATAGTTCACCGAGAGCAAAGTCAATAACAATTTCATCGGGAGCAATTTGTTTTGCTTCTAATAGTTTAGCTTCAGATACTTCGTAAAGTCCTTGTACTTCATATAAATCAGCGAGTTGAATTAAAGCTTCTAAATAACTTGGGTCGCTTTTATTAATTTTGTTTAGTAAAATCATCGCTTTTTCATCATTTTCTTGATCAATATAAACTTGTGATAATGATATAATAATTTCCGACTCTTCTGGAAACTGCTCATGAAGTTCAATGAGCAATTGTTTCGCCTCGTCTAAAAAGCCCCATGTTTTATATATTTCAGCAATCGTAAATTTTTCATCAGCCGTTGCTGTGGGCAATGTCTTATTTAATAGGTCTAAGGCTAAATGATACTCATTATTTTTCATAAGCTCATAAGCACGTTCAATGTTATTCATTAATATTCACCTTTATTTATTTAACTATTAAGATTGTATAAGTGCATTTAAATGATCAAAAAATTGTGGATAAGATATGTTTATCGCTGAATCGTCATCAATTGTAACATTTCCTTTAGCAATTAATGACGCAATAGCTATCATCATCGCCATTCGGTGATCATAATATGCCGAAACATTTGCACCTTTTAATGGGGTTGGTCCGTTTATAATCATTACATCTTCTGTTTCTTCAATATTTGCACCTAAAGCTTGTAACACTTCAACGACAGCACGAATACGGTCGGTTTCTTTAACTCTTAATTCTGCTGCATCTTTAATAACCGTCGTTCCTTCTGCTTGTGTTGCTAAAAGTGCGATGATCGGTATTTCATCAATTAGACGTGGAATGAGATCTCCCTCAATTGTCGTTGCCTTTAAAGATGTCGCTTGAACAGTTATATCACCGAACGGTTCGAAATTGCGTTGCTGCTCATTATGCAATGACAAATTTGCCCCCATTCTTTTCATTACATCAACAATTCCCGTTCGCGTTGGATTTAAACCAACTTGACGTAATCTAATATTGCTATTACGTACAATCGCTCCAGCAACAAGGAAAAATGCCGCTGAAGATATATCACCCGGTACGTATATTTCTGTGCCTTTTAATTCATTTGTCCGTTCAATTGTTACTGTTAAATCATCGATTGTTAATTTTGCACCAAAAGCTCGCAACATCCTCTCGGTATGGTCACGAGTGATTGCTTTTTCTACGACAGTCGTTTTACCGTTAGCAAATAATCCTGCGAGCAATAAGGCAGATTTCACTTGTGCACTTTTAACAGGTAAAGGATATGTTATGCCGCTTAATCGCTGTCCCTGGATAGCTATCGGTAATAGTTCCCCATTGTTTCTTCCGTATATTTCTGCCCCCATTCTTCTAAGGGGATTGACAACTCGGGCCATTGGGCGTTCTGTTAAATACGGATCGCCATAAATCGTAGAAAAAAGTGGTAAACTCGCAAGTAAACCAATTAATAATCGGGCGGTCGTTCCTGAATTTCCAAAATAAAGTGGTTCTTTTGCTTCCGTTAACGATAAATGACCCTTACTTTTAATTTTTATCGACGTGTCATTTTGGTCAATGAAAACGCCAAGTTTACGAAACGTACTAATCGTATGCATACAATCGTCACTCGTTAAAAAATTCGTTATTCGCGTCGTCCCTTTAGCTAATGAACCAAGAATAACTGCTCGATGTGAGATTGATTTATCACCGGGTATATTTATAGAGCCATTTAATGGTTTATTAATCGGTTTTAATGTACGTCGTTTCAATACATTTCACACCCTTATAAATCTTTTGAGACTTCATAGCCATTTTCAATTAAAATTGCATAACTTTTTTCCTGGGCTTCTTTTGTCGGGAAGCTTAAGCGTAAAACCCCAGAAATACCTTCACGAATTTCTAAAATGCGTGTATTCGTAATACTAATTTCATAATTTGCTAAAAGTTGAATAACCTTCGCAATAGCCCCTGGCTCGTCTTTAACATCAACGAATAAATCGTGAAACGAAGGAATAGCTCCACGTTGTGTAACGCCTAATCCATCACGGTATTCTTTTGCTTCTTTTAAATAATCAATCATGCGAAATTTATCTTCTTCAACGATGAGTCGTTTCATTTCTTTCATTTCTGTGACCCATTCATCGAGCAATTGAACCATTTTATCACGATTATGATAAAAAATATCTTCCCACATTTCTGGATTACTCGAAGCAATTCGAGTAATGTCACGAAAACCACCAGCTGCTAAATTTGGTAAATACGAATGTTTTCTTTCCCATTTTCTCGCTTGATGGACGAGGGACGATGCAATCAAATGTGGAAAATGCGAAATCACACTCGTCATCTCATCGTGTTCTTCAGGTTTTAAAACGAGAAAATGGCTATTCGTTACACTTAGAATTGTTTTTAACTGTTCGACTTTATCATCACGACACGCTTGTGTAGGAATTAAAACATAAATTGCATTTTCAAACAAATGTTGTTTAGCTGCTTCAATCCCTGTTTTGTGTGAGCCAGCCATCGGATGACCACCGATAAATGTAATGTGCCTATTCGTAAGTTTATTCGCTTGTTCAATAATCGACCCTTTTACTGAAGAGACATCCGTAACGATAACATCTTGTGTAAACGGCACATCGTTAAGTTCTTTCATTAATTTAATCGTTTCCGAAATTGGAGTAGCAAAAATAATAACCTTTGCTTTTAAGGCGGCTGTTTTAAAATCAACTTCTGCAGAATTTATTATTTCATTGTTTAATGCGTATTTAATCGTTTGTTCATTTGTATCAAAACCGATTAAATGATGTTGCTTTGTAGTTGCTAGTGCTTTAGCTAATGAGCCACCAATAAGGCCGAGTCCAGCAACTAATATTGTTTGTTTCATCTTGAAGTCTCCTATTCTTGTTCTAACATTTGTCGATTGTACGTTTGTAATAGTAAATGTAATGTTGCCATATCGTCTTTTTCCCCTAGGGTAATCCGTACTGTTTTAGGATAGCCTAATAACTCTCCAGGCCGAATAATATAACCATGTTCTATTAAAAAGTTAAATAAATGTTCTCCACTGCTCGGTGTTTTCACTAACATAAAATTAGCTTCTGATGGATAAAATTCCCAATTGATTGTCTTTAAAAATTGGGCGAACTGATCTTTTACTATTTTATTTTTAGAAACAGTTTCTTCAATAAAATTTTGATCTTTAAAAGCAATCACTGCAGCCTTTTGCGCTATTTGTGACGTATTAAACGGGCCGCGAACAATATTTAATTGGCGAGCTATTTTTTCAGTCGTCACCGCATAACCTACTCTTAAACCTGCTAAACCATATGCTTTAGAAAAAGTTCGCAATGTAATTAGGTTTGAATATACTTTTAATTGATTAATCGCGTCAATATCATACTTCGGGTCTTGAAATTCGTAATAAGCTTCATCAAGGACGACGAGAACTTCGTTGGGACATCTGTCCATAAACGAAACAAATTCGTCCTTTGAAATAGAAAGTCCCGTTGGATTGTTTGGCGTACATAGCCAAATAACTTTCGTATTTTCAGTAACTTCAGCCAACATTTTATCAAGATCATGTTTACCATCGACAACCGGTACTTCCGTTACATGGGCTCCTTCGATTAGCGCATGGTGGCGATATTGTGGGAATGTTGGCGTTGCCATGATTGTATGTTGTCCATGCTGTAAAAAAGTGCGTACAATGATTTGAATAAGTTCATCGGAGCCACTGCCAAAGACGAATTGTTCATCGTTAACCTTTAGCGTATCACTTAATGTACTTCTCAACTCTGTTGCATATCCATCCGGGTAAAATTCAAAATTAAAACTAAAATTATTTAAGGATTGTTTAAGGACCGGTGAATAACCATATGGATTTTCGTTAGAAGCTAATTTAACAATTTTATCAACATTATACTTTCTTTTAATATGCTCAGCACTTTTTCCGGGTTGATAAGGTGTCATCTGTTGTAAAATTTCTTTTCCTTTCATAAATGACCAAACCTTTCTCTTAATCTTTTAATAAATCAGGACGTAATTTAATCGCGTCATTATGGTAAATATGAATAAGTTCATCTTGATTTTTATCAGTTCGTAATACCATCATAATACGAATACATTTTTCTAAACTATTTGGAACATCAATTTCTTGCATACACATCACGGGTACATAAGTCCATCCCGAAAATTCACGTAATGCTTTTGCAGGAAATACGGCATTAAGGTCGTTCGTTACCGAAATAAAAACGTGAGAAATATTTTCTGGCTTCACTTCATTTTTTTTAACCATTTCAGCAATTAAATGTTTTGTGTTTTCAATCATTTCTACTGCATCATTACTAGTAACCGTCGTTGCTCCACGTAAACCCCGTGTCATCATACATTCAACTCCTTGAAAAACTCGTTTAAATATTTTTGTAATATATCATCTGAAATGATTTTTGTAATCGGTTTTCCTACATTATTTAATAAAACCATTTGAATATTGTCGTTAACCGTTTTTTTATCTTTTTTCATATGATCGATTAAAAAAGAAGTATTTATCTTTTTCAATTTTAACGGATAATCATTAGCTTTTAACCAATTAGTTAAATCATCGTAAGGTAGATTTGCTTGTAAATATCGTTCACTAACAAAAAGTGAAAATAAAAGACCTATCGCGACAGCTTCACCATGTGTGATTGTGCCGTATGCGAATTCAGCTTCTAAAGCATGGGCTAACGTATGTCCTAAATTGAGAAATTTTCGTTCTCCAGATTCTTTTTCATCACGTTCAACGATTTTTGCTTTTACTTGAATACCTTTTAATAAATGTTCTGTTAATTGTTCACTTGATACTTGTGCAATATTAATAGTCATTAATTGTTTAAATAGTTCATCATTTGCGATGAGGGCTTCTTTAACAATTTCTGCATAACCTGAACGAACTTCTCTAGCAGGAAGTGAAGACAATGTATCTACATCATAAATTACGGCTGCTGGCGGATAGAAGTTACCGATTAAATTTTTGCCTAGTTCATGATTAATTGCTACTTTCCCACCAACACTACTATCATGGGCAAGAATTGTCGTTGGCAACTGGATATAATCAATACCGCGCATAAATGTTGCAGCTACAAATCCAGCTAAATCACCGACAACCCCACCACCTAGAGCGATAATTAATGATTGACGATCAAGCCCATAGGATAATGCATCTGTTTGCAATTGATAGTACGTATGAATATTTTTTGAAGATTCTCCTACTTTAACTGTCGATGTATAAACGGATTCATTAGAAAAATTATTTAATATATCATCTAAATACAATGCTGCAACAGATTCATCAGTTATGATCAAAATAGATGAATATTTCTTCGGAAGGAACCTTTTTAATTCATGACGTAATTGATTACCGATATAAACGTTGTATTCATTTGTTGAAGACGTAATCGATAAAGTCTTCATTGTTAAAACTGCCTCGTTTCTTCACGATATTCATCGATTGCTTTTTTCAACGTTGGAAATTGATCACTAGAAAATTGTTCAGTAATAGCCTTCGCTAATTCAAAAGCTACGACATGTTCCATAACGACAGCTGCTGCAGGTACTGCACAAGAATCAGATCGTTCAATACTTGCTTCAAACGGTTCTTTAGTTTCAATATCGACACTTTGTAATGGTTTATATAACGTTGGGATAGGTTTCATAACTCCGCGAACGACAATTGGCATCCCCGTTGTCATACCACCTTCAAAGCCACCTAAACGGTTTGTGCGACGGTAATAACCTTTTTCTTCGCTCCAGACGATTTCATCATGTACTTCACTACCATTTTTTCTAGCAGCTTCAAAACCAATACCGATTTCAACACCTTTAAATGCGTTTATACTCATTACACTACCAGCAATACGTCCATCAAGTTTACGGTCATAATGAACGTATGAACCGATACCAGCTGGCATTCCTTCGACATAAACCTCTGTTACCCCACCGATAGAATCACCATCTGCTTTCGCTTGGTCGATAGCATCCATCATTTGTTGTTCGACATTTTTGTCTAATGTCCGAACGGGCGATGCTTCAGAAATTTCCCGACGCTCTTTTACGGATAAACTTTGCTGATCGGCTGCTTTAATGCCAGCAATTTCTTTAACATACGCTGTAATATGGATACCTAGATGTTTAAGTAATGTTTTTGCCACTGCTCCAGCAGCAACTCGAGCAGCCGTTTCCCGAGCAGATGAACGTTCTAAAACATTACGCATATCACGATGACCATATTTTAACGCCCCATTTAAATCTGCATGACCTGGACGTGGTCGGGAAATCACGCGGCGTATTTTTTTATCCTCTGATACAGGTTCTTCTCCCATAATATCTGTCCATCGTTTAAAATCATCATTATGAATAACTAAAGCGATTGGTGAGCCTAATGTATACCCATGGCGCACGCCACTTGTAATTTCTACTAAATCTTTTTCAATTTGCATTCGTCGTCCCCGACCATAACCTTTTTGCCGCTCGAGTAATGAGTGATTAATGTCTTCGGCTAGTAAAGGCATTTTTGCGGGAACACCTTCAATAATCGTTGTTAATTGTTTTCCATGTGATTCTCCTGCTGTTAAGTAACGCATAAATATCCCCCATCTCTTATCATTAAAAAATTTAAAACAAGTAAAAATGTATCTTATCATTATAACGAGCAGTTATGAATTATGCAATTTTTCATAAAAGTTCGTCCAAATGTCTTTAAACCTTTTCATAAAAAAACGTCTCTAATACTTTTAAACGGTATTGCGCAGGGTTAAAAATTTGTTCGGTACTTCCGACAAACAAAACGCCATTTTGACTCAAGGATTCACTAAACTTTTCATAGATCGTTTTTTTCGCTTTATCGGTAAAATAAATAAGAACATTACGACAAACGATTAAATCAACATTTTTCGGATAACTATCGCTTAATAAATCGTGTTTTTTAAATGTTATATTCTTTTTAAGTGAATCATCGATTAAATATAGCGAGCCTTTTTTAGTAAAGTACTTTTGTTTCATATGTACTGGTAAATCTTTTAATGAACGGTTAATGTATTCACCTTTTTTTGCTTTTGCTAAAGCTTTTTCATCTAAATCAGTCGCTATAATTTTGTAAGAAGCTTGCGGAAAGTTTTCAGTTAACATTAAAGCAATGCTATACGGTTCTTCCCCTGTCGAACAAGCTGCACTCCATATATTTAATGTACGCGAATTTTGCAGCAGTTTAGGAAAAACTATTTTCTCTAATACGTCCCAACGTTTTGGATTTCGGTAAAATTCAGTTACATTAATCGTTAAACGATCTATAAATTCTTCCAATAATTGTTCGTTACTTTGTAATGCTTCGTAATATGATTGAAATGACGTATAACCACGTTTGTCCCGTAACGATGTTAAACGCCGTTTCATTTGATTTTCTTTATATAAATGTAAGTTAATCCCTAATTTTCGATAAATTTTATCGATAAATGGATAGTACTCGTTTCCCATGTACATTAGCCTCTTTTTCTATGTTTTTAAAAAAGCCCCCGTACAGCTTACGGCGGCTTCAATAATATGTTTAAAACATATAACATTTGTGTAAATTTAGTTTAGTAAATCCATGTTTCGTTTTGTTTTTCATAGGATAGTATTTCAGTTTCGTCGAAAAATAAGTTAATTTCACGTTCAGCACTTTCTTCGGAATCTGAACCATGAATAATATTTTTACCGACAGTTACTCCATAATCTCCACGAATAGTACCTGGTTGAGCTTCGAGGGGATTTGTCGCACCCATCATTTGACGAGCAGTTTTAATGACATCTTCACCTTCCCAAACCATTGCAAAAACAGGGCCAGATGTAATGAAGTCGACTAACTCTTTGAAGAAAGGCTTGTCTGCATGTTCGCCATAATGTTGTTTCGCTAAGTCCTCTGAAATGTTCATTAATTTAGCAGCAGCTAGTTTAAAACCCTTTTTCTCAAATGTGTGAACAATTTCTCCAATTAAATTACGTTGTACACCATCAGGTTTAACCATTAAAAATGTTTTTTGCATAAAAGACACCTCTATTTTATGTATTTTCAAATCATTCCGCTAAAATAGTATCAAACTATAACAAAAATAACAATTATTTTCTTCGTTTACCGATATAATTAGCTATAGACTCTAATGTATTTTTTGCTTCACTATTTGGAAGAGAATCTAAAGCATCAAGCGCCTTTGTTAAATACCAGTTGCTCACATCATAAGAGTGCTTAATCGCATCTGATTGAACAATCATATCAATTAGCTCATTAAATCGATCTGTTGAGTCAGTTTTTTCCTTATTTGAAAAGGTATATTGTAAGCGTTCGTTAAAGTCATTATCTTGCATAGCAAACAATGTTGGTAATGTTATATTACCTTGGATTAAATCACTTCCCGTTGGTTTTCCAAGCTCTTCAGGTGTAGATGTAAAGTCTAAAATATCATCGATAATTTGATAAGACATACCGACATAATAACCATACTTATACAGTTTGTTGGCAACGTTAGATGGTGTTTCGCCGACGATGGCACCTAATTTACAACTTGTCGCAATTAATAAAGCTGTTTTACGTTTAATACGACGTAAATAATGGCGTAAATGTTGTTGCCAATTAAACTGATCTTTAATCTGCTCGATCTCCCCAAGACATACTTCTACGATCGCATGGGACAAAACTTTGTGGAGTTGTTTATTTTCTAATGTTGCTATTTTTTCTAAAGCAATTGATAAAAGATAATCACCTGTATACATAGCGACTTTGTTGCCATAACGTTTTTTAATCGTCGGTTGTCCACGTCGTAATTCTGCATCATCAATAACATCATCGTGTACTAATGTTGCCATATGGATTAATTCAAGGGGTACGGCTACCCTTTTTGTTTGTTCAAGATCATAATTACCTACTTGGCTTGAAAGCAAAACAAAAACTGGGCGAATTCTTTTACCACCCGCTTGTAAAAGTTGTGTTGCAGCTTGTCTTAGAACAGGATGATTAGCTTGAATCGTTTGATCGAGAGTTTTTTCAATTATTTGTAAATCATTATTTAAATGTTCATACGTATTAGCTAAATTCATGAGTGTCACCTTTTAAAATATCTACTTTTCGTTATGTTCACGCTTAATTCCAAGATGCATGGCTGCTACTCCACCTGAATAGCTTTTTATCTTTATATCCGAAAATCCGGCTTCCATAAACATTTTTTTAAGTTTTTCTTTATTTGGGAAATTTTCCGTTGACTCATTTAACCAAGCATATTCACGATAGCTTTTAGCAAATATTCGACCAAACAACGGCATAATGAAACGGAAGTAAAAATTAAACAGTTGTTTGAAGCCAAATGCTGTTGGTTGAGACGTTTCTAAACAAACGACAATTCCATTTGGTTTAAGAACACGATACATCTCTTTTAAAACAGTCATGTAATCAGGTACATTACGTAAACCGAAACCTATTGTTACATAATCAAAGGAATTGTCAGCAAAGGGTAACTCCATTGCATTACCATGAATAAACTCTAATTGGGGCAAATTCATAGTTTCTATTTTATCACGAGCAACTTTGAGCATATTTTCACTAAAATCTAAGCCAATTACTTGACCGTCTGTGCCGATTTCATTAGCTAAAGCAATTGCAAAATCGCCTGTTCCACTACATACATCAAGCGCTTTTGCTCCTCGCTTAACATTCATGCGTTGCAAGGTATCTTTACGCCATGCTTTATGCCGTTTAAAAGAAATGATAGAATTCATCGTATCGTATTTATCAGAAATACTTTCAAACACTCGATGAACACGTTCTTCTTTTGATTGTTGTTCATTCATAATTGTTAACCTTCTTCCACAAAAGAGCAATGTTTGCTAATCATTTGTTGAAATAACTGATCAAACTGTAATTGTTTTAAAGTTTGTTTCATTGTTGGATTTGCTATATGTTGTTCTAAGCGCTCAATCAGATTTTCAATCGTCAATTCAAGTTTATTAACGAGTACATCAGTTGATTTTTCATTAATTAATTTATTTAGTAATCTCACTTTATTATATTTAGTCAATAATTGTTTTTCTGAAATAAGCTGACTCGTTAAAATAATGTCCTCGATAAAAGGTTCGATTGAAAAATTTGTATATAATTTCATTACGTTAGTCGTAATCATTGAATGGATTTGTTTTTGTAAAGCTATTAATTGAACAAAGTCTATATGTTCCTCATAATATAGTTCCATTTTCAACTCATTTATTTTCTTTACAGTCGTCGCTAGTAATCGTATTAAAGAAAAGTCGCCAGTTTTGGCTAAAAATAAATAATGAAGTCCGCTATAATAATCACCTGCTAAAACGAGCAATTGTTTTTCTTTTTCGATCCCTGGAGTTGTTTGAACGAGTTCATGTGTATCTGATGCCATTTGAATAAGCATTGTTGAAACGATGTAATCTTTTTGTATGTCGTCGCTTATTGGAGCATAGTTAAACAGTTTCGCTAATAGTGCTAGTTTGATTTTATCGATATAAGGCTTTTCGATATGTTTTTCGATATATGTATGTCGCATTTTCTGTTCGATATATATATTTAATTGTTTAAGAGTATATTCAAAAGAATCCAAAGTCATCACCTTAGCCCCTTTTATTTGCAAATACTTGTATATATTTTATTGATGACTGATTCAATTATCGTCACATAAAATTTATTATTACCTCGTTAAGTATACCATAATTTTTAAATAACCGTTAATACATCGGACCTTGTTTATGATGACAGATTAATAAATATTAGTCAGTTTCTATTTCTCCATATTTTGTTTGTATAAGTGCTTTACCACGAACCTTTACAGCTGATGTATGTTCTGTAAATTGCGCGATCATAACTTCACCTTTATCAAGTTTTTCCATATGATGAAATCGAGTGTCTGAACCACGTGTTAAGCCAATAACACTAACCCCATCTTCAAATGCTTTAATGACAAAATAATCTCCTTCGACCATTGAAAGCACCTCTTTATAAAATATTTATTAAAAACGATTCGTATTTCGTCTTAGCTTTTAATCGTTAAAAAAGGGTGCGTTTACACGCACCCTTAAGCCCTATGTAAATTAATTACCTTTAACTGCATCCTTAAGGGCTTTACCTGCTCTAAATGCCGGAACTTTGCTTGCAGGAATTTGAATTTCTTCTCCTGTTTGTGGGTTACGACCTTTACGAGCCGCACGATCACGAACTTCAAAGTTTCCAAAACCGATAATTTGAACTTTTTCACCTTTACCTAGTGAATCCATGATTGTTTGAAAAACAGCATCAACAGCTTTACCAGCGTCTTTCTTAGAAAGTTCTGTTGATTCAGCAACTGCATTAATTAAATCTGTCTTATTCATGATATTCACCTCCTCTTAAATTAAACATAACAATCTTTTGAACAAAAGTGATTATATCATCATTTGTTCACTTAATAGCCTAAATTTATACTGCAAAATCATCTTCTTTAGATGACAAGGCTTATACTATATGAGTTTGGCACAAAATTCAACAAAAATCTATAAAAATTTTAATTTTTATTATATAAAAAATTCCAAAGTTGCCAAAAATAGATTGTGCGAAACCTATTAGTGATACCGATTATATGAATTTGTCCGATAAATTAATCTTAACATAAACAAAGAGACATTAACATCATATTAATATAAAATTGTTCAGAAATAAAAAAGTGGCATGCATCGTTGCCACTTATAAAAAGTAATTGTATTATTTTCTATGTAGTAACATTGTTATGTGATAATTGCATAAAAAAAGCAGCAAAGTAAGCTGCTATAAAATAATCGCTATTAACCCTCCAGAACCTTCGTTGATGATTCTTTCTAACGTATCTTTTAATTTGTATCGAGCATTTTCTGGCATAAGTGATATTTTCGCTTGAATACCTTCACGAACAATAGAACTTAATGAACGACCAAAAATATCGGATTCCCATATGGATAAAGGATCTTCTTCAAAATCTTGCATTAAATACCGAACGAGTTCTTCACTTTGTTTTTCAGTACCTATAATTGGGGCAAATTCTGACTCAACTTCGACTTTAATCATATGAATCGAAGGTGCATCAGCTTTTAGACGTACTCCATACCGTGAGCCTTGGCGAATAATTTCGGGTTCATCTAAAATCATATCTTCAATACTTGGGGCTGCAATGCCATATCCTGTCTGTTTGACCATTTGTAAGGCTCCTGCAATTTGATCATATTCTTGTTTCGCATAGGAGAACTCTTGCATTAATTCTAGTAAGTGGTCACGCCCACGAATTTCCTCACCGACAATTTCTTTTAACACTTGGTCATATAATTGATTGGGTGCATGTAAATCAATTTCAGCAATTCCTTCACCCATCTCCATACCAGCTAAAGATGCATTTTCAATATAATCGTAATCATTTAATTCGCCGACGATTGATTTAACATCTCGTAAACGTTTAATGTTTTTAATCGTTGCATGGATTGTCTGTTGGTAATTTTCTCGTAGCCAATGTGACTCTTTAAGTACCATTACCCAGCTAGGCAAATTAACGTTTACTTCCAAAACAGGAAACTCATACAATGATTCACGTAATACATTGTATACATCATGTTCTGTCATCGCTTCGATGTTAACGGCTAAAACAGGTATATCGTATTTTTCCACTAACTCTTGTCGTAATAGTTCAGTATCTTGTCTTGTTGGATGTTTTGAATTAATAAGCATTATAAACGGCTTACCAACTTCTTTTAATTCTTCAACAATTTGCTCTTCAACTTCTTCATAGTTATCTCGTTCAATTTCCCCAATAGAACCGTCTGTTGTCACGATAATACCAATGGTAGAATGTTCTTGAATGACTTTACGAGTACCTATTTCCGCTGCATCATGAAAAGGAATCGCTTCTTCATACCAAGGTGTATGAATCATTCGCGGTCCATTTTCATCTTCAAATCCTTGAGCACCATCAACGGCATAACCGACACAATCGACAAGCCGCACGTTAACGTCTAGTCCGTCTTCAACATTTACTGTTACTGCTTGATTTGGAACAAACTTTGGTTCAGTTGTCATAATTGTTTTTCCAGCAGCACTTTGTGGCAGTTCATCTTTTGTTCGTGCTCTTTCATGATCACTTTCAATGTTTGGCAAAACGATCAGTTCCATAAACTTTTTTATGAACGTTGATTTTCCTGTTCTTACAGCTCCGACAACACCTAAATAAATATCACCATCCGTTCGTTTCGCAATATCTTTAAAAATATCTATTTTCTCCAAATGATCCCCTCCTAATTTTGGCACATTTCAAAGTTATAACATTACAAGTCTATGATGTTGTCCTAGTAAAATATGACTTTAATCATATGACATCAATAAAAAACCCTTGCAACAATATATGATGCAAGGATTATTTTATTCATATTTTATTTATTTGTCATAAATACTGGCTCATTGTTTTCAATCGTATAAGGTAATGTATGTGCGGGTACAAATGGATAGTGATCTGTTAACAAGAAGCGAATATCATCGCCTTTTGCATATGAATGATCAAATTCATTTAGAGCTTGCATTAAATCTTTACGATAATCGATAAAAAGTTCGCCATGAACATCCATAACAATTGGTAAATGATTTTGTGTATATGGACTGATGACATATGGTTC